>JAABUS010000021.1_pt1 | contig 326143 bp, 78 predicted proteins | sample 5560161 | NCBI WGS metagenome assembly JAABUS01 (sample SAMN10711885, study PRJNA513376) | rock metagenome | isolation source: Antarctica rocks | place: Antarctica: Victoria Land, Trio Nunatak nord | collected 2016-01-04
GTGGTGCGGGAGGAGGTGCGGGAGGGGTAGGGGGAGGAGGAGGAGGAGGGGGAGGGGCGGGGGCAGGGGGGGAGGGGATGCAGGGGATGGGGATCGAGGAGCAGATTCGGCAGCTGCATCAGAAGTACAAGAGCTAGTGAGCGTCATGGGGGGTAACGTTGGTGTCGATATAGGGAATGGTATCTGAGCAAGATACGCTAGGTTTTGGAAGCGGTTGACTGGTGAAGAGGGTGCCCGATCGCTGCTGTGCATGCTCCCACTGTGGAACGAAGAACCGTTGATCCCAAGGCTCTTGAACGTATTGACAATGGTGTACCCACGCTGGCAGGGCGCACTTCTCGGATGAGATCAAGCTGAGACACACCACACCCTCCTGCATCGTCTTCTTCGGGGTCAGTCTCCTGGATGCTCTGATGGAACAACGCCTACCCACTGTTGCCAGGGTCCAGCATTGGCAGACGAATCCATAGTCATCTCGTTGACACGTTCAAACGTGTTTTACAGAGGGTGAGAATGTTGTCAACAAAAACGTATCAGCAGACATTGACATTGGTATCACTATCCACTATTACAGTTACAGTTACAGCAGCGGATCCCCAGGGACCCTTTGTTGCCGGTACGTGTGCTTTCTGTATCACCAAGCCCTTTTGTAGGCCCTTCATCCCCTGTGGCATCTCTCCTCGTCCATTACAAAGCCCAAAGGGGTCGAGAGACGTAACGCTGCGAGAGTGCTTTTGTTCGTGAAAGCGAGGTAGCCAAAGGGAAGGTCTAGTGTCTATGATTGAAGTATGTCCTGAACGAGAGTCGTTCGTGATGGCGAGGTATAAGCAGATGGTATTTGAGGAGTTAGGAGGGTGGAGTAAAGGTAACATTTAGGGGTGGAATTTGAAACGCGATGGAGGACTGGGGGTAGGTGCTTTGCAGAGCGTTGGTGCGGTTGAGGAAATCTCGGGTCGGAAAGGCATTAGAACTCGAAAGCGCCGGGCATGGTGACGGAGTGGCGGCTTTCGGTCTCGCCCTGGGATTGAGGCTGATCGACGTTCTGCGGCGCTACTAGCTCTGAAGCTTGGTTTTGAGAATCTTGAGAATTGACAGCAGCCTCGAGATTGACGTGGAGCTGTTTCGAGGCTTCGTCCTCCGAAAGTTCAGGGCCGACAGCTGCGCTAGGCGGGCTGTCTTCCTTGAGCTGATCACTCGGCGAGTGAACGCCCAAGCGCTCCTCAGAATAGGAGCTCGAGATGCTGTTCAGCGAAGGCCTCCGGTCTTCGGCAACGAAAGGATTGTCGTCCTTGCTGGAGTGCGGCTTTTCCACGTTGAGATATTCTTCAAGCGAATTCCGCTCTGGTTCTGCAGCTGGCGATGCAGCCTTCTCTTCGACTGAACTCCGAGGCGAATCTCGAGCACGAACGGAGGTAGGAACCACACCTCCACCAATTCTCGCCCAAAACATGTGTTCCCGAAGCCGAACGCTTTCTTCCCAAGCCGTAGCTTCTGCTTGCTCGCCATCGGTTCTCCAGTGGCCATCCTTGATCATTCGTAAGAAACCTAGGAAGTCACAAGTCGAACGAATTCGATTGAGACAGTAATCGCAAAGAGGATATCTTTGAGCATTGTCGTTGTCGCTCGTCCGGAAACGATGTATCCTCTTGTAGTCTTCGCCTTTCCTATTCTCCCCGCAGAGAGAACAAGCGAAGTGACGGAGGGTGGGACTATTAGGTATTGGCTCTACCACTAAGCTACCGTCGCACATGCTGTTGATCACACTCCGTCGAGCAAGCCATGATAAGCCAGGAGCTGCATCTAAGCGTAGTGTGGGTTCGATATCTTCAACCAAGACACGCTTGTAGAAGCGAGTCTCTTTCAGCGGTGTAGAAGAGGTGGGTACATCCCTCGATGAGACACTAGAATTGGTCGATGTGGCAGGAGTACTCGGTGTGCCGGGAGAGGACTGATAGGTGGCGGAGGTCGAGAGAGAGGAAGTCGATCCATTGCCTAGTGTGTGCTGCATTTGCTCGCGGTGGGCGTTTGCCAGCCCTGCGAGACTCAGACCGCCATAAGCTCCGCTCGTGACACGACTTGATGGCGACGATTTCCGTGTCATCTCTAACAGCGTGCGGAAGTCCTCGTAGACCACCAAATCGGTACGAAGTACAGGACTTAGGAGGTGCGTGAAGCTCGTTGGGGGCGCGGGAGAGATGTCTTCGCCGGAGATATCGGTTGAGATATGCAATGAGTCCATAGCTCGATTCAGATGTTCTTGGTTCTGCATTGCTGGGGTCGGAGGTGCCGTCGAGGTATTTGCGTTTGAATCTGCATCACCACGCTCGGAGATGCTTTGCATGACGCTCTTGAGCTCGGCCAGCTGCTCCTGATGTGAAGCCAGCAGAATTTCGGTCTCGTTGAGCTGAGAGCGGAGCTGCTCGTTACGCTTTTCCGCCGTTTCGCGTTCTTTTCTGGCAGCGGCGACCATCTAGTTGATGTTAGCGCATGCTACGAGATTGCAGCATCGGCGATTTACTTCGTTTGCTTCTTCAAACAAGGCAGTGGTCAGGTTTTCCAGCTCCAGCTCGATGCCCTTCTTATCCTTTTCGACGGCAGCCCGCTTCTTCCTCTCCGCAGCCAAGTCAGCCATGAGCTTCATGGTATTGTCCTCCACAAGCTTTCGGTCGACCAGAAGTCCGTTAGCCACCATGGCGACGTGATTGTGGGCTTGAGCTTCCAGTTGCCGCACACGTTCTTGGGCGGAGTCGAGCTCATGCCGCGTCTCTGAAAGGGTATCGTCAAGGTTTGTCTGGTGGTTGATAGCTGTGATGAGTTTGTGACTGAGGTTTGCGACTTCATTGCTGAGATCTGGGTGATGCTGCGATGAAGATTTACTGCGGGACAAGCTTGGCGTGCCAGCAATGATCCTGGGGTCGGGGATGGTGCTCAAAGGATGTAGATCTGAATGTGAGCGTGAGGCTGTCAATGCTGGAGCCATGGTGAGGGTGGCCATCTATTCTGCCTCAGCGATTCGGCTTCTACAATGGCGAGCCTCCTTAATCAAGTAGCAACGGCGGGGGTGATGGTGAGGAGATCCGGATTCACATCGACAGCTGATGAAGGAAAGAGGTCGCGCGGAAGGTCCAGCCGTCTGTCAATCAAAGTGTGGTGTGGAGGAACAGAGCTTCGCCGGGTGAGCGTACAAAGCGCAGGAGCGGAATCACAAGCTGCATGTGATGTCAGGGGCTTGATAAATGTTGAAAAATTAGCGCACAGCGAGCTGACGTTTGGTCGACATATGAAGAAGATTGGCCAAATGTGCTGAGGTGCTGACTTTAAGCGCAATGGAGGGGAAGGCCACGGAAATCGGTGGAGTGGTGCAGGCAGGAAAAATGGCAAAGCTGACATGCTTCAAAGAGTTGAGATTTGCAGAAACGACAGCCTTGGCGGTATCACCGTTTCACCACGCTAAAGCTGCATCTGGAGCTGCAGCCAATCAAGCCCATGTCTCCATCTCCGCATTCTTCTTCCGGTAAGACCGGGCTCAGTCCCCATCGGCCATCCATTACGCCGTCCTCTTTACTTTGTCATTCGTTCATGGCATCTGATGGGAATCGCTCTTGCAGCAGCAGCCTTTAAATGGACGCCTAGATTCTCATCACCGCCTGACACAGATGAATTTCTGCTTCTAGCCATCACCTGAAAGCAAAGAGAGTCCCGCGAGACGGGCAGGGACGATGCCTCGTTCTTCGAATCTGGCTGTCAGCTATCTGTGCTCTTACCCTTCATGCAGCTCGCGGCGAGATAAGCTGCGCACTGGCAAGGCAAAGTTGCCTTCTTGGTGCACTCCCATAAAATCCTAGGGAAGCCAATGATCGGGGATTTATTAATACACGTTGCCCAGGTCGTGGGGCGTAGTCCAGTAAGTTCAAGTCCTCATGCACCGATATGCGACATTGCTCCCTTCACATAAATTCGCGAGAGGAGCGCAAAAAGGGGAGCGGGCAACATGCAGGTCATTGATTGTTGTGCGTGACGAGCTCATCTCGCCCCGGCTGCAGAGCGCCGAACATGCGCTCCAGTGCTTCAGGTGGTGTAAAGATCTAACGTGCACGAACCAACAGCCCTCTATTGCGCAGCACGTCGTTGCGGCCATATTGTCAATGCCAGACCTGTTCATGTCAGTTGATGCCGCTGTTCACAGATAGATCGCTTAACAGACTTGAAATAGAATACAGAATGTCACTCTTGGTGGTAGCAGACTCACCACCCCTAAATACATTTGCTAGTGATTTACTGCTACGCTTAGTCTGATCTTGGCACTGTTTAGCCTCAGCAGTCTCTAGCGGATGCATTAAGGGGTAAAACACATTTGGGATGGAGTATGGAGTGCCTTACTTTAGCATCCATGAACGAGGCACGACGAAATCAGCTTCAGCTAAGACCAGAACCAGAACCAGAAAAGGAGCATGTCCATTTCCATTACGACAATCGATTCCTGTCAGTATGAACGCTGTAAACAACGTAAGGCTGAATTCGAATTTCCTATAGTACAGCCGCTTCGCATTGCTTATCGTTCCTCATTTCCGTAACCGTTCTCTTTTTCATGGTCACATCGTAAGCCGGGGCGATACGGCCTCTCCGCATCTCACGACCTCACCTACAGCTCTCACAAGGCTTTCATCTCTTTTCGTCAACCGTCTCCCCTCAATCTCACCTAGGAGGCCTCGGACGAGGATTCTCAGGCTGATCTGCACGTTTTGCCTTCTCTCCACAAGCGCAGTCATATTCTCATTAACACTGCTCGTGTCTCCCTTCGCACTTGGTGGGGTGGAGCGAAGCCATGATGTCCTCTTCAAAGAAAGGTGCGGTGTTTGGATGCCCAGCGTCGCCATCGCCTTGGGTGGGATTGAAGAAAAGGACCGGATCGACGATTTAGAAGACAGTGTTGATGGATGCTCGCTTGGCGTGCTCGGAGATGTGGGAAGAGACGAGATGTAGTTGAGAGCGAGGTACGTTGCGTGTAGAGAGTCGAGGAGAGCAGCGGGGGCTTGAGGGAAGATGATGCGAAGAGCGGACATTGTGGGTCTGCTGTCGGGGAGAGGAGACTGCATCGAGATCTGGGATGATGGTTGCATGCTTGACACTCCAGTCTCTGGCGCGATTTCACGAAATTGGACGCCGCCGTATGTGGGCGTCGCTTGGGGCGTGACCGGGTGGCTCGACAGCGATTTGAAGACCGAGTAGCGGCTGTGTGGCGCTGTGGACCATGGTGTGGAGGGCGACTGGAGCGAAACTGAGTCCGAGCTTCTTGGGAGCCGTATGTATTGGACGACTGGAGAATCGAGGTACAACCTCGCCGTGGGATAGTTATTGACGGTAGCCTCGAGTTCGCCCATGATCAGATCAACCCGGCTACTGCAGGATCCAAGGGGAGGACTTGAAGGCGGGGAAGGCCGTAATCGCGGATCCGTTGCAGGAGGAGAAGTAATGCGGCGGACAGTGCTCCTGGCGCGAGGTGTAGAGACACGAGAATTTGGAGGCGTATACGGGTAACCTACTTGCCAGGCCCTTGAGGCGGTGTGCCCTTGAACGCCGGTTCCGGATGAAGATTTGCCCAAAGCGATTGATCCTCGAGGGGTCTCTGGCGGCGTTACAGGCTTCGATCGTGACCAAAGCAGCTGGCTATCCCAAGCCACTGGAGATTGTTTAGGAGGTGTACCCGATGAACAACGGCGGGAAATGCTTATTACTCTCGGCTTTGTAGGACTCGGAGTGACTGCCATGATATGCTAGAGTTGCGTCAGCAGATACCGCTGGAAGAGTCCGGACTACGATGTACCGCTTCTGCAGTGCCCTGATCCTTGTGTGTCGCGTCGAGCCACAACCGCGGCCTACCATGGGCGATGCTGTTGCTTCCGTCGACGCTTCCGTAAGATTGGTAAAACCCTACACGCTTCGTGGCCTTGACGATTTGGTCAACCCAAGGTGCGCAGTCTTTCTTGAGTGACAGCGAGCCGGCGCTGCGTCGAAGCTCCTTCGACCCTGCAGTTGCTCGTCGACGAGCCAACAAACTCCGAGGGTTTCTACGATCCAATTCCTGTTTTCCTGGGGAGGTCGATATGCAATTGTCTCCCAGGGACATCGAACGTCGTCTAGTAGAGATATCGATTCGAGGCGTGGACCAGGACGTTGCTTGTGTCGCGTCCTGGATCGTCTCACTTGGGACAGTGTAGTCTTCATATTGTGGAAAAGCACATCGGTTCTCGCTCGCTCCACTCTTTGGGATATCCGTGGTAGGCTTCTTGTCGGGTTCAAGGCCGTAGGAGCCATCCTCTGTGGAGTCGCTGGCTTCACTAGGCTCGGTTATTGCATTAAAAGTGATCGGAGATAGCAACGGCTTCTCAACGGTGCTCCTCTCAATTACAGACGGATAAGGCATCCTCGGCGCACTCGGCTTTAGCTGATCATTGGGTGGCGCATGCATAGGTGCATCGACCAAGGTCTTACACAATTTGGAAGAAGGAATCTGCCCCCCTTTCAGCTTACGCGACAGCGGGTTTGGCGATTCCTGAGTAATAGTATCTTTGGTAGGAGAGAGATGCAAGAAAGATTTAGGGCATTCGTCATTCCGCACACGACCAGAGCTGCTGACCACGAAGGGCGGAGTCACGGCTTCCGCGAGCTTCGTAAAGCTGCTTCCATATCGACGTTTTGAATCTATCCCTGGATCTGCATCTTCTGCATAGCACTCAGCGAGAGGGGAGGAGTAGATATGCTTTGAGGGGCATGACTCGCGGTAATTCGGGGTTACAGGAGTACTGGGGAGAGAAGAGGTAGAACAGCTGATGAAACCATGACCATACAGTTGCTGATGATGAGCCATCGCCATAACGAGACGGCCAAGTCACGACCAATCGCAAATTTGAGAGCATTGAGGGAGAGGTGAATAGAGACCTATATAGGCCAGCTGGCGCCCCTTGAGATGGACCAGAAGCATTCCACAAGCACATGGTGCTACGTGCGCACCCCTCACAGGTGGGGAACCACGAGGGGTGGGGTTGATGCAAGGTACAAAACAAACGATGGCGACTCCAGAGCCCCTTACTGTACCTGGTGTAAGGTGCGAAGAAAGCATTGTACCATGTATCACAGGATGGGAGGCTCTGTTGCTACCACCAGTCCAGCAGAGTGGATAACTACCTTTAGTAGTGTCGAAATCTTTTACCTCGATATTCAGAATGTGGTTCACCCCACCTAAATTTCGAAAATCGTTTTTTTTTAATCGTGCAACCTGCAAATTGACTTTTCTGCATTTATCACTCATATCATTGCTTGCATATGTTTGATTAAGACAGTATTAAAGCTATACATATTGCTCTATACTTTGTCTCTCTTATTGTTGTTGTCGACGTTATAGGTTTGTCAAGAGTTTATCTTTTATTTAATTAAAAAAATTGAATTTCGCAACATCTTATCGACAATTGTAGCAATAACATTATTAGATTTGTCGAAGAAAACAATATTAGAAGTGTTTAATACATTAAAAACAAGATTAATATCTATAGCAATTACTCAATGTTGCAAAATCTAATCGCGAAAGATTGTCGATCTCTTATTATTATTATTATAACAATAAGTTTAAAAATTTATCTCGAATATTGTTTCTAAACTTATTAAGATAAAATAATCTTCTATCTCTTTAATAATTAGAAAATTCTCTATTTGCAATCTACAATATTTAAAGCTCTTAAAAAGTATTATATATTGTAAAAAATTATTTAGAAAAAGATATTAAAGCGTTCGCAAATAATTCGCAATAATTATATACTTAAAATATTGAAATTTTTTAATTTTTAAAATTAGATTTGTTTTTTAGATAAGTTTGTTGTCAATAAATATATTTGTTATCGCAAGCATAAATAATTCTTTTACAATATTATATTGCAAGCTATTTTACTAATTAAACAATTAAAAAGATATATTGTGCTATTAATTTATACTATAAATAATATTTTAATATATAATATATATTAAAATGCAATAGACAATTTACGCTTTAAGTAATTTTTAGCAAATAAGATACTTTTACGATACAATTCTTATTTAGATTTTAAACTTGTTCTAATTATAAATAATGTATTAATATATATTTATTTAGTAAGTTTTAACTTAGTTCTTTATTGTGTATTTGCTAATTAGATATTTTAAATAGTTAAACAAATGTATAAAATATAAGACATTTGCGTTATTTATTTGTCTTCTTACTTATTAGACTATAATATTATCGAAAAATTCTTTTTTGTACTTAAGTAATAAATAAAACAATATTATAAGATCTACTAAGACAAAGAGTTCTTTGCAAAATTTATATAGCTAGCGATAAAAACTTGTAGTAACAATATTGTCGTCAAATAGTACTTTAGATATGTAGAAATAAGTATACAATAAATTAATTATATCGAAATCGAATTAGACAATTAATTCGATCTTATTAAATAAATTATTAGATTGTTTGTTAACACAAAGAAAGAGCTAGAAAATTATATAAATTTGACAATAATATATCTATTATAATAGCTATTTTTTAAAACTTTTTGCAAAGAATTATTGCAAAGAAAATCTCTAAGAAAAAAATTTTCTAATTTGATTTCTACTATTACGCTAGTACTTTCTTTGAAGATATTAGAGTAAGATTGTATTGTTAAAAAAATTTGTAGACATCTTCAAGCAATGTAAGCAATTACTTAGTAACAAAGATTTGCAACTATAGACAATTTCTATAGTTAATAAATTTTAAAAAAGATTCGATAAATTAAAGTAACAATAAGTAAAAATCTATAATAAGTTAAATACAATTTATAAAAAAGTTGTATTTTAATTTTTATATATTAAGAAAATACTAATTGTTCGCAATGTTTGTTCGTTAAACATGTTAAACATTATACTTAAGTTGTTCGCTTTTCGAACGTGTCAAACATAATAGCAAGTTTGCTTAAAGATATAAAATCTAAATTACTAATACAACTTTAATAAGTTTATAATACTATTTTTCTTTTTTAAAGTTTTTGTCTTAAAATCTAATGTTTTTTTATTATATCTTCAAAAAAAATTAATATCAAAAATTTCTTCTCTTAAAAAAAAGATCTTTTTGACGCTTTAAATTCGATATTTTTAGCGATGCGTTTTTATTGTAATTGTACAATGTCTAATAAAGTTTATTGCGTAAATAATAATTCTAAAAAGTGTATAAAGTATATACGATTTAATTGTAATTGCGATTTGACGATTTTTTTTGCATTAATTAAACAAATTTATAAAGAATAAATACGTTTAAAGAAAGAAGTGCGCGATGCGCATGCGAAACTAAATCAACTAAAAAAACAACTAAATTTTTTAAAAAAATAATTGTAACGAAATAAAAGAACATTAACGATTTAAAAATAAATAAAACACACTTTGTTAAATTTATTACAAAGACTCTCGAATTACTATTTAATATATTGTTCGAACAATTTTAACTTTCGATTAATTAAAATTAAGATACTATTTTTATACTTTGTTTTAATAAAACTTCTTTAGAAGATATCAACAACAATTAAAATTCTTTTTTAATTTTTATATATTTTTTAAAATAAAGTATATTTTTTATTTAATAAAATACTTTTAATTTTTTTATTGTAGAATTTTTTTAATTTTGAATTAATTCTCTTTTTGCAAATAAAAATAAAATATGTTCTATAAAGACATAGTTAAGTTTGCTAATTTTAACAATAAAATATAAAATACTAAAAATATTTTAACGTTTTTAGATAAGTTAAGTTTATAATTGATTAATCTTTTAATTTTTTTAACGAAAAACAATTTAACTTTGACATAATTTAATTTCTTATTTAACTTTCTTGTTTTAAATTTTTTTATAAAAAAATATATTTTATTTTTCTTCTTTAGCTAAGATGTCGTTTTTCGTTTTTTATTTTAATACTTGATTAATTTTTTTTGCATTTTTAAGATATTGTTGTATATCTTTTTTAATGTTGTTACTCTTTTAATAACTAATTATGTTAACAAATGCTTACGCTCTTTTTTAAAAAGATTTAATTTTTTGTTATAATTGACGAAAAATAAAGTTATCTTAATAATATTCGAAATCTTTGCATTAAGTGCTAGTTGTATTATAGATAAAAGTAATATTTAATTGCTATAAATATTGTTAATATAGTATCTTAAATATTGTTTAAAACTCTAATTTATTCTTTCTATTTAATTATTTATAATTAAATAATAGATAATAGATATTTAAAATCTTATATTTAATATTAGAAAAAACATCTTTTAATAGTTAAACGTAAAGAGCTTGTCTTTGTTACTAATTAATCTTTTAAATATATTGTAATATTATATAAGTCGATTTAATACAATATATCTTAATTGTTTTGTAATAAACTTCTTTTTATATACAATAATATATAAGTACTTAATAAGCTTATTAATTATTACTAATATTAAATTATATTTGTTTTCAATTGCTAAGTTCGTCGATTTAAGCAACTTAATAATAAAGTTTATTGTAACTTTATCTTATAATGATTTAAGTAATTTTTAATATTAAATTTCGTTATAGTTCGCATGCGTATTATATTTGTTTTATTAATAATTAAAGTATTGTTTAATGTATATTTTAACAACTTGTCTTATTTGTAAAAATTAACAATGCTAACGTAAAAGCTAAAGAGTTTTTGTTACTTTTAAGTATTTTTGCAATAATTTATTATAATGTTTTTTTATATATTTGTCGATTTTGTTAATAAATATTTGAAGTTTTTCTTTCTTTATTAAAAACTTTTTTGTATTATTTTGAAGTATTCGTAGTATAACGTTTAATTTGTATTTGTTTATTAATAATAATTTGTTTTTGTTAATTTTAAATATGCTATAATTAAACGATTTTTTCGTTTTTATATAATTATTTCTTCTATTGAGTGCGTTTGCTTTGTTATTATTTTTATCTAAAATATATTATATTTTAAACTTGTATTGTTTAAGTCTTTTTAATTATCGCATTTGTTTTTTATTAAATTGCTTAATAATAATAAAGTGCACAAAATTTTTATAATTTATAAGAATCGTAAAATTTAATAATTTTTTTGTGTATACTTTTTATAACTTTAAGAAAATTACTATAGCGAGTAGTTTCTTATTGTAAACATTATAATTTTGTTTAATTAACGAAAGTTTTTTTAAAAGATATATTATTAAATATTATATATCTTTATATTTTTAATTAAAGTATATATTAATAATTAAATTTAATGCGTTAATTTTAATCTTACTTAACAATTGCAAATCGTATATCTTTAATATTAGTTTTTTTAAATATTTTAACTTAAAATTTTAAAATAATTTCTTTTTTACAAGTTTTTATAATTATAACGTATTTTTTTTCGTAAAATTTGTTAATAATATCGTATTTATTAAGTAGTTTTTAATAAACTTCTTGTTGTAGTTTATAAAATCTAAAAAAAATTATATTTTTTTAATATTTGTCGATAACTTTTATTTTTTAATTGTTTATAATTTTTTAAAATTTATGCGTACTTTATATTGTTTAACGACAAATTTAAAAAAGTTAACTTTCTTTTAATAAAATTCGCATTTTTTTAATTTAAGATGTAAATTTTTTATGTTTAAATATTTTAATATTTTGAAAATATAACTAACATGCTTTTTTAAAATTTTTGAATAAATTATAATGTTGTTCAAATATACTATAACAAATTGATTCAAATATTGTCGTAATATATTATTGATTATTTTTTAACATATTATTGAAACGTTTGTAAATTCGAACAACATTATTGTATATTTGTATAATTTATATTGTATGCGAAAAACTATTTTTTACTTTTCTTTTGTTTTTATTTTAATTTAATTATACGCTTTTTGTAAATTTAATTTAATAAAGTACTTTACTTTAAATAATTAATTCTAAAGTTCGTTAATATTAAATAGTAAATATCAATTCTTAATTGTAATATTATTTAGCTTTTAATAATTAATATATAGACGAAAATTTTTATTTTTTTTCGATATAAAAAGAATTAAGTATTCTATTTGTAATTAAAAATTTTTAATCAATTTTTTCTTTTTGTTTTTTGCCAAGTATTTGCGAAGTACTTCGAGCTTTTTTTCGAATAAAATATATATAAATTTAAACGTAAATTGCTTGTTTAATTTAAATTTAATTTCGTAATTTTACGATTAATATTTAAAAAAAATCTTTGTCGTTTTCTTTTCTTAAAATAAATGCTCTCAATTGTTATATATTTGTAATATGTGCTTTAGCAATTTCTTTGCTATATTAAATAGTTTAAAGCTTCTAGAAAATTCGTATTTTTCTTTACTTATTTTGATTTTATAATTTAACTAATTTTTATTAATATTTGTTGAATCGAACTTTATTAAATTGTTTTTTTACAAAAATGCAAGTTTGTTGCTTGCAATCAATTTTTAATTTAATTTTTAATTTATTATTAAACGTTATTAATGCGTAAATTAAATGTAAATTACGTAATTATATTGCACAAATCTAAGTACTTGTATATTTTAGTTAACTTTTAAATTGTGTTACTTTAATCAAAGCATTTCTAAAACAATATTATAAATAATTATTTTTACTATATTAAAAATTAGTTTCTCGTAATATTGCTAAATAGCTATTAATAATAATTTTATTTTTTTGTTTACTTTGCTATTTTCGTCAAATAATAAATTTTTATCTACAATTACTAGATTGTATACGTTAGACTTTCTTTAAGTAAAGTACTTTTCTCTCTTAACAAAAGCTTTAATTATAAAATTATTTATTGTATTAAAATTAATTATTGCAACAAATTAACAATTATTAATCTTAATTAATATAATAAAATATCGTATATATACTATTAAATTTAATTGCTACTATTAAGTTAATATATTATATTTCTCTAATATGCTTTTTATTAAAAAAATTAAACTTTTTTTTATTTTTGTGTTGCAATTTCTACTTCGAACGTTTGCTTGCGCTAAGCTTTCTTTCTATGCTAAATTAATAATTTTAACTTTTTAGAAAATTAATTTATTTTTTCTTTGTTTTTTAGATAAGTTTAGCATAAATTGTTATAACATTTTGTTTAACTAAGTGTTGCATATTTTTTTGCTTTTTTTATTTTTTTTTGCGATAAATTTACATTGCTTAATTGTTGTTTAATTTTATCGAAAATTTCTTTTTTAATAATGGCGTTGCTTCTTAGCGTTTTCTTGTATTTATTTACGATTTAATTTATTTATTGTTTTTTTAATAAATTAATTAAAGTCTTAAGATGTTTTGTAATATTGTTTAGATATTTGTAAAAGTTCTTTTAGTTATATTTGTCGTCTAAGTTTATTATTAAATAAAAATATAACGTTTTTAATTGTTTCGTTCTTATAGTTTTATTAAGTATTTAATTAACTTTTTACGTAAATGCAAATGCTCTATTTAATAATGTTTTATCTAGAACTTTTTATAACTAATTTAGATTCTTTACTAAATAGTAGTTATTGTTTAATTTAATTTTAAAGATATTTATCTTTGTGTCGATTTACTTTCTAATGTTGTTTTAACTATTAAATATCTCTCTTAATATAATATTAATTTATTAACAATTTATTAAGTTTTATAATTAATAATTTCTTGCAAAGTAATTTAATTTGTTATATAAATAACATGTTTTTTAGAATTTGTTGCTTTGCTTTTTTTTAAAGTTTTTTTCTTTACGTTGTTAAATAAAATTTAGTTTTATAAATGCAAGCTTACAATAATTTAAATTATTATACTTCTAATTAAAACGAAATTCTTTTTATTAATATTTAATTGCTAGTTTAAAGAAAATTCTTGCTCTTTCTTAAAATTAATCGTATTTTTTTTATAACTCTTTTATATAACTTGTTGTTAAAATCGATAATTACTTTAATAAAATTAAATATATTTGTTACGATCTTAGTTCGTTATAGCTAATATATATTCTATAGAGTAGTTTGTAGCATATAGTACGATTACTTACATGTTCGACGACTTAATAGACGAACATTGTTCGATACGCTAATGAGTGAGTTCGACATGTTCGATAGCAAACAAAGCGAACAAAGCTTAACATGTTCGACAACGAACATAACGAACAAAAAGAATCTCTTTAGTATATAAGTTCTTTAAATACGATTTTTTTATAAATCGTATTTAACTTATTTATTAAGTTATTTTTTATCATAGATACAAGTTGCAAAATTTTGTTATTAAGTAATTGCTTACATTGTCTAAAGATGTCTACAAATCTCTTTAAACAATACTAATCTATTTTAATACTTTAGTCGTTTAGATAGCAACGTAACACTTTAAACATTTTAAAAATGTTTGTATTAAATCAACGCGTCTCTATCTCGAACATTAACTCATTAGCATTACGTCAACTCTTTATTAATAAAGATAACAAAATTAGAATTAATAAATCTAACATTTATTATGAAGATCGCATCGATCTAAAGAACTAACTTATGCAAATAAATATTTATTTCATCTTCTATTTTATTTTAGCGAACAAAAAGACGATTTTCGCATTAACATTTTTTAAAGAAAGAGTTTAGCATTGATTTAAATTAAATTTACGCAAGTATCTAAAGAATTATAACGAAAACTCTCGTATAATGTTTACGAATTTCGACAACTTTAAAAGAGAGCTTCGAAGAATCTTTAAAACATTTAACGAAAAACAAATCGCAAAAAGAGTGATTTAGCATTTAATTTAACGAATCTTTGCAACAAACTACGTAGCAAAATTTCAAAAATATGTTAATTTAATCGAATAAGACGATATCGCATTTATAACAATGTTTCGACGAGATTTAAAGAACAATCTAAAGAACGAAATTATGCGTAACGAAAAACGTATTAACGACATGTTTAATTTTATCGAAGTAGTTATCGATTTCGACGACAAACTATATAAAAGAGCTATGAAAAAAAAATACAATTAATCTTAAAAAAAAGTAGAAATCTTCTTTGAACTAGCGATCGAATATTAGCAAAGAGAATTTTGTTTTAATTAGAAATATAATAATTTTAATTATCGTGAACTTGCATCTATGAAACTAGATTTTACTTAACAATGTAAAAGAAAGAACTTTAGAGAAAAGCAAAATAACAAATTCTAAAAAACATGCTATTTATGTCGCAAATCGAATCACTTCGCAAGAGATTGTTAATTGCGAAACTTAATAAATCGCCAACAAATTAATGCTATGTTAAGAGAGATATCTAATAGCTAAAACGACATTAAGGAGTAAATTAACACAAAGGCGAACACCCTCAAGACTAGATCGAACGACAACTATTATTTAGTAAAAAACTCAAATTAGTTACAAAAAGTTCTAGATAAAACATCATTAAATAAAGCATTCGCATCTACGCAAAAAGTTAACAAAATACTTAATGAAATTATGAAAGCGAAACGATTAAGAACGTTATACTCTTATCTAGTAACAAACTTAAACGACGAATACGACTAAAAGAACTTTCACGAATGTCTAAATGACATCACGAAACATCTCGAAACTTTAACTAGTTCATTAAAGAAACGATAAATAAACTAGATCATAAATAAATGCGAGAAAGCGCTAAAAAGCGACGCCATTATAAAAAGAGAAATTTTTAATAAAATCGAACAACAACTAAGCAATGTAAATCTATTCTAAAAGAAGATAAAAAAAGCAAAGAAATATGCGACACTTAATTGAACAAAATGTTATAACGACTTATGCTAGACTTATCTAGAAAACAAAGAAGAAATTAATTAGTTTCTTAGAAAGTTAAAGTTATTGACTCAATATAAGAAGAAAACTTAGCGCAAACAAGCGTTCGAAGCAAAAGTCGCAACACAAAAACAAGAAAAAGTTTAAATTTTTTAGTAAAAAGTATATTAAAGAAATGCAATATGTTAGTCTAACAACAACAACTAAACTTAATAGCATACGCACGATGTTTTATTACATTAATTAAGATCAATAATCGTTAACTCATTGCAATGATCAATTTTAATGCAATAAATAATTTTATAATTAAAGCTTTTGTTAAGAGAAAAGAGTATTCTATTTAAAAGAAGTCTAACGCATACAATCTAGTAATTATAGATAAAAACTCATTATTCGACAAGAATGAAAAAGTGAATAAAGAGACAAAATTACTATCAATAGCTATTTAGCAACATCACGAGAAACTAACTTTTAATATAGTGAAAATAACTACTTATAATATCGTTCTAGAAATGCTTTAATTGAAGCAACACAATCTAGAAGTTAACTAAAATACACGAGTACTTAGATTTGTACAATATAATCACGTAATTTATATTTAATCTACGCATTAATAACGTTTAATAATAGATAAAAGATTAAGTTGAAAATCGATCGCAAGTAGCGAATTTGCATTTTCGCAAAAGAACGATTTAACAAAGTTTAACTTAATAAGTATTAATAAAAATTAATCAAATTATAAAGTTAAAGTAAGTGAAAAAAATTACGAATCTTTTAGAAACTTTAAATTATTTAGTATAACGAAGAAATCGCTAAAGCACGTATTACAAATATATAACAATTGAGAGCATCTATTTTAAGAAAAGAAAACGATAAAGATTTTTTTTAAACATTAATTGTAAAATTACGAAATTAAACTTAAATTAAACAAGCAATTCACGTTTGAACTTATATATACTTTATTTAAGAAAAAGCTCGAAATACTTCGCAAATATTTAGCAAAAAACGAAAAAAAAGAATTTATTAAAAAATTCTAATTATAAGTAGAATACTCGATTCTCTTTATATTAAAGAAAAATGAAACTCTTCGTCTATTTGTTAATTATTAAAAGCTAAATAATATTACGATTAAAAACTAATATTTATTATCTAATATTAACGAACTTTAAAATTGACTATTTAGAGCAAAGTACTTTATTAAACTAGATTTACGAAAAGCGTATAACTAAATTAGAATAAAGATAAAGAAAGAGTAAAAGATAGCTTTTCGTATACGATATAAATTATATAAATATACGATAATGTCGTTCGAACTTACGAACGTCTTAACAATGTGTTAAAAAATAATTAATAATGCATTACGACAATATTTGAATCAATTTATCATAGTATATTTGAACGACATCATAATTTACTCAAAAATTTTAAAAAAGTATGTTAATTATGTTTTCAAAGTATTAGAATGTTTAAACATAAAAAATTTACATTTTAAATTAAAGAAATGCGAATTTCATTAAAAGAAAGTTAACTTTCTTAAATTTGTCGTTGAACGATACGAAGTACGCATGAATTTCAAGAAGTTACAAGCAATTAAAGAATAAAAATTATCAACAAATGTTAAAGAAGTACAATTCTTTCTAAATTTTATAAATTATAATAAAAAATTCATTAAAAACTACTTAGTAAATGCGATATTATTAATAAACTTTACGAAGAAAAATACGTCATATTTATAAGAACTCGCAAAAGAGAAATTATTTTAGAATCTTAAGCTAAAATGTTTGAAAAAGTTAATATTAAAAATGTACGATTTGCGATTGTTAAACAAGATTAAAATTGACGCATTAAATTTAGTTATCGATGCATGCTTTAATTAAAGACATGAAGACATATAACATCTAATAATATATTTTTCGAAAAAACTTTCGTTAATTAAACAAAACTATGATGTTTATAATAAGAGACTACTTGTTATAGTAGTCTTCTTAAAATTATGAAAAGTATATATAGAAGAATTATTAAAACTTACGATTCTTATAAATCATAAAAATCTTGTGCACTTTATCATTATTAAATAGTTTAATAGAAGACAAGTACGATAATTAAAGAGACTTAAACAATACAAGTTTAAAATACAATATATTTTAAGCAAAAATAATGATAGAGCAAACGCACTTAACAAAAGAAGTAATCATATAGAAACGAAAGAATCGTTTAATCATAGTATACTTAAGATCAATTAAAATGAATCATTATTAGCAAACAAATATGAGCTAAATGTTACACTACGAATACTTCAAGATAATATAAAAGAGTTTCTAATAAAGAAAGAAAAACTTCAAATATTTATTAACAAAATCGACGAATGTATAAAAGAGCATTATAACGAATCACTACAAAAGCACTTAAAAGTGACGAAAATTCTTTAGCTTTTACGCTAGCATTGTTAGTTTTCACAAATGAGACAAGTTGTCGAAACATACATTAAACGATATTTTAATTATTAATAGAACAAACGTAATACATATGCGAACTATGACGAAATCTAATATTAGAAATTATCTAAATTGTTATGAAATAAAGTTACGATAAACTTTATTATTAAGTTGCTTAAGTTAACGAATCTAGCAATTGAAGATAAATATAATTCGATACTAATAATGATTAATAAGCTTATCAAGTATTCACATATTATCGCATGTAAAGAAAAGTTTATCGCAAAACAATTAGAATACATTATATTAAATCGATTTATATAATATTACGATATACTTAAGAAACTAATTAGTGACAAAGACGAACTCTTCACGTCTAACTATTAGAAAACGTTTCTCTTAATGTTAGATACAAGACTTTAAATGTTTATTATCTATCACTTAATTACGAATGATTAAATAGAACGAACGAATTAAAGTCTTAAGCAATATTTAAGACACTACATTAACAATATTTAAAGTAATTAAATATTATTTTTATTTATGGCACAATTAGCACTCAATGCAAAGGTTTCGAATATCACTAAAATAACTTCATTCTTCGCCAATTATAATAAGAAATCAAATCTCTTTAAGAAAGAACGCAAGCATCTATCTACGCAATTAGCTATTAAAAGAATAGCGACACTAAAAAAGATACACGACAACATCTTAAAAATGCAAGAAAGATTAATTAAATACTAAAATAAAAAACGAAAAACGACATCTTAGTTAAAAGAAAGAGATAAAATATATCTTTTTATAAAAAATCTTAAAACAAGAAAGTTAAGCAAGAAATTAAATTATGTCAAAGTCAAATCGTTTCTTGTTAAAAAGACTAAAAAATTAATTAATTACGAACTCGACTTATCTAAGAACGTCAAAGTATTTTTAGTATTTTATGTATTATTGTTAAAATTAATCGACTTAAGTACGTCTATACAAGAAACATTTCATTATAAATTACAAAAAGAAAATCGATTTAAGGTTAAAAGAATTCTAGAATAACAAAATCAACAATATCTTATAAAATGAAAGAGATACTCTACGACAAAAAACACGTAAGAATTAACTAGCAATCTCGACGACTACAATACTTTTATTTAGAAATTTCATTAACGTTCGAAAAATCGTTTAGCATAGCAAGAGAAAATTAAATAATAAGAGATGTCTTAATTAAAGCATTCGCAACAAAACAATTTGACGATTCTATAACATTTAACTTCTTTATACTAAACAATAAAAACTATGTCTTTCGCTTTATCTTTGCATCGACTTTCTTTAACATCTTTTTATTACGAAGTAATTGCGTAATTATAATTGTTAATACGATCTCATTCTTTACTACTTTAAAGAACAAATTTTTTCTAATATAATTTAAAGAAGTTTACGACATATTTACACACGATTTGTTCGCGCAAATACATTTTAAACACTTTAAATAAAATAATGAATCTTTTATAGCAATGCAAGATTTGCTAGTATAGCAACAACGTTTACAAGCGAAATTAACAAGTATTTCGTAACGATCTATTTCGAAGACAAGACGAATACAATTTTAATGAAACGACATAACATGTAAGCATTCGCTTTTTAAGACAAAAAGATTTGAAAAAAAAAAATAGTGTTACGACTTTAGTTCGTTACAATTAATATATACTTTATAAAGCAATCTATAACATATAATACGATTATTTGCATGTTCGACAACTTAATAGACGAACATTGCTCGACACACTAATGGGCGAATTCGATATATTCGACAACGAACAAAGCGAACAAAGTTCAACATGTTCGACAACGAACATAACGAACAAAAAGAATTTCTTTAATATATAGATTCTCTAAATACGACTCTTTTATAAATCGTATTTAATTTATTTATTAAATTATTTTTTATTATAGATACAAGTTGCAAAATCTTGTTACTAAGTGATTGCTTACATTGTCTAAAGACGTTTACAAATTTCTTCAAACAATATTAATCTATCTTGATACTCTAGTTGCTTAGATAGTAGCGTAACAATATTGCTAAAAAATTTCTTATTACGTATAATTTCGTTCTTTAGATTGTTTTTAAAATTTTGTCGAAACATTGTTATAAATACGACATCGTTTTATTTAATTAAATTAGCATACTTTTAAAATCTAATTGCGTAATCTATTGCAAAAATTTGTTAAATTAAATGCTAAATTACTTTTTTTATAATTTGTTTTTCGTTAAATGTTTTAAAGATTTTTCGAAGTTTTTTTTTAAAATTATTGAAGTTTATAAACATCGTATAAGAGTTTTCGCTATTATTTTTTAAATACTTTCGTAAATTTGATTTAAGCTAATGTTAAACTCTTTCTTTAAAAAATGTTAATGCAAAAATCGTTTTTTAATTCGTTAAAACAAAATAAAAGATAAAATAAATATTTATTTATATAAGTTAATTCTTTAGATTAATATAATCTTTATAATAGATATTAAGTTTGTTAATTCTAATTTTGTCGTCTTTTATAATCGATAATTAACGTAATGTTAATAAACTAATATTTAAAATAAAAATGCGTTAATTTAATATAAACATTCTTAAAGTATTTAAAGTATTACGCTAGTACTTTCTTTAAAAATATTAAAGTAAAATTGTGTTATTAAAAAGATTTGTAGACGTCTTTAGACAATGTAAACAATTACTTAATAACAAAGATTTGTAACTATAAACAATTTTTATGTTTAATAAATTTTAAAAAAGATTTAATAAATTAAAGTAACAATAAGTAAAAATCTATAATAAGTTGAACACAATTTATAAAAGAGTCGTATTTTAGTTTCTATATATTAAGAAAATACTAATTATTCGCAATGCTTGTTTGTCGAATATAACGAACATAATTGTTCGCAATGTTTGTTCGTCGAATATATTAAATATTATGCTTAGATTGTTCGCTTCTTGAACGTGTCGAACATAATAGCAAATTCGCTCAAAGATGTAGAATCTAAATCACTAATATAGCTTTAATAAGCTCGTAACATCTACTTGTATTTGTATCTTATAACGTTTTTTCTACTTATATACTTTTTTTGCATCTCTAAATCTATATATTTGAATTATAAAATAAGTTCTAAAGTGCAAATATTGTCTCTATTAATATATTTAGTTTGTTGTCGCTATTTTCTCTTTTTGTATCTTCTTTTTTTGCATTTTATTTTTATTTTTTCGCTATATTAATAAGTTCTTTATTTATTTTCTTAAATAATATCTAAGCTTTTTTGATATTTTGTACTTTCTTCAATTAGATGCGTCAAATGTGTCTATCTACTTTAATAAAAAGCGCTCTTTAAACAATGTTTTATACGCGTATTTAATATCTTTAATTTTTAAAGAATTTTGTTGCGCTTGTTATTCGAACTACTTTTAAAGAAGTTTTATAATATTTTTAAACAATATTTGTATAAAATTGCTACAAAGCTTTAACAATAGTATTTTTTTTATAATTGTAAGTTAACTTCTAATTGTTATCGACTTTGCAAGTAATAAAAACTCTAATTGTTAATAATACAATAAATGTTAACAAAATAATAGATATCTAGAATAATAATTAAATAACACTAAAATAATTATCGAAAAAATAGTAAGAAAACAATAGATCTTAATTATAATTATTATATTTATAATAACTCTCTCTTGATAGCTATTGTATTATTTATAGAAACTATATTACTTGTTAATATATTAACAACGTATACGCATAGAAATTATATATTGTCGACGCAAATAAATAGACTCTATATAGTTCTAAAGCTTGTATAGTTATTATCGCAATTAATAGTAATATCTACGTAGATATTAAAGATATTGTCGAAAAAGATTTTTTTTAAAAGTTTCTCTAATTTGTTTTTTAATTAAAATTAAGATTTTTTTGCTATTTTTTTTTTGTTCTTGTTTGTTATTGCTATTGAATATAATTTGTTTTTTAAAATACTAGAAGATTTCTCTATTGTAACTAGAAACAATATTTCTTTATTTTATTATAATATATAATTAGTATTAAGTAAAAAATACTTGTTGTTAATTTCAAAAAATATTTAACAATAATATAATCTATTGTTTGCAAGACAAATTATATCGCACACTTATTGCTTTATTAAATTGTATTTGTTTTAATTTATTTCTTTATTAAATATCTTTTGTTGTTTTGTCTTTAGTATTGTCTTTGCAATATTTGTTTTATCTTGCTTTTGTTTTGTTTTATTTTCTTTTTTTGTTTGCTTTTTATTGCGAAGTGTTAGAATTAGAGCTTTAATAACTAGTATATAGTTAATTAACAAGAATACTAGCTATACAAAACTAACTATATACAAGAAATAAGTACAAGTACTATAGATATTAAGACGCTAAACGTTATTCGTAATATATTCGAAAATAAAGAGCAAAAATTTAAAGAGTAATCAAAAAACAAAATTTATCTAATCTAAAATTATAATACTGTAACGAGATAGAGATAGAATCCTAGTTAGTAGACAACTATAACAACAAAGACTTATCGCGATATATGCATAAATTATATTATACAATCTAATAATATATTAAGTAGCTAAGATTCTAAGATCTAAGTAAGAGAGATCGCATATATACTACAAATAAATTGCTAATATTAATAACAAACATTCTTAAATTTATAGTCTAATATTATCTAATTATTTAGCTACATACAACTCTCTCTCTTTTAGTAATTGTCTCTTAATTACTAAATCAAAAAACTTTTGTTTCTACTTATACAAAAGTTGTAGTAAAAAAATAAGAAAATTGCTCTTATTTTTTTAAGATCGTTAAGCTAGATTTCTTGTTTCTCTTGTTACTCAAATCGATTGCGTAAAAAACGTAATAAATTAATTCGTATAAAACTTCTCTTAAAGTCGAAAGAATTATTTGATCGAAATTAAGTATTTAATAAAATTAATTGCTATAAGTTTTGCCCACTCTTTAAAGACAATAACGATAGTAGTAAGCTTTTTTAACGTAAATCTAGAAGATTAATCTAAGAGAAAAATAACAATAATAAAGTAGATTATTGTTGTCGTGTCTAAATTAAACTCTTTAAAACAAAAAATAAATGTATAATTCTAAAAATTATTTCTAACTTTAAGATACTCGATTTAAGTTGCTAATTTAATCTTAATTTATAACGTTTTTTCTCAATTTTAAATCGAAATAACAAAATCTTCTCTTTTTTGTTAAAACGAACAATCAAAGATTTAAATTTTATTTCTTTTTTATAGTTAGTCAAATAAGAATCTAAATTGTTCTAAATGTTAAGTTAATAAACATTAAGTATTTTAAAGTCTTCAAACGTTATAAATTACATCTACAAATAAGATTCAAATACTTTATTTTTTATTTTCTAAATCTTTCTTTATATTAATTTTACATAACGCGTCGCACGTTCTTAAGTTTGCTTTATTAGACAATTAAATTTCTTTGCATCTCTAAACAATGTTCTTAACTTCTTTATTACTTTCGTCGAATTTTAAGACGCACATTCTATAATAACATTTTCAATATTAAATATAAAAGAGAAGTCAATAGCAACTTTAAAACAATAAGATATATTAATTGAAAATAAATTTAACAAAGTTAAATCTTAATAAGTTGCAACAATGCTACTTCTCGTACTTATTTAAAAATTCTTCAAAGTTTCTTTATTTTCTAATAGAGTTACGTAGACAAAAAACATCTTAATTTTTGTATTGATTTCGATTCTTAATTTGCAATAAAAGATTTGAAATTGCGCAATTCGCATATCTTTAGATTGACAAAGCACATTCGCTCAATACAATTCTTATTCTAACAAATTCTTCTTTGTCAATTTAGTTTTTAGTATTTTTTTATTTTGTTATTTTCTTCTTATTGTTTTTTGCAATTATACGTCGATTTAATTATAAAAATTATTTAGCAAATATTTCTTGCAAAACAAATTATTTTATACAACAAAAAAAACAATCGACTACAATTGCTAAAACTCTTGATAAACGTTTTAATTTACATTAAGATCGAAGTAATATTTCGATATTTAATTTTTATGCTTCTTAAAGATTAACAAATAAAATATTATTAACAATTTATACTTGTAATTGTTTTGTAAAAGTACATATATTATATAAGAATCTAAATTTATTTGCATTATTATTTGCAATATAGAGAACAAACAATTAAGAAGTTACTTTTTTTGTTAATTGTTGTTTTTTCGTTAATAATGTATTATTATTTGCAATTTGTTCTAAAGTTGCAATTATATCTAATACTTCGAATTAACAATTAAATAAACAAATTAATTTTAACAAACAATTATTTTATACTAATTTTATTTTTTTAAATTAATATTGTCTATTATTCGAAGTTAAATATCAACTTACTAAAAATTGTTAAATAAAAAGATTAATTCTTTCTTCTTATAAACGTATTGTTCTAAGAAATTTTTAAAAACAAGCAAACAAATACTAGACTTAAAGTTCAATTTATTTTGTCTTACAAATACTAAGAAATTGTTTTGTTTCTTGTAATACTAAATTATTTGTCTCTTAATTTAATTATTAAAAACTTAATTTATTTTTAACAAAAATTCTAGCTTTCTTTAATAAGCTATGCAAACAATTAATTTTAATATAATTATAACTAGATCTTCTTTTTGCTTCTTTATTAACATAGTTAGTTTAACTAGTTAAAAGACTTTAATTAATATTGCTAAATAATAGTTAATTCGATATTGCAAGTTTATGCTTACTTTTATATATAAACAATTCTTTGCATTGTTTTTCTTATTTGTTAAAATAAAGATAGCTATTGTTTCTAAAAAGATTTTTGGAATTTTAATAATTAAAGTACGTAATCTTGTTGTATTAACAACTTTAAATAATTTAAAATCTAATAAAAATAATCTTAATATCAAATTTTGCAATCGTAATAACAAAAAAAAAGCCTTTTCAAAAGAATCTAAATTTTAGTTTTTTTTCTTGCTTTATCTTTTGTAAATTTTGTTATCTTTAAATTTCGACTTTAATTTTAACTAAAAAGTTAACAATTTAAGTTCTTTTTATTTGTCGTCTTAAGTTTGCGTTCTCTTTGTATTTTTTACAAAAAAAAACAAAATTGTTTAAACTTTTGTTTAACAAATCTTTTTCAACTTCGCGTTTAGAATTCTTATTAAATTATACTCTTAAAAATAATTTTTTATTTTAATTTTCAAAAGCTCTTGTTTAATAAACGCTATTGTATCTTTAAACTTTTTAACATTTATTTTGTTATAATCGTCGATTATATAGTTAGCAACGCATTTCGATTCTATAGTACGATATTTAAGTCGATTATATACAACTTAATTTAATTTTTTTAAAATTTTCTATAAATTCTAACGTTTCTTTGCTATTCGCAATATTGCTTCAATAATTAATTAATCTATATTTTTAAATAACATATTTGCAATCTCTAATAATTATAATTTGCAAAGTTGAACTTAATTATTTTAAATTTGCAATCTTTTATTTTAATTAATTTCTTGTGTTGCGTTTTTCAATTCTTGTTATAATAAATTACTTATTAATACTTGAGCGTTCTTATTAATTATTTATTACAAATCTCGCGTTTAATTTTTAACTATTTTTAAGATATTTAGAACTATATTTCGAAGATTTTCAATTTTTTTTTTTATTGTTAATAGTTTTATTGCATTAAAATAAAATATTAATTACTTAAATACAAACGCAATTCTTAATAGTTAAATTGTCTTTTATAGATTAAATAATTGTTTTTCGCAATTCGATTTAAGTTTAAGTTTAAAAAGTTTGACGTTACGATATTTGTAATTGCTACGATAATATTTGCTAATTTTGTGCTTAAGATAATTTAATCGAAGAAGTCGATTTTTAATTACAAAGAAAATATATTAACGTTATTAAATTTTAACTTGTATCTTGTTTAACAAGTGCAAGTTATTGCTCTTTATAAGATTTTTCTATTAATATAAATAATAATTTTTGTTTTTAATCTTAATTTTTTAATAAAGATTAAGAAGTTTCTCTTGCAAAAAACTGTTTATGTTTAATATTTTATAATTGTTGCTCTAGATTTATTATAACACAAGCTTAATAAAGAAAGATTTATGCAAAAATAATAAATCGAAAAAAAGAATTCTATAAACAAAGAATTAAATTATTAAGTTGCTATATCTTTATAAATAAAACAATAACTTGTTCTAAATATTTAACAAATATAAAGCTTCAAATACAAAGAATCTTTACTTATAGACTTAATTGTTATTTGCAACATTTATATTATTGATATATTAATATTTATTTGTATATTAATTTGCAAACAAGTATAAAGCTAATATAACTAATATATAATTTCGTTATCTTTATTGTTAAAAAATGCTATGTAAAAGATAATTAAAACTTGCTCTCTATAATTTGAAAAAATTCTTAAAATTCTAAAACTTCGAATTAAAGCTTGTTATTAATACTTTTAAACCGCTTTTTAATTGTTGATTTTAATTAATTAAAGTAGACGAACAAACGCTAATGTTATTTGTCTATTTTTAATTAATCGAAATTGTTAATATTTCGACTTTTTAATTTTCTTGTCTTTCTATTTGTTTCTTTCGAATGCTTAAAATTATAATGTTTTGTAAATTACTTTATGTAATTAAATTACTTCTTAATATTTGTAAATCGATAAACTCTATATTAAAGTTTTTGCAAATAAAATAAATATAAAGATTGCAATTTTTCTTTTTTTTAAAAAAAATCTTACACTTTTATGTAATTTAAATAATTGTAATAAAATAACAATAATATAATAATCGCAAACAATCTTTTATTGCTTTAATCAAACTAATTTTTTGTCTTTTGTATAAAATTATCTTTTATTTTTTTATTTTTGTCTTTCGACTTCGCAAAGATTTAAAGATTTTAATTTTTTGCTACGTATCTCTTTAATTAATTTTTTAAATAAATATTTTTAAGTTTTGTGTTATTAATTTCTTTCAAAATATAAAAGTCTTTAATTTTATTTTATTTTTTTATTTTAAAGAAATCTAATTATTAAAAGAATAATTTTACGTTATATCTTTTATTGAGCTTAATATTATATAATAAAATCAAATCTTTAATTTAAAATAAACGCGTTAACAACTAATAATTATTATTGAAAAAAATTTTGTTTGCTTTTTTAAAACAACAAAAACGCAAAACTATTTTTTAGATATTTTTATTTCTTTTTTTTAATTATTTTGCTTGCAATGTTAATAAATTTATTATTAAGTAAACTTTTTTTTAATTTATAATATATTAAGTTAGATACTTTATCTTTATTAACAACACAATTTTGTATTTGAACTTAAAACAAAACAATATCTTTTTAATAAATTTTTAAATTGTTGTTTTATTAATTTATAATATTGTATACAAATATCGTAACTAATTTGTAAAGACTTTCTTAATTAATTTGAACAAAGTATTAACAATAAATTTATACTCTCTTTTTATTATTTTATTTGCTTGTAAATAATAAGTTAATATTGTTACTTTTTTAACATTATATTTTTTTAAAAGTTTAATTGTTATGTCGACTTTGTTTTTAAATTTGTTGTTTATAATTATCTTCTTAACATATTTATATTAACAAAAAATATTCTTTTATAAGAACTTTACTATAGCAAGTGTTTTAAAATTTAAAATTGTTTTAACTTCTATTTATTTTATCAAATTATTTCGAATAACTATTAAATTTACTTTAACAAACGTTTTTGCAATTAATATATAAATACAATTTACAACAATCTTTTTTTATAAATTAAAAATATAAATCGAATATATAATTTTCTTTTGTTTATTAGAAGTTCTTTGCTAGCATTTATTGCAACTTGCGATATACTTCTTGCAAAAATTAAATAAATTTCGTTATTAATATCGATTTGCAACGCGTCGATAAATATTCTCTTTTTCTTTATAATTACTTTTGTTATATAAGCTTTTTACAATTCGATTTTTGTTTTTTATTTGATTTACTACTCTACGCAAAGATATATTTTTGTTTATCTTTCAAAATAAACGCTCTTTTTTTATTAAAAAATAAAAAGTATAATTCTTGAATTTGCGAAAATTCTTTTAATTTATATTTAATCTTTGCAACAAAATTAAATATTAAACAATTTGCTCAAATTTATCGAAATATTTGTTTTTAAAAATATTTTTGTTCTTTTTTAGTATTATTACTTGTGCAAGATAAACGCAAACATAATTTAACTAGCTATTAATAAAATTATTAATATCTTTTTTATTAATTTTGTCAATATTATCGAACAACTCTCTTAATCTTTTTGAAAATTTATTAATTATTATATGCTTTCGATCTAATATATATTATATATTAAAGTCGAAAAGATAAATTTAAATTAAATAATAAATTACTAAAGCGTTAAACAAATTTGTCGCAAAGCAATTAAGTTAAATTATTAAAATATTTGCATCAATTTTAATTATAAATCGAATTTTATACAATTAAAATTGCACTTTTTTTAAAATCTTTATAAGCTTCTAACATTCTCGCTTTTTAATATTGTATTAAAATTCTTGTTTGCTTCAAAGCTTACTCTTATATTGTAAAGAATGTTTTTTCTTTGTTGTTGCATTAATTTGTATTAACACAATTTTTTAATCTTTTAAATTAAAATCTACAATCAAAATAATTTTGCTAATTAAAATAAAGTAATTTAAAATACGTATTATTAATATATTTGTTAAAGCAATCTTTAATTTATTTATAACATCTTGCCACTTAAAGTTTTAAACAAAAATATATTTTGTTTTGAACAAACAATAAATCGACTTTACAATAATTACAAACTTTAGCACTTAAATCTAATAATAGACGTATACTTCTATAAAGACTCTAGCTTTAAAAATGTTTTTGCACAATAATTACTTAACAATCTTAATAATTTTAATACTATTAAGAGATCGTTTATTAAAATTACACACAAAATTGACAATTTTAATTTCTAACTTGCAAAATTAAAATTTTTCGTCAAATATAATACATTTAAACAATTTTACGTTTATTAATATTGCATTCAACTATTAAACGTATTTTAAAACAAACAATTTAATCTTTAAAATTGTCTTCTTGTTATTATAATTTAACTTAAATTCTTTTACATTTATGTCATTTACAAATAAACAATATTTGTCAAAAAGATTCTTAAGAATACGTATTACAATTTTTACAAATTAAGTAATTAAATTAGTTGCATCTTGCAACAAGCAAATTATTTTAAATAATTTAAAAGAAGTTATAAAAGCAATAAGATTGCAACTCTTTAACGCAAGACTTATTTAATTGTACTCTAAAAAAAAATTAATTAATAACGCAATTACTATTTCGACAAACTCTTTTACAAACTCTTCGACATTAAAAAATATATTAGTATTTTAAACAATTACTTTGTTTATCTTTATAATCGCATTAATTATATAATATTTGTTTTTCTTCTTTTTACTTATTAGAAATTAAGAATTTTAATAAAGATTATAACAATATTTTAGCAAATTTGTTTAAAGATGTTTCTCTAGCATTTTAATTACAATAAAATTTAATGTTTAAAAAATTAAAAATTTTAAAACTTGTCATGTTTTGTGCTTTATAATACGAATTTTCTAATTAAATACAATTTCTAATCTAATTTTGTTTATTTTAGCAAAGCTTTATATTAAAACAATTTTACAATTAAAAAGTATTGTAATTAAGAGTTTTTATTTTTGCAAAAAGAATTCGAACTTTATAATTAGTTTCTAAATATGTTTCTTAATAAGACAAAAATCGTACTTAATGCTTAAGAACTTAAGCATTAAAAAGAAATTATATCTTTTGTTAAGTTTCTTTTAAAAATCTTTTGTAATTAATAATTTTAATATTTTTTTTCAATTTAAATACTTGTCTAAAATAAAATTATCTAAATCGTTTATATTTATTAAATTTGTTTTTTAAATTTTTCGCTTATATATTGTATCTACTTAAACAAATAAACGCAACGCAATAAAAAATTAACAAAGAATATTGAACTTTCTAAACAATTAAATAGTAAAAGTCTCTTTTATAATATATAATTAAAAAGTTCGAATTATTAATAATCTTAAAAATATTTAAAACATAATATTAATTCAAATATTTATTTAATTCTAATTAATTATATTAACAAGCAAATAAACGCTAGTACTACTTGTCTACTCTAATTGATTAAAATTTTGTTAATTTTTTTTTTAATTTTTTTTTGCAACGTTATTATTTTAATAGTTTTAATTTTTATTTTCGAAGATTTCTTGCAATTAAATTTGCGAAGTCGAGCAATTATATTAACTAAATAATTATCTAAAGATTTAAAGATTTCTTTAAGAATATAATGTTTTTATTTTTGTTACTAAAGTAATTAGCAAGCATTTTTAAAATGCTAACACGCTTTGCTTTGTCTTTAAAATAAATTGTTAATTTTAAAGAATTGTTGTTTATATTTACAAAGCTTATTTAAGTACTTTGCTAAAAAGATCGATTTAATAGAATTTTGTAATTAAATCGAAAAACAACAAAGATAAAAATATAAATTATTATTTTCTTAATTAATATCTTTATATTTTCTATTATTTCTTCGAAACAAATACGTGCTTTTGTAATCTTTATTAGTAAAATAAAAATATCTTGTCGAATAACTAAATTAATTTTGTTCGTAAAGTTCTTGCTAATATAATTGATTTTCGCATTATTATTAAATATAGCTTTGATTTTTATATTTTCTAATTGTACTTATACAATTAAGCAAACAACAAAATATAAAATTCTAAGAGATTTTACTTTCGCAATAATGTTCTCAAAATAAACAATTTTAATAAATTTAGCGCTAATTAATTTTACAATAACAATTGTTTCTTTCTTTTTTCTTGTAAGCTTCTAAAATTTTCTCTTTGTTATTATAGTATCAAACTTTTTATTAAAAAAAGAACAAAAAAAGAGCAACTTAAATTAAGATAAAAATCTAGAAGATTTATTAATTTTATCTTTATTTTCAAGATAAAAAATACTCTAAGTTAAAGCTTTGAAATCGACTTAATTCTTTATAGTCTATAATATTCTCTTTGAACATTCTATTCGCTATACATAGTTTATAGAAATTTTTTGCTTTTTTCTAAATTTACTCTTTTAGTACTTAATAACTCTTAAATTAAAGTTAATTATTGCAAGAACATCTTTTATTGTAATATTTTATATTTTTGTTTTTATTACTTTTTCTTTTACGTATATTTTTTTGTCTAAAACTTTTATTATCTTTAAATAATTTCTAAATCTAACGTTCTTAATCTTTGAAAATCTTTTTTTCTTTTTAATTTTTTCTTTAATTATTTTGATCAATTGCTCTATTAAAGACTTCTAAGATATTTGTCGCTTAAAAAAATCTTGTTTTGATTAAACTTCTTAAATCTTTATTATTGTTTAATTCGATTTACTATTCTTTTTGTTTTTCGACAAAAAATCAATATTTAATCTTATTATTGCTATTGTAATTACAAAATTTCGAACACAATTTTGCGCTTTTTATTGAAGACAAATTTTTATAATCTTTTTTTTAGTCTTTGCATTATTAAGAGACAACTTTATTTCTTTATTCTTAAAATTGTTAAATTTATAACAAATTTTGTTGCTTTTATTTATATAAATCTTTCTATTTATTATTAAGATTGTTAACTTTAAACAAATCTATTATCTATGCAAATTATAACAAAACAAATATTTATTTAATTTTAATTAAGATTAATTGTATTTAAAAACAAATATAAGTTCTTAATAAATATAAATTGTTTCTTAAAATAAACTCTAAACTATTATTTAAATTTGAAAAGATACAATATGCGAAATCTCTTATAATTGCGTTGTTATTGCTCGTTAAATTATCTAATAAATCTTGCTCTTTATTATTTCACAAACATTGTTAATTTTAAGATTTTCAAAAACTTGTATTAAAATATTTAGTATTTTGTTAATTTTCGTATTTTTAATTGCGACTACTAACAATACTAAAGAAGCAAAAATTATCTTTGATATAATTTTCTTCTTTATTAAATTTTGCTTTTTGCTTATTATATTTATTAATTTATTTATATTAATGTTTGCAACTCGCTAAGCAATCTAATTGCTATTAATGCTTATTTCTCGCATAATTATCTTATTTTCGATCAATTTTATAATCGTCTTGTATAACAATTTAAATATTATAATAAATGCGTTATTTAAATTAATTTTATACTTTCGCATTATCTTAGTACAAATATTGCGAAAAAAACTCTTTAAATATTATAAAAATTTAATATACTTATTGACTTAATTAAATTTAATAAACTTCGAGAAAATAACTTTCAATTGTCAATTATATTTACGAATATTATTTAACTTCGCTCTTAATACGTCTTTTAAAAATTCTAAAAAAGCACAAGAGTTAATTTTCTAATCTAAATTCTTATTTTTATATTTCTTTTTTAACTTATTTATTATTTCAAATTACTTTTTATCTATTTAGGCAACAATAAACTTAAGAAAGTTTTCTATAAGCTTGTCGCAATATCGAAACAACTTAATAATTTTGTGCTAAAAGATAATTTTATACTTATCACAAAAATTTAAAAATCGATTCAAAAAATCGATAATATTAAGTTTATTAAAGTGCAATGCTTCTAGCGTTTTTAAAAAAAATATAAAGATTACGTAATAATAAAATTCTACAATTTTTATAAAATTATTAAGTAAATTTGTTGTTAACGTAAATATAACAAAAAAAAGCTTTGCAATTTTTTTATTGTTTTAAAACATCGTTTTTAAAAGAATAGCTTAACAACAAATAGTAAAAGTAACAATTACTAAATCAAAAAAACTAATAATAATAATTAATTCAAAGAATAATGCTTTTAATTTGCAAATTTCTTTCTTTTCTTTGCAATAATATCGAAAAAAGATTTTCTTTTTTTTTTTCGACTTTGCGTTATTTTTTTGTTTATCGCTTTTTTATTTTTTTGATTGTTTATAAATAGACGTTCTCGATCTATTGCTTTTTTTAATTAATTGTTAATTTACTATTAACGAATAACTTCGTATTAAAAATTTGTTTCAATCTCTATTAAGAAAAGAGTTTAAATAGCGTTCTCGCTTTTAAGCAAATAAATTAATTATGTTGCTAAAAAACTTCTTTTAATAATATTACTATAATTAGCAAACAATTTATTGTTTTAACAATAGAAACTAGTTGCAATTTTAACAAAACGTCTTAATCTTTAAATTTACAACTTTTATTGCTATTTCTAATATTTTAACTTTGTCTTTTCTTTTTTTGCTCTTTAATTTAATAATATCTTAATTTCTAAGTTGTTGTTACGACCTTAGCTCGTTATAGCTAGTATATACTCTATAGAGTAGTTTGTAGCATATAGCACGATTACTTGCATGTTCAACGACTTAATAAGCGAACATTGTTTGATACGCTAGTGAGCGAATTCGACATGTTTAACAACGAACAAAGCGAACAAGGTTCGACATGTTTGACAACGAACATAACGAACAAAAAGAATCTTTTTAATATATAGATTTTCTAGATACGACTCTTTTATAAATTGTGTTTAACTCATTTATTAAGTTATTCTCTATTATAGATACAAGTTGCAAAACTTTGTTATTAAATAATTGCTTGCATTGTCTAAAGACGTCTACAAATCTCTTTAAACAATATTAATCTATCCTAATACTTTAGTCGCCTAGATAGTAGCGTAACAATTGTTAATCTCGTGTTTTTAATTTTTGAAATTCTTGATTCTAATAATTCGTTAAAATTAACTTGTTTTTTACACTCTTTTTTTTGTATTTTTAAGTTTTTGAATTCTTAAATTTCTAAAATTATTTTTAAAGATACATCGACAATTTGTTGTTTTAATGTTTGTTGTTGTAATTAAGTTTTCGCGTTAAGCTTCAATATAACAAAATAAAGATAAAATTCTAGTTAGTAGACAACTATAACAACAAAGACTTATCGCGATGTATGCATAAATTACACTATATAATCTAATAATATATTAAGTAGCTAAGATTCTAAAATCTAAGTAGAAGAGATCGCATATATATTGCAAATAGATCGCTAATACTAGTAACAAACTTTTCCAAGTTTATAGCCTAATATTATCTAATTACCTAGCTACAATACTATTTCTTTCTTCTATTTGCGAGTTTCGACAAAATAATATTGAATCTCTTAGTTAATATTTTTAGTTAATTTTAGTTAATTTCGAATACGTATTAAGTACAAGTTTCGATTAATATCGAATACGTATTAAATATTGTTCAACAATTAAAATTAAAGTTTTTAATATATGTTAAACAAAAGAATAAATTTGTTAAAAAAAAAAAAAAAAATTTTTTAAAACAAAATATGCAAAAAACAATAATATGCAAAGCAAAAAACATATATATTGCAAATAGTATTTTAGTTAACTCTTAACTATTCTTGATTAATATTAGATACGTCTATTAAATATAGTCTAATATTCGAAATAAAATATCGAATAATTGTCAAATAATAAAAATCGAATTTCGAGCAATTTGTTAAGCGACAACAAAATTAAAAAAAGAAAAAATAATTATATTTTAACAAAATATCAAATGTAAAAAAATTGAAAAAAGTACAAAAGATTACTAATTTTAACTTTAAGAGAAAAGTTCGAATTATATAACGCAAAAATTAAGAAATTAATAACAAAATAGAAGTCGATTGCGTTTAAAATAATTTAAGAGATCGATTATATAATTTGAGAAAAATTTGACAACAAAAAAAAAAAAACAATATTAAAAAATCGAAATTTGTCGAATTTTAACTATATTCAAACACGTTTGTCTAAATCTACTAGATAAAGAAAGAAAATAATATAAAAGTATTTTGACAACAATTTATATGCAATTACGCATATATTTAAGAATGTTAAGTTAACTTTTATTCGAAAAATCTTTAGAAGAGTAGTGCGAAAACGCACTAAAAAGAGAACACTAGTAATGGGAATTATAATTTTATTGCTAGCTAGAAGAAAAGTTCTCTAGATCTAAATATTATTGTGTCAAGAAATATCTTGCCAAACACGAAAGAAATACTTTGTCAAGCACGAAAGAAATATTCTGCTTAAAAGAAAAATACAATAATTGTAACATTTTTTTCTAATCTCTCTACTATATTATTGTTCTCAATAACGACGAATAAAAGAATAGACATAGAGCGAACAAAATTTTTGTTGTTAAAAAGATAAATTGAAAAGAATTTTTATTGTCGAAAAGATAGTAGAGCAATCAAGATATTATAATGTTCGATTCTATAATATTAACATAAAAAGCTGAAACAATTAGAGCAAGATTAAAAGATTCGTAATAATATATTTAAATAAGAAAAAGATAATCTAAATTCTAGAAACATATTTTTGTTGTCAAAAAGATAGTAGAGCAATCAAACTATTATAATATTCTCTATAATGTTAATATAAAAAGAGAGCTAAAACAACTAGAGCAAGATCTACAAATTTGTAATAATATGTTTCTTTTGTTCGATAGAATTTCTAAAACAACTAGAGCAAAATTAAAAAATCCAAGATAATACGTTTCTTATAGAAAAGATTGCTTGTAGTATTAATATAACAAAATTATTAAAACAATTAAAGAAAGAGAGAAAGATTTATTTTAAATTACAAAGAGACTTCGTTTACAACTTTCTCAATAATATGTAATTTTGCTTTAAGAATAGTCTTATACTTTATCTTGTATTGATAAATTGTAACGTACAACAATCAATCTTTAGATATAGTAAAATTTGCGTTTTCTATCTTTATAAAATTGATAAAAGTTAACGACAAATAGTAATAAATAAGCGCTAATATTGACGCGTTTGCGAATTTCTTAATTGCATTTTATAATTTCTTTGTATTCTTTATTTTCTTTTTGAACAATTTAATAGTAATGCTAATTTTAATTAGTAATTGTATATAAAGCAAATTCTTGCGTATACTAATATAGCTATCTATTAAAATCGCAATTATACAATTTGCTTTTAAGATTAAAAATATCAAAGTCGAAATTTTTTTTTTAGAAGATACTAAAATGTCTAACTCGATTAAAACAATTTTTTTCTTAATTTTTTTAATATTTTTCTTCTTAAGATTGCAACTCTTGCACTTATTGTTCTTTGTTTTATTTTTTGTTATTTCTTTAATTTTTGCTTTCTTCTTTATTATTTCTTTGTTAAACTTATTTTTAAAAAACATACTATTTTTATTTTTGTTGTTGTTAGATTCTTGTTTCGAAACAAGATTCTTAAAAAAAATTGCTAACTTTGTAGATTTATCTATAGCAATTCTATCTCTTTTTTTAACAAAAATACTATATTTATCTTTAATGTATTGAAAATTATTAATAAGTTAAGTATTCTTATATATTATAACGTAATAATTCTTCTAAATTGATAGATTTGTAAGTACAACTAATTTTTTGTTACTTAATATATTAATCTTTATTGTTTCTTTATTAACAAATATCTTTTGCTAATATAGTTCTTGCGTAGTAGCTTTAATGTTACAAATTTTGTAAAACTATTAATCGAATAGAATTGCGCAACTTTTCGAAGAATATTCGATAAAAAAATTATCGAAATTAAGTTTAATTAATATCGACGCGTTATAAAAGAGAGAGCGCAATTTGTTGTTAATTAATATATTTAATATTGCGAAATTAAAGTTAACAAGATTTTTGCAATCGAAATCTTCGAAATCGAAATCTAAAATTATAAGATTAAATTCTAATAATATAATATAAATATAGAGAGAAAAAAAAGAAATATTGAAAATTGCAATTGCAAAATTGTAAATTCTTTTAAATGTTAATACTAAGTTGCTAGTAATTTTAATAAATAAAATGTTTTCAACAAATACGCTAAAAAAAGCGCGTATTATTAACAATTTTAGCAAACAAATTCTTGTTACTACTATATTGTAGTATACAAGAAAAAATAGAATTGCAATTAATTTAAGGTTGTTGTATTTATTAAACTATTTAAAAATATTAATAGTAAATATTTCTTTTACAAATAAATAAAAGTTTTTGTCTATATTTAATATTCTACAAGTTCTTAGTTTTGTATTATAAATATATATAATTAGTCGACAAAGTAAAGAATTTTAAAATACTAATTTTGTTAAAACTTTTAAAACAACTTTGTATTTTTTAAATAATACAATTACATCTATTTTTAGCAAAATAATAAATTCTTATTTAAGAGATTTTATTCTTATTTTTTTGAAATATATTTGAAATAACAATTGAGCAAGAATTTTAAGATTGTTACTTTAATTAAAAATCTTAAATAAATTTAAACTTTAAAAATAAAGATATATTGAGTATTTTTTCTATATTTTGAAAACAAGATATTTAAGATTAGTAGATTTGTTTTAATAATCAATTATCAACAAATTCGAAATAGTAATTTCGATTTTTAAGTAAATTACTAGAGAAAGCAAAAGTTTCGCAATTGCTATTATATTATAAATAGACAATATTAACAATATAGAAGTTAACTTTTTTCGATTGTTTTTGTATATTTTAAGCAATTTCTTCAAAGTTTTAACTTTATTTTTTAGATATTTGTTTTGTTCTATTAAATTAAAAATATATTAGTTGTTGTTTATAATTGTTTCTAAATAGCAATTCTTAATAATTGCACAATTTTGTTAAGTAAACTTTTTCTTTATTAATAACAATAATTTGAATCTATATTTGTTAAGAATTAAAATAGCAATTAATTTCTTTTTTAAATATAAAATTAAATTCGAAAGATTTAGAATTTGTAAAACTATTTTCTCTATTGTTTTAACAAAGATTTCTTGAAATTTGTCGAATTGTTAATAGACTATATTAAGTAATTTGTTCTTTAACAAACTTTTGTTGTAGTAAGATAAATAGTAGATTACAATAATTTTTATTAATATAGTATTTTATCTCTAAAAAACTTTTAACGCTATTTTTAGTCTTGTAGCGAATATAGTAGCTTTAATAGTTATTAAATTTTGCAAATTGTTTTTCGAATCTAAATTTAAGATTGTGCAATTTCGAAGTTTTGTTGTATAAATTGTCTTAACATAGATTAGAATATACTTGTTGCACAATATTAGATTATAAAAATATCTTTTAAATTTGTTTGTTTGTTTCTTCTTTTCTATTATTGTAATTTGCTCTATAAGTTGTCGAATTTATATTTTTTTTCTTAACAAATAATATAATGCTATATTAAATATCTCGAAAGACATTTTCTTAATAATTTTGTTAAAAAAAATATTATAGTAGAAAGAGAATACAATAATAAGAGAAATAAATCGAATATTTTTAACGCTAGTTTTGTAAACAAACAAATATATATTTAATCTAGTCTATTTATTGTCTTAACTTAGATATATTTTTTAGATTTTTTTTACTTAATAATCTCTAATAGATTGCGCACTATAAATATCGAGATAATTGTTAATAAGATTCTATACTTTAATTAAATTTGTCTTATTATATTATATATTGTAAATAGAGTTTTAGCTTTTCTATTTAACAAAATATTAAATAATATTCTTTCTACAAGAATTGTGTTCTTGTAATATTATATATTTATTTAACAATTGTTAAATCTTATAGTTGTTATTTGTATTTTTGTCTTTTTTTACTAAAGACATACTTGTATTAATTTCTCTTATATATAAATTGTTTTTCTTCGAGACAAACTTTAATATAGCAATAAAAACAATTAAATATATCTTTTAGTTCAAAGATAATTTTAATTTAAAAATAAGATAACTATATATTTCTAAAATTTTGAACAATCTCGCTCTCTAATTAAAGAGCTTGAGATTTTTCAATTTCGAAATTTTATATTTTAAATATAATTTTAGAAAAATCTTATCTTTCTTTCTTAAAGCGAGTAATTGATAATAACTATTATAGCGCAACTTTATTTTTGCGTTTACAAAAATTATTAATATTGCAATTTCGTTTTAATTTCTTTTTTGCTTCGCAATATAATTAGTATTTTATTAATAAAAATTAATTATAGACAATTCTTTACAAAAAACTTTTTTGTAAATAAGTTTGTTTAAAATTTTTTTTGTCAAAATATTCTTAAAATTGTTAAGAATGTCTTGAAATTTAATTGCGAAACGCTTTTAATCTATTTTGGAATTTAAGATAAGATAATATTGCAAAACTATTTCTATAGTTTAATTAAATTGTTTTGATTAATTGTCGAATTGTAAATAATAGACAATAGAATAAAGTAAATTAATTTTCAATAAATAGAATATTGCTCTTTATAGACTAAATAGAAATTTATTGTCTCTATCGAAAATAATACTTAAAAATAGATTTTAATTTGCAAAAATATCGATAAACTTAATTGTTTATTTCTTAACTAAGAAAGTTGTCTTCTCGATTATTGTTCTAATTTGTTTAAAGAATTTGTCTATTATTAATATAAGAAAATTGTACTTATTTGATAGCTTAAGAAGCGCAAGAATAAAATCGATAGTAATAGTATAAAATATTTTCGATTTTATAATAATAGATTTTAGCTATTTGTATAAACAATATCTAGTTGTATTGTTAAGCTAATATAATAGACAATATTTTAGATATCTTTTTAATTGTTTGATTAAATTTCTTATATAATAACTAACTATAATTCTATTATAGATATATAAGAATTCTTCGTGCGTCTATATATTATGCAATAGTTTAAAAATTCTTGCTTTTATAGTTTTAAAAAAATACAATTTTAATTGTTTGTTCTTTTTGTTTTAAAAATAAATAAATTCTTTTTTTAGTATAAATTAAATATTTTCTATTTTAATTTCTTCTAACTTAATTGATTTTTTTAATATTGTTAACTCTTTTAATATTATCGACTCTTTTAAAATAGTAGTTTTCTTTAGACTGATCGTTCGGGTCGGTTTTTCCCCAAAATCTATAACCCGACCCGAAAGTTATACCTAATTAGGCCAAGTTTTAACCTAATATAGTTAGTATTTTCATAATTTATGCAATTCGGTTCCAACTATTGGAACCAAACGGTCAGTCTAGTTTTCTTAAAAATTTTTAAAATTGTTAAAATTGTTAAAATTACAACAATAGATTTTTGTTTTATTATTTTCGACTTTGTCGACTTTTTTGTTGTATTTGTTGTATTAAATATTAAAACTATAGTTTAAGTTTTTGCTAAAACTAAAATTTTTGTTAAAATAATAATAGCAAATTTTTGTCTCTTCGAAATTTGTTTTAAATTAACTAAAACTAAAATTTTTGTTAAAATAATAATAGCAAATTTTTGCTTTTTTAATATTTGTTCTAAGTTAACTAAATAGTTTTGAATTTTTTATTGATTATTAAAATCTTTTTTGCATTTACTCAAAAGTATTTTGTAAATTTTAAATTATTTTTTATCGATTTTATAAATTTTTGTTAGTTTTTTCTTAAAAATTGACGCTATCTTAATTAAAGTTGTATAATAAGTAACAATTTTGTCGAGAATTTTTTTGTTCTTAAGATTATTCTCGAAATAACTTTTTTTAAACAATTTGAAAAGAATGTTCGAAACAATATTGAATTTTTCTATTTTTCAATATATATTAAGCGAGAACTAAAAAATATATTAAAAAATACAAATAAGACGCAAATTTATACAATCTAAAGAAGAAAAAAATTATTTTGTTTGTTTTGCTATATTTATTGTCGCGAAGTAATTAATAAAAATTACAATCGATTTTTTCAATATATAATTAAATATATAACAAATCTTTTTTAGTATTTATACAAGAGCAACAACTTTTAGCTCTATTAATTAATATTTTTTTTCGATATTATTTAATATCTTAGAAAGATATAAAATTGTCTAAATATTAATTGTCTAAAAAAATTAAATAATAAAATTGTCTTTTATATAATAGATATAAATCTTAAATTTGTATTTCTTAAATTTGTTAATATCTATAAATATTTATTGCTTAAAATTATAATAATATAGTATATTTTTCTTAATAAGTTGTTGCTAAAATATAGCAAAACTTTAAAGCTTTATATTAATAGACTTAATATTAGTATTTTTGCAATATTATACGCGTATTTTTTTACTCTTAGTTAAAGATTTTTTCAACAATATTGTTTTAAGATTTTGTAGAACTTTTACTATCTAAATATAGTAGACAATTTTTAATCGAAATTAATTTGTTATTTTCAAATAGATCTTTAAGTTTTTTAATATTTTAAAAAAACTAAGTTTCTTTAATACAACAAGCTTTTTTTCGAAAATTTAGAAATCTAAATTGTTAATATACTATCTTAGTAATATTATAAATAAATATTCGATATATAACTTCTTAAATTTCAAAAAGATTCTTATTTAAGAAAACAAAACAAGAATAATTTTAAAATATATTAAATACTTATTAATATTGCGTAAAAAGACTACAATATTGTCGATATAATATTTGCAAAAATTCTAATAAAATCTAAGAAATTTGTTTATTTTATTCTAAATATATAATATCGATTTCTTGAAATCTATAAAAGCAACGTTCGATTGCTCTTTTTTTTAATAAAAGATAATTGTAAAACAATCTCGATACTTCTTTTTAATTAGAAATTAATAAAACTAATTATTGTTGTTTACAACAATAATATAAGAGCAATTTTGTAATTTAATTATTATATTTTCTTGCAATAATAAAGAATACAAATTTGTAATATTAATAGTATTTAGATTTCGAATATTTATTACTATTTTGTTTTTTTAAGTAGACTTTTTGTTTAAATTAATATATACAATTTTTTATACTACAAAGATAGAAAATTCAAAGAATATAAAATTATCGAATTATTTTAGTTTTTTTTGTATATATATTTTGTCGAATTTTTTATTAATTAAAATTTTTAATTTCTAACTTAATAAATAAACTTTATGCGCTAATTTTGCGTTAACAATAATTTATCAATTAATTACTATAGAGATCTCTATATATTTTTCGAAAAAAAAATCTATTATATTGTCGATATTCTCTTAAATTCTTAAATAACAATTAATTATTTTAATATATTTTGCAATTTTGTCAAATAAATTATAGATAATAATATTGTTTTTCAATTAAGTTTCTATTTTTTTTAAAATAATTTTTTAAGAGAAATATATTTTAGCAAAATTTAATTTCGACAAAATTGAATAATCTTTAAAGAGAGAAATTGTCGCAAAAGAGTAATTCTTTTTTTTTACAATATAATATTTTTTATTTTTGTATTCTACAATATATTTAACACAACAACAATTATTTAATTTTAGCAAAAATTCTTTATTGTTGCAAAAATTAATAAATTAAAAGTTTGCATTTACAAAATAAATATATATTTTAAATATTATAGATTTAAAAAGAATTTTATATTTAAAGAATTTTTTTTTTTTTTTTAGAGTTATAGCAATCTTTGCTATTAATTTTGCAAATATTATCTTTTTTTTTGCTATACAAATTGTTTGACAAATTCGAATATTGTTTTTAATTTTTATTTAACAAAATATTGCAACTTCTTTATAAGATTCGAATCTTAATTTTTGATTTAATATATTTATAATTATTTGTTTCGATCTTAGAATATCTATATTTATAAGAAATTTTGTTTTAAAATTATTTATTAAATAAACTTTGTAACAAATATAAGCAATTATTTTTTTGTTATTTTTGTTCTTGTTTTTCAAATAGATATTTACAAAGAACTACTTGTTCAAAATATATTTTGTTATATCTATATTTTTTAATAATATCGAAAGATATTTTCTAATCTCTATATTAGATATCTTCGCTTTAACGAAAGTACAATTTATTATAGATATATTGCAATAAGAATTTACGCAAAAGAAACTTGTTAAATTGTCAATACTATATTTAATCATTGCTATAATATAATACTACGCTCTAAAAGCTATTTTGTTTTTTTCCAAAAATATTGTTGAGAAAATTATTATCTTCGATATTGTTATATTCGAAAAAACTATTTTCGAAAATCAATATTGTCAAGAATTCTCGAAAATAAATTCTAATTACTTTTGTTAATTTTTCTTTTTATATAATTGTATATAAATATAAAATTTGTTTTTAAAATCGAAAGTATTCTAATATTGTCGACAAATTAATTTTTTAACAATATTTCTTTGTAAAAAGATATAATATATTATATTGACAAAAAAAATTATTAATATTTTTGTTATTTTTTTTGTTATTATTTTTCTTTTTATTAGAAATTTTGTTACAAGAATTAGTTTTACAATTTTAAAAATACGTTGTCTTAATATTTGCTAACGCGTAACTATAATACATTTTTGTTTTCTTTTTATCTTTTTGATTTTAATCTTTGTTCTAATTATTAAAATATAATTAAATTTGCTAATATATTATTTGCGAATTTAAAACTTAGAAAGAGAATTTTGCGCTATTTGTTTTGTAATAGAGCGAAAATTTGTTACGTTCTCTTTTTACAATAGAAACTCTATTTAAATTATATAATCTATTTCGATAGAAGTTAATATTATTGACAATAATTATTAACAATTGTTTTGTCAAAAATAAAACAATTTTTTAATTTTAAATATTTTGAGTATTTAATTAACTTAAATAAGTTTAAGTCGAATTCGATTTTAATATATTTGCGTTTTGCTAATTTGTGTAAGTTTTTATTCTGCTATTAATGTAAGAAAAATTTAATTTTTTTTTTAATAGAAAAAGTTCTATTGTAAAAAAAAAAAATTTAATTAATAAAATAAAAAATTTTGCTAATACAAAGAAAAATAAGATTTTTAATAATTTAAAAAAAAACAATTTGTAAAAGTTCTTTTATTTGTTTGTGTTTGCAAATAATTACAACAAAATTTGATATAAATTTTTAATCTATTTTTCGATCTATTTAAAGATTAACTTTTTATTTTATTTTGTTTTTTATTTTTCTTTTAGAATAAAGCAATACGTTATTATATTTTTTTTCGATTTGCTATTAATTTGTCGAATTTCTAAATTAAAATATTTGCTATTAGCAACAATATAATTATTTAAAACTCTAACAACAAATAATTTTAAATTTAGATTATTTTAATTAAATTTTTATTTAGATCTATCTATATAATATATAATTTTATATTTTGTATATACGTGTACAACTCTTTTTTGTTCTGCAAATTTTTTATAAAAAAAAATTATTAATTTAGCTTATTTTGAATTGTCGATATAAAGATTTTGAATTGTTTTTTTAGATAACAAAAAATATATTTCAATCTATTAGACAAAATTGTTATTGTATTTTTCTTATTTTAAACAAGATTATTTAATTATTAATACAATATATTATTTCGAAAGTATATAGATATATAATTTCTAATTTTCTTTTTTCTAATAATAGTAATATAGTTGTCTACTTTGCAACAAAAAGTATATATTTCTCGATAAATAATTTCTTTTTCGATAGTAACAATATTGTTTTTGTTATAGAATTTCTTAAGATCTAAATAAAAATAGTCTAAATCGAAAATTCGAAATATAATATTATTTTTTAAAATATTATTATTTGCTAATTTAAATAATTTCGAAGAAATTTGTTGCTTTAAAGAATTTTGCTAATTAGCAAAATCGATTAAGCTCGAAAGATCGACAAACAAAAACAATCTATTTAATTAAATATTATAATTTGCTAATATTCTAGTTATTGTCTAATTAATAAGCTCTTATATAACAAAATTGTTTAATAGATTTTTGTTTTTTGCTATAGCTAGTATTATTGTTTGTAATATATTTATTCGAATAAATAAAATATCTTTTTCTTAATTGTTCTTAAATATTTTGTTTGTTTTTTGTTTTTTTTTCTTTAAAGTATCGATAATGCAAGCTTCGAAAAAACTTAATTCGAAAAATATTTGTATAAAAGAAAATATAGATTTGTTTTAAAAGTCGAAAAAAGTCTTTTGTATAAATAAAATAAAAAAGATCGATAAAATAGATATAGAAAAATTGAACAAATATTAATTTTTTTTCGATATAAAAGTATTATTAACTTGTTAAAATTGTATAGCAATATATAAAGCTAAAGACTTCGAGCTTTGCAAAATACTTTTTTTTTAAATAAATTCTTTAACTTTCTTGTCTATAAAAAAGAAAAAAAACTAAAGTAAATCGAGATTTGTCGATAGACTTCTATATTTGTTACAAAAGTTTTTATTGCTTTTATAAAGGTCGATCGATTTACAATTTAATCTAATAGATAGTAGAACAACTTAATAGACTTTAAATATTTACTAGTTCTAATTGCTATATAGATAGTTACTAATTTAAAAGTATTGTTCAATATACTTTGCAAGATAGACAAGAATTTTTTGAATTATTTCGAAAATAATTTGTTGATTTTTATTAGAAAATTGTTTAGTTTTTAGACAAGTTTAATAATCTTATTTGATAGTTTTAACAAAGATATTAAAATTGTTAATAAAAAAAAGATACAAAATACTAATTAAGAGAAAAATACAAAATACTAATAAGATATTTTTTTTCTGATAGACAATTTCTGCAATAAAAAAGCAAATTTTACGAGATAATAAAGTAGACTTCTAAGAAGCAAAAATAATAATAAAATAATTTTCTCTAATAATCAATTTTCTTATAAGTAAGGAAACAATTTGTTGAAGTTACTAAATAGTGCGAAAACGCATTGAAAAGAGAACACTAATAATAAGAATTATAATTTTATTGCTAGCTAGAAGAAAAGTTCTCCAGATCTAAATACTACTGTGCCAAAAAAGATTTTGCCAAGCACGGAAGGAATATCTTGTCAAGCACGGAAGAAATACTTTGCCTACAAGGAAAGTACGATAATTGTAACAAAGAGACAATTATAAAGTGTCTAACAAAAATACTATAGAGACAACAACAAAAATCGCAAATATATATCGATTAACTTTTAACAATAATAATATATCAATAATATGTTTTTAAGATTCTTGTTAACTAATATATAAGATACAATAACATAAAGTATCTAACAAAAATACTATAGAAATAACAACAAGAATTACAAATATATATCGAATAACTTTTAACAATAATAATATATTAATAATACATTTTTAAGATTCTTGTTAATTAACGCAAAAGACAAAGTAGTATATTAAGTAAATCTAATTTGAAAAAATATTTAATTTCGATTGCAAATATATAACAAATAACTTCTAATAATAGTAATATATTAGCAATGCGTTTTTGAAGTTAACTCTAGATACAATAACAAGAATTGTAGATATATATTAAGCAATATATAGCAACAACAATAGAAGAGCGCAAAAAATATATAGACGCAAATTATTTTATTTATTAGATTGTTAATTAAAAGATATTTTAAATATCTAGTAAAATTTTACTATATTTAAATATTTGTAATAAAAGTTAATAACAAAGTTAAAACAATTGTTAATTATAGAGTAGTTTAATTATTTAAATTTATTGTTGTAGTTTGTGTAGTTTATAAAAAGAATTTAATACTATAGTATTTTGTATCTATAGTGAATAGCAATTAGACTTAAATTTATATTATTGTTATTTTTGCGTATATTGTATTGTAATATTTCGATATTTTTAATATAGTATTCGAAATTATTGTTGTCAATATTGTTAATAGCATTAACAAACAATAAGAATTTAATTTGTTAATTTAACAAGAATTTGTTTTTGTCGAGATACAAAAACTATAAATAAAATATTAAATAAATTTTTATTAATTTAAGCAATTTTAGTTTGTAGACGTAATTGTTAATTGCTTAAATAATCTTATAAAGACTTGTATTTTTATACTTTAAAGATTTGTATAATTAAGTTGTTTTAATATTTTAAATGTTAAATATAATCTAATTATTAATTTTAAATTTCGAAATTGCAACGCGTTTACAATTAGCAAACTTTATATGTTTAATTTAAATTTAAACAAGCTTTTAACAAAAAAAGTTTTGCAAAATTTCGATCTTTTTAACAATTTTGTCGACATTCTTTATGTTGCAACAAGCTTCGAATATACTATTATTAAAAATAGTCTTAAATAATTTCAAATTTAATTGTAAAAGATAGTTTTTAATAATAAAGAAAAGTAATAAGTTAATAGACTCGCTAATATAATTATTAACAACAAATTCAATAATAACAAGATAATTAATCTAGTTATTCTAATTGTATTGTATATATATTCGAAGATATTATTTAAAAGCAATATTAATATTTTTAATTTAATTGTCGATTTCTAGATAAAATGCAATTAACAATTTAGATTTAGTTTCTAATCTTTTGCAAAAACGTTATTAAAAATAAGCAATAAATTAAGTATTCTTATTAAAAACAATAATAGCTAGAAAGCTCTTAATACATTAAACAAAATCGATAAAAATCTAAATAACAATTTTAACTTCTAAAGAATTTATAGATATAAACTTTTTACTTTTAAATAATCTATTAATTACTACTAAAATATACTAGAAAATCTTTTCTTTATAGTAATATAATAGTAGAAAAATAATAAACTTGCAAAATATATTTTGCTAGTAACAATTTAAAATAGACAAAAACTTTAATAAATTATACTTATATTTGCAATATAATTTAACGTACTTGCAAATCAAACAATTTTTAATATATTTTTTAATATCTAAATACAATATAGATTAATAATAGTAATATTATATTTTCTTAAATGTTGCTATTTAATCTAGATATTTAATATTTTGAATTTATACTAGAATTTAATTGCTTTGATTCGAAAAGTATTATTTTTACTTCGAGAAATATATATTTTGTTTTAAACAAATAGATACTTAACTGTAATTATAAAATATTTAATTATTGTACAATTCTCAAGTTTTAACTTGATTGTTTTACAAAAAATAGCTAGAATCTTTTGTTTATTAACTTTTTTAATTTAGATAATTTGAATTATTTTTTTGTTATACAAATACATCTTTAATATCTGTTAAATAAAAACTTCGAAATCGAATTTTATTTTAAATTTCTTTTTTTTTGTTAAATTAATAGCAACAATAAACAAGAGCTAAATTGTAAAAAAAATTGCGAATATAAATAATTAAGTTGTAAATAAAACAAATATATTTAAAGAGAAGACAAAATCAACAATTAAAGACAAAAAATTATAAAATAAAAAATTGTAAATGTAACAATAACAAGCAAAAAAATAAAAAATAAAGATTTAGTAAAACAAAATTTATTTTGTTAAAGTAATACAAATATTGCAAGCAATAAAGATATAAATTATTCTATATCTTTGTTAGTTATTAACAAAATTTAAGTAAACTTTTTACAAACTTTTGCAATTTTTTTCTTAATAATTAGTTTAAACTTGATAGAGTTTTAAAGCAAACAAATTAATTTTGTTACTAAATTGTAAATAATACTTAATAGTAGCAAAATTAATACAACAACTTTAATTATACTTAATTTTAAGTTATATTATTTAAGAATTGTTTATTGTTAAAACTAATTGCAAAAGTTATTTTTATTAAAAAGCAAATTCTACAATTGTTTAGTTAAATTGTTTGACTTTGTATTTAGTATATCTAATTAATAAATAATCTTAAAATTAAATTTAAACAAAAAGTTTATTTAACAAGTTTAACAACAATTGAGTTGCTTAATAATTATAAAATACTTTAGATTACAATAATCGATAATAATCTTCATAGACTACTTAATAAATATATTAATATACTTTAAATATTATTTTTTAAAAGCGCAAACAATAGTTAACAATTTTTTGTTATAAATCTTATAATTATACTTCGCAAATAATATAATTTTAGATATATAAACTATTAAATAGAGCAATTTATTTAAGTTTATTTGCAAAAGTACAACAACAATTATAAAATTAAAAATATTATTTTCGATTTAAGTTTTTAAATCGAGATTGAAATAATAAAAAATTAATTAATTAATAAAAACTTTTTTAAGAGTTTTGAATACAAGATCTTTAAGATTGTTAAATTGTTATAAAAAATTAAAATTCTTGTTCTTAAACTTATTAAACGCTAACAAAAATTTAATAAAAATTAACAAAATTTAGAGAAATCTATACGTTAAATATACAAATAAAAACTTTTTACTTAAAAACATATTTAATTTTCTCAAAATTTATTCGAATTTCTTCGATAATAATAATTAAATCTTAATATTTAATTTGCTTAACAAAAAAAAAATATTTGTTAATATTTAAATAAAGATCTATATTATAAAACTTAACAAAAATTTTATTTATATAATTCTTGTATTTCTTCTTAATATTATTGTAGACTAAGATATTGTTTATATAGATTGTGCAAAAATTGTTTAAATAGAGACTAAAAGTTTTGTTAATAAAAGATTAAAATATAGTTGAAGTATTGTACAATTTAAAAGATATTACAATATACTTAAATAAATTATAATAAATAATAAAGACTATTTTGTATTTATTATTAAGACGTATTCGAATCTTATTAAAAACAACAATAATATTAAACTTGTTATAATATTTAATTTTGCATAATTGTTGCAAGATTTCTCAAATTAATAATAAAGTATTGCGATTCTTAATTATTAAAACGTTAAAATCTCTATAGTTTACACAAACGTATAAATTCTTATTAGACTTTTTAACTATTAAGATAGAAACAATATATTATAAGATAGTATTGCAAATCTAATTTTTGCTCTTTATATTATTTAGATAGACTCTAATAATTTCTTCTTTTTAACAAAATATTTTGTAAACTTTTTTAGTTAAAGAAGTTGCTTTTAGAACAAAATTAATAATATAATTAATACTTCTATTAAGCGACAACTTGTTAATTTCTTATAAATTAAAGAGCTTAATTTATTGTTTAAACTTCGAATATATTTATTTTTTAAATTGTTTTATACTTAAAGAATTTTGTTTAAATTTAATATAAAATTTGTTGTAATTATTAAAAATAATAATTGCAATATTTATAATAATATTGCGATCTATAATACAAGCTAAATATTTCTTGTTTTTCTTTAATTAATTTAGTATAATAAAGTGTTTAAACAATATTACAATTGTTTTATAATCTTCTTTAATAGCAAGCTTTAAAAATACAAAAATATTTATTTAACAAATATTAACTTTATTAAAAGACTTCAAAAACAAACGTTCAAATTACTTGCGTTAATTGCTAAAAATCTCTAATAACTATTAATTTAATAAACAATATTTTATATAATAATTAAAGTTAAACTTAAAAGATTATATATTTTCTTTAATTTATATATTATATTTCTTTATTTAAAATATATTAAAAATAATTGCAAATTGTTCTAGTTTAATTATTAAATACTATAAAATATTAATATGTTTGCTAAAATTAATAATAACTTAAACAATATAAATAATATTAGAGACAAATTTGTTATTAACTAGATACAATTTAATAAAATTTTGAAATAATATAGTAAAAAATTTATAAAACTTAACAAACTTTTTATTAATAAAAACTTTATTAAAAACTTTAATATTAATAAGCAATATTATTTTAATATAATATTTATCAAAAAGCAAATAAATTTAATTTAAACAAATTTTAATATAAAAATCTAGTTGCTAGTTGTTAAATAACTTATTGTTAATAGCATTAAAATTAAGTTCGATTTTAATAAGCAAAACTTTATTATATAAATTAAATATAATTTTAAATTTCTTTATTGTTTTCTTTATAAATACTAGTTTCTAGTTTAAATTGCAACTTTTGTTAAAAATATTTAGTTTTTTAATTTGCTAAAGTTATCTAAATTGTTATCTAAGATATTAGAGAAATTATTTTCTCTAAATACTACTAATTCGAAGTTGCTAATATTATAAGTTTTAAATTTAACAAAAGCTTTATTTTTTGTTTTAATTAATTTGTTTTTGCAAAAGACGTTTTTATAATATAATTTATATTTTAATTTAAGATATTTTTAACAAAGATTTAGAGACTTAATTTTGTTTTTAAAAGTTTAAAATTATATTTCTATATTTTATTTTTAGTTGCAAGTAGAGATATATATATTAAAACTACTATTATTGCAAATACTTATATTAATATATTTAAAAAACTTAACAATATTAATACAATTACTTTGTTTATTAATACTATTAATAGCTTATATATAAATAGAAGTTCAAGTAATTGTTAAACAAAATTTCTTTATTTGTTAAAATTTAAAATCAATTTTACAAATTAATTTAATAAATTAATTTAAAATAATATAATTTGTTAAAATAACGTAGCAACTTTGAAGTCTATAGCTCAACTTTTTGTTAAATTAATATATTTTATTAACTTCAAATATAGAAACTTTAACTACTATAAATATAAAGCAATTAATATATTAATTAAAGATTTCGATATTTTTTATAACAAATTCGAGCAATATAATTTTAACAAAATTGTATTGTTTTTTGTTTAAATTGTTCTATTAAGTACTTAAGTCTTTAAACAAATTATTTATTGTTAAATAAAAATTAACAAATCTATTAAACAAATAATATTTAATTTCTTTAAAAATATTGTTAATAATCTTAACAATAGTAAGACTAAATTTAATTTTTCCAAAAACAAAATGTTAAAAAGTATTGCTAAACTTAGAAATTAATATAATAATTTATTATTTAAACTTTTTAAGATTTCTAATAAAAATAAAGAAATTAAAAAAGTATCTATTATTTTTTATTTTTTGTAATTTCGACTTAAGATTATAAGCAAAATAAATATTGTTAAATTAATTTTTTGCTTGTAAGTTCAATTTATAAAAGTAGTTATATTTATTATTGTTGTTAAAATTGTAAGCTATATAAATAGACTTAATAGAAGCAATTTCTTTATTTCGAGAAAAAGAGAACTTTTATTTTAGTTAATATACAATAGCTTTAAACAAATTGTATTAAGCTAAAACGTTATTATATTTATAATAAAAACAATATATTGTTTTGTTGCAAATACTTACTATTGATTTCGCTTAACTTAAATAAGTTTTTAAAAAATTAATTTAAATTTTTAGTTAACAAATAAAGTCGAAATTGATTTTTTTATAAACTTAAAATTTAATAATAATAATACTATTTTTATAAAGTAATTAAAGCTATTTTTCGATATTACTTTTAATTGCTTTTTACAAAAGTTAAGATATTTTTTGTTAATTTTTGTTAAAATTGTTGAGTTAATTAATTAAAATACAATATTAACTTAACTTATTTTTGTCTTTTTTCTTAATATATTTGTTACAAAATTGAACAAAGTTGCTATTTAGCAATCGATATATTAAAAATCGAATTAATATATTTAACAAATTTATATTGTTAAACAAATTTAATTTAATTAGTTTGTTAATTATAATTTTATAAAAATTAAATTAAACAAATAACAAAAATTCGAATATATTATTTTTAAATAAATTACAATACTCTTTGAGTTTTAAATTGTTTTTAAGATTGTTTCAATCTAATAAAGCTTTTACAAAATAATAATTATAACAAGAAACAATATTAATATCTAATTAATCTTTATTTATCGAGAATTTCTTAAATAATTTGCGATTTTTGCTAGAGCTAAACTTGACTTTGCTTTTTAAAATTGTTTTTTTGTTAATTATATTGTAGATATAAGTAAAATACAAATAATATAAATATTTATAAACAAAAATAGAAGTTTAAACTTAAATATGTTTAATATTATATAAGTATTAAAGAATTTATATTATTTATAAAGCAAAATTTTTGATATTAAAAATAGATATTGCTTAAAGTATTATATTGTTGCGTTGCAAATCTTCTAACGTACAAAAATAAAAATATTGTTTAAAAACAACAACAAAATTGTATTGTAATTGTTGTTCTAATAGATTTATTAATTCTATTTTAGCAAGTTTACTAGTTTTATTCTAGCAAATTTATTAATTTTATTTTAGCAAATTTATTGATATTATTCTAGTAAATTTATTAAATCGAAACTGGAACAATTTGTTGTTTCTTTATTTTAACAAGTTTATTAATTTTATTTTAGCAAATTTATTAAATTGTAGTTAAAACAATTTGTTGTCTATTTACTCTAGCAAGCTAACTAAAGAATTAACAAAATTAAATATTGTTAAGTTGCATATTAATAAAAAGATATTTATTGTTGCAACTTAATTACGTTTTGCAAAACATTTGTTTTAGTAACTCTATATTTAGAACTTGTTTTGTAAGACAAAAAACAAATAGCAAATATAAGTATCTTTAATATACAATTTGTAGAGTTGTGTTTAAAGAAATAGCTAGTATTATATTAAGATTAGAGCTTTAATAACTAGTATATAGTTAATTGACAAAAATACTAGCTATGCAAAACTAACTATATATAGAAAATAGATACAAGTACTTTAGATATCAAAACGCCAAACGTTACTTGTAATATACTCGAGACTAGAGAGCGAAGATTCGAAAAGTAATTGGAGAGCAAAGTCTATCTAGTCTAAAACTGTAATACAAAGCTTGTTCTTCAACAATAACGTTTGTATCTTATTAATAATATTTAAATCTTCTAATAACGTATTAATTGCAAAAGACTTAAACAAAGCATTAATTAATACTTTATTAGACTTGTTTTCGTATCTAATAACAATATTGATTTGTATACTTTTTTTTTGTTCTTAACTTATTAAATAATAATCTTATAAAGCTTCTAAAAGTTATTTGACTTCTCTATTAATACCTTTGCAATTTTTTTAGAAAAATTTGATCGAAAAATAACAATACGCAAGTATTAAATAATATTGCAATTATCGACTTTTGTATCTAGTTTCTAGATATCGACAACGTTAATTTAATAATAGTCGAAAATAATTAAGAGTTTTATAATTTGCTAGATAAAAATGTTATTGTATTAGATATTTTAATAAATTGTGTAAAGCGCTATTGTTAGCTTTGCAATTATTGTTAATAATGCAAGAGATATATAAATAGAAAAAGATAGCAACAATATAGCATTAGTAAACAACAATAACGTCTTTGCGCAAAATTTTCTTCTTAAAGACTTATAAGATTTGTATGTGTTAACAACAACTCTTTTTGCAATAGTCTCTAAAGTAGCTTTCCTTCTAGTAATGCTTATTATAAAATTTAAATTAAACAACAATTAAGCAATAGAATAATCTAATATAGGCAAATAATTATCTATGCATCAATTGATTAAGTAAGTAAGATATAGGTGGTAGATGCAGAAAAGTCGATTTGCAGGTTGCATAGTTTAAAAAAAACGATTTTCAAAATTTAGGTAGGATGAACCACATTCTGAATATCGAGGTAGCGCTTTCAGAACGCTTGCGAATCCTAGATTTTGGTTTTGGATCCCTCCATCGACTTTTGTCCAAATAACTCCAGGTCGATTATATAATATATCAACTTTCGCAATCTTTGGGCTTCTCTGTCAAAAATCTTATGTATCAATAAAGACACTTTGCGCATTGCAGAATTACTTCGTTGATGAAAGATGAAAGTGTTTGAGATTGGGAATTATTACGATTTTTGCCCAAAAATTTAGATATCGAGCGAATGTGTTTCATAATTCGAGCTTCTAGTCAAATTACAAAATCTTAGAAATCTAAACAATCAATTGAATCACCTTTAAAAATTATATAGGGTGTTTTTGACAGCGGTCGAGGAGTGGAATCTAAAATTATTACCAAGAATTCGCAAGCGTTCTGAAAGCGCTAATTGCAAATCATTGGTCTAGATTTGAGGTTCCTCGCTTTAAACAGTAGTATTCTCGTGTGACTCTCTATCATCAAGCTGGTCTTCAGCGAAAATAGAATTCTTGCATTGAGCCAGAGGCTACTTAGAAGCGGAGATTCGGGCAGCGGCGCAAAACTGCGGCATCGGCGCAGGTTTACTCCGGACAGTCTGGTTTCCTATATCCGGCAGTCTGATTAGCCACATTACCCCTTATTGCGCAACCCACCTAGTAGGCACTATACCTAATAAGGAACACCCCGCTGGCATCGACAGTTGTGTAATAACCTCACTGACGATGTTTCTGGTAAAGTTTCAATTCAATGTATGGTCGGCACCTTTGTCGGCTTGGTGCATTGATAATATTTTATCCTCCACCTCCTCTTTTCCACATCTACACCTCCATCTATTAATAACATTACCATTATCGCCTCCATTAGTCTACATGCATCGTCGATATGCAGTTCAGTATAGCTGACATCATCGTCGATCTCAAAAACAGCAGTCAAAGCGTCGTTAAGATGGGCTAGGGCTTTTGTCTTGCGCTTTGCAAGGATCGAGATAGACTCTATATTCATGACAAACTAAGAGGAGGTTATTGACGATGAATTAGATGCTGATGTGCAAGACTTAGTAAAAAAGAGTGCAGATGGCAAAGAATTTCTGAAGGACGACGTTGACCCTATTGCTTTATTACCTGCTCGTCGACCTCTATCGACGACGTGCCAGTGCAAATATACTACTACTACCATTACTAAACGACCTTAGACTATATGCAGACGGCGGTGGTGGGGGTGGTGGGGGTGGCGATGTGGCTAATCAGACTGCCGGATATAGGAAACCAGACTGTCCGGAGTAAACCTGGCATCGGCGTGGCAAGCATGTCGACTTCCGAAATGATTGTACAACAAGTCGACCCTCCTCTCTATGCGAGTACCTGTATATTCCATCTTCCGATGTTTGTATATCGGGAAGACAAACAAAATTCGGAATGGGCATTATTGGGGCCTCGGTCCCGTGCGGCTACAGTCGTGCCTGCCGCCCACACGTCTGAAGCATTGAAAGCTCTTTGCGCTCGCTGCCGACCCGTGCGTCGTCTCTAATCATGATGAAATCCCTTCTCAGGAGCTATTTTGCATCGGGAACAGGGTCATTAACAGAGTCCAACCGGCAGTATATCTATATACGATTCGCATGCATCTCTCTTGGTTCATGGGCACCTCGCGTTCACATCAAGGCGCTAACAAAACCCACGTCTATAAGAAATGGATCGATTGCACCGGCTCTCGATTTTGGAGGCATTCATTGTATGGTGCATTGTAATCGCAGGTGTCAGCTCTTTGCGGGATGTGTGGATTTTGGCCAACTTCAATGTTCGACACCACGCCCTTTCCTCTATAACCGCAATCGCCATAGATCCAGCTGACATACATCGTCCAGTTTGAGCCCGGTGGAGATGTCTATGTACCAAATATTGACGACTATGTCGATCAGGGAGATATTAAAGTCATTGCGCACGCGCAGCTACATGTAGGATCCGATGCGAATAATGCAGCGTTGCGCGTGCAAGTCAAGGATATCAACGAGAGGCCTGAGATCTACCCAGCGCAATATACGTTAACGGCGGATGTTCTTGATTATGGTCCGGCAACAGCCACTGTTCCGGACTATCCTCCAGTGACACCAGAGAATTTGGAGTTCCATACAAGTATACATATTGGGCAAACCGATAAGTCCAACGCCGATTTCATCGATAACGCAAGAAATGGCGCCGGAATTGTCCGTGATGTTCTGACAGACCCTAATGGTCCCTTCAAGATCGGTACGACAGTGGGTATGTACCAACAGCCACATGCTGGCTGTGTCGCATTCGTACAGGAGCTGGAAAAGAGACTCTTCCCAGGAGTGCCCACTAATGCCAATCTTGTCGGGTGGTTGGGGGACAAGGCCAAATGGATCGATGACTACGAGGGTTCAGGTAATCCAGAGCCTGTCAAGATTTCCTCTTCGAAGATAACGGCACTGGGAGATCCAAGCAAAAACGAGATCACGAGGTACACCATCAATGGACCAGATCAGTTACAGCTCGAATTCTCGAACAGGCCGCAAGGTTCTGAGGCATCCTATCCGGACGAGGTCAAGAACATGGACCCGAATCAGCGACCCTTGCTTGACCCGCTTGCGGAGGCAAAACTGGGTTCTTCGCTTACGACCACGGACGGAAGCCAAATTAGAAATCCGCTGAGCTCGGGGGAGACTTGCCGGCGTATTCGACGGCACAGTACGTTGGAACGCCGATGCACAGCAGCTGGCGTCCGGTTGGAGTCTAGTGGGAGCACCGAGATGGTCTTCGCACGGGTCAACAAGGTTCTGAGCACCGTCAGTCTTGTTGGCCAGAACGCGGCAGAAGCTGCAGGAGCGGCTGGAGTCGCTCTAGCAGCCGTCTTTATCATTCTCGATTTTGTAAATGGTAATTGGGTTGGAGGCGCCTTTGGTGCTGCGGTAAGAGCCTTCATGATGAAACCACCGGTTGCCATGTGACTGATCAGAAGGCTAGGGTCTTGCACTTGGCATTGCGGCGACGGTTGCTGTTGCAGGTCCAGTAGGCTGGGTTCTTGGGGGTCTTGTCTCGCTACTCTTTGCAATTCTTCCTGGCTTATTTAAAGCCCCTACTAATTTGCCGTTGGCGAACAACATGACGCAGACCATTCAGTACAAAATGTTTGGCGACGCCTATCATACGTACGATCCAGTATCTTGCCACAAGAACAGTCCACTGACTGTACCTACAGGGGTAACGAGAAATGTCGAGAGCAGAACCCATCTTGTCAAGCTATATATGGCCCAGGAACACTTTCATCGGTATTTGGCTGGGATTACTTCGATGCTATAGCATTCCTAATCAATTTCAACAATGGATATCCCATGACTATCCCGGACATGGCGACCGCATTCCAATTCAATGGCACCACGGCCACAGCGTCTGTAGCTACTGTGGACTGCCACAATGGTAAACGGCATCAAGTATCTCGTGGTTGGGTTGGTGATGATCCACTCATGTGCAATCATCCCCAATTTTCCCTCAGCAGAGATTTTACCCTACCGATAGTCAACCGCACAGCAGCGAGCGTCTACGACCGCATCATCCCCGCTCCGGGCGGCGATTGCAAATTGATTGATACTGCGAGTAACCCACAGTCATTCCCGACCTATAATCTTACAGTCACTGGCCTTCCGGTATCTATTGCCTGCAATTTGTCAGCTGCTGCCGCTAGCGATCCTAGTGTAACAGCGTTGGCAGCCAATGGATACGTAAACGCCTCAAACATTTACGTCTCTCCCGGAAACGACTCGACCGCCAACCAGCCTGGTGCCTATGTCGCCCCACCGCCTGCTGTCCCCTTCGCGGTGGCCTTTGACGCCTCCAACAGCGTCTGTATCTCGTCCCCAGTGAGCGCTACCTTCTGTCTCCCAGACGGCACCTATGACCAGCCCACAGGACTGATGGGCTACTCCATCAACAAGGCCAACGCTGTCACCATCCCTCGAGGCGCTTCCTTGACTCTGCAACAAGCCGAACATCCCCGACAAGCCAAACCACAGCCCGAAGTCTTCACCACCTCCCAAGATTCCTCATCCAGCTCCTTCGCAACCGCCATCAAGAACCTCAACGGGAGTCCAAACCCGAATGTCGAACCTCAGTTCACAATCTCGATTCCTAGCACCATTGCCCAACCACCCGCTGCTTGCTTCTTCACGAAGCCCCAGTAGCGGGGCGACGTGTTCTGCATGGGGTTAGGAGGCGCGCCTTTCGAAGGCCCGGACGTCAATGCAGCCTACAGCGTGGGCGTGTACGGAGGTGCAGTTGTTTGGATCTACCCACAGAGTTACGGAGACGCGGGCGGGCAGAAGCTGACTGCCAGCGTGCCAGATCTTAGCACAGAACCGTACGGGACTGGAGGGAACTTTGGCGGTAAAGTCGTGGCTGCGTGGATCTATGTAGGGTAGAGATAAGGTAGCGATTCACATGATCCAGGTCATAGGTTCATCGAGTAAGATATATTATCAGTACTACTTCTCCGAACGCTTCTGTTGGATGCTCCGTTGGATTGAGACAGTCGCCTTGACTGATCGCCTTGTCATCTATTGTTGTTCCATGGTCCTCCAGCCCATCGCAAAGCCGTTTATACGTCTTTCGAGAAATTTTCACGATATATTCCCTGCATACATCAAGCACGATGATTAGTAGATACTTCTTGTCCCTTTGAAGCTGCGGTGTCTGCTCTTCCAACAACCATCCTGCATCGCAAATCTATTGTCATAATTAAACTGCGTTTGTTGCCAGGCATGCGAGAGTAGGCTCGATAGTAGTAATGCGGTTCCTAATCATCTCCAATCCATCTAGGATGGCAAGGGCATAACGATACCTTATCCTCCATTTATACGAAGAGATCGAACAACCGGTATACTTGCCCTGCTCCGGAGTTCGCCGTCCATGTCGGTAAAAGCGGGGCTATGAAGCTTTAATAATCTCGCAGAGGCGCGCAAATGACAGAGGAGGGTTTCAAGGGGCCTCTTTCTATTGTTAGAAGGCGCCGTGCGCAAGTCCGAGAGAGAGAGAAAGGCTTCCTTGGAACTTACGTCACTGGAGGCTGCTCGGTTGGGATCCCGCTGTTCTCATACACTCTCTATACCTCTGCGATGACGGAAACAGCATCTACTGAGAACCTTCCCTTTAACGTGACGCATCGAGGAACTCGCTCAACAAGTGGCGAGGCTTCGTCTAGTGCTCATGGTTCAAGAGCATTATCATCATGGGCTCAAGCTGGCTTACGTTTTGCAGCCAACGATCAGGCGATGATAGAAGCCAGAGCTCGAATTCTGGATAGTCATTCGGCTACTAGCCCCAGCTCGAATCGAGAGGCGTGCGGTACGTATCGAGCCTCCGTCCAAACTCTTACTTATCTCACTTCACGCAGATGATTGTAGAAAACGCAAAATCCGCTGTCTACACGCGCCCGCCCTTTCTCAGACCTCGGACTCAAGAAGGAGCGAAATCAAAGAAAAATGCCTAAAAATGTCTCGGCCTGCTTCGTCGACTTCAGCTCGTCGCCGAAGCTTCATTCCTGGTTGCAGTGAGTATGCCACCATTCTGAGTGCGGGTAAGATATCTGATGGTTTTCAGCTCTGTGTGGAGGACGTACTCCATTAGCGCCTGATGACGATCTATCTCTCTGTTCTGATTGCGCCAGGCTCAACAGCAGAGGCGATCTGGAAGCTCTATTGACCGAATCTGGTCAAGGTCATGATACAGCAACGGACAAAGCAAAGGGGGTTCCACCAGATGGGTCTCCATCTGTACCTGTTCAACTGGACGGTGCAAAGCGCAGAAGTTGTTATTCCCGTTTGCATTGCCCTTTGCCTATCGAAGACCAACAAGCAAGACAGGAAGAGTCAACAGAAGTAGTGGATTCGGTCAAGCCAGCGGATGTCGACTCTCTAATCCCCAGTCCTAGACCACCGGCAGCGGGCGAAGACGGGCAGCAGCTACATTCTGACTCAGTGGACCTTCGAGAACGCACCGTAAAGCTACCGATTCGCGCTGATCCGTCTGACAACGACTGGACTGTGGCTGAGGAAGAGTGGGTGATCATTCAGCGGTCGGAACCGTTGATATCATCTTAAAATAATAAATTTTATGACGGTTTCGTACACCAGTTTCTGGTCGTCGCTTTCTCTGTGGCTTGAGCTTTCTGCGAATCCTCTGAGCCTTCTCCATCAGTTTCGCGGCCAAATCCTCGCCACAAGTAGCTTCGAGCCAAGAGACCAGGGCGGCGGGATGTAGTAGTAGCGGGACGTAACCAAAGCAGCAAAGAATGACCACCCACTTCATTGCTGCTCTCATTTGTTATCCGCTTTGGTTTCCTGTCGAGCCTAGTGTTTGTGTGGCTTAAGCAAAGGTGAAAGTCGGAAATCGACTCTGTCGCACTGGCAGCAACTTCGACGACCCTCCTAGTGGCCGCTGACCATTCATAAAACCTCTCTTAGCGCGCGTCGAACCCAGCGACCTGTTCATCTGGAGTATATATCTTATCGGGTCAGCGTAACTGGAAACAGTTTGGGCGGTCTGTCGTGGTTGCAGAACGATGGCTAGTTGACCTGGAACGAAGGTGTAGATACTCATTCTACCTTAGCGGTTCATGCGGGCGATTTCTAAGGATTACAACAGTACCGCACTAGGTATCTTACATAACTATCCTTTTGACACTCTTTTACGTGTCACAATTAACAATATGGTTGATGTAATCGCTTTGTTCAAGATAGACTGTTTGTAGATACAATTGTTGAAACAACATGCGCTATAACTATGCATGAATAACTGAAGGACGTTGCAAAGGAAAACGTCAGTAATTGAAGTATAATACTAGATGTCGAAAAAACCAATAATATAATATTAAATAAGTCGAATCTTTTCGTCGGGGACGCCTGACGTAGCTGGTAAAATTTCAAGACCAAATAAATAATGGTCAAGGTTCGAATCCCGCGACAACCAAAGTTTTTGAATTTTGAATTTATTGTTTCGCAATCCTTGTACATGCCTTGCAAGAGTTCTATAAACGTGTAGCATCCTAACGTATTTTAACATCCCTATGGTAATATATAGGATGTTGGATCCAATAGCCTTATACAAATTTGTACATGGCTCGCTTACATCCCTGCAGAAAATTTTTCCTTGCAGACCAAAAAACCAGGTGCATTTCTCATGTGATCCTAAGAAACCGCCCGCCAAGACCGCTAAGGTACGTATCAATGCAACGCGCTAGTGATTTAGGTGCATAGACCTAGGGTCAAGCCTGATCACCCTGAATTTTGCCCCTAAATTACTAGCGCGTAGCATTGATAGGTAGATTGCATTAATACTTCTGCTTCGTATGCGGTATGTTAATTGTTAGCGTGATAGGCTTTATTCGCCCAGGAGCCCCTGGTCGTACTAACAATTAATATGCCGGCATACGGAGTAGGTAAAATCGAGTAGAGAGGTGGGGGAGGTTGCTGCAAATCAACCAATTCTGGACCTTAAAACCTACTTTAGGAAGCTCAGATCTAATCGCCGGCCTCAGGTACATGTGTAACGTTAGAGCTCCTAGAGCGACCAATATTTGTTCCGAGGATGAAAAGCTTCAGCAATCCTTGCCCGATGTCGCTCGTAAAGCTACTTTGCATCGCTCTTTGCAGCGCGGGTCGAAATTTGAGCACCCCTTTCAAACAGTACCTCTGCTATGTGCTCATCAGCGAAGGCGATTGCGTCTTCTAGAGCGTTGTGAGCAATAGGGCATCCACCCTCAGCACGAATGTCGGCCTTATGATCGAGCAGTGTCTTTGCTATACGATCATGACCCACTACCAATGCCACTAATAGGGCACTGCCATACTCACTTTCGGCATTATTGACATCGACACCATGTTGGAGCAGGATCTGTGCCGTTTCCTCGTTTCCCCATCCTGTTGCCTCTTGTAAAGCGCCGGTGACATCAGCATCATTCGTGAGGAGATTTCCGATTACTCTGTTGTAGCCCCGAGCTGACGCTACTTGCAGAGCGCTCAAACTGTGGTATTTGTTTCGGGCATTGACGTCAGCGCCTTTCTCGAGCAACATTTGTACTATCTGGACATCGCCTTTGGCTGAGGCCTCGTACAGAGCCGGCCCATATATATTGGTCTGAGCATTGATGTCCGCAACTTTATCAAGCTTTGTACTACCTGACTATGGCCCTTCCGACACGGCTCTGGCAGAAAGGCACCATGGATGTCAGCTCTTGCCTCGAGCAAGACCTCTACTATTCGATGGTGACCTCCAGATGACGCCGCTCTGAGAGCGTTGCCATGTGGAAGGCCTTTGGCATTCAACTTAGCTCCATTTTCAAGCAGGAGTTGTACTATCCGGTCATAACCATGAGAGCATGCGAAATATAGAGCGGTACTCCCGCTTTCGCTTCCACTCCGAGAATCAACGTGGACTCCTCGGTCGAGAAACATCTGTACCAATTCGAGCAGCCTTTGTTCCGAAACATCATAGCATCGGGCCATGCTTATCATCACTGGGAGTGCGCAGCCATGTTCCTTGCTTTGAGCATGGCGATCAAGCAGCTCTTGTTCCGAAACATCACGGCATTTGTGCATACTTTGTATCACTGGAAGTGCGTAGCCATATTCCTTGCTTTGAGCGTGGACATCGGCTCCCTCTTCGAGCAATATCTCCACCACTTTGTATAATCCAGTCAGTGATGCAAAGTGCAGTGCAGGACAGATATCCCCCAGTTCGACACCACTATTCTTCATCTTTGAAAACACAAATGATCCGAGTGGCACGATTGGCCCGAACAAACTAAGCTGACAACGTAAGTAGATCCGGTTTGATAACCCGTCGCGCCTGGCGAAGAACTCTTTCACGAGGTCGGACCCAAAGCTAGGATGTCTCTCAGCCACTCTAGCATGATCAGTCCAATATCTCATCGCATAAAGAGCAAGCGGATACTCAGTAGGCAGTTCATCGTTCGAGAAACAAGATCCATCAGCGTCCATGATATATACGAGGCAGTCACTGTATATCGATATATTGGCGTCGATTTCTCGGATACTGTACTGTTTGGCGTTACTCTGCCGAATTCTGTTTGAAACCAGGTACTCCTTGACTGAAAAATGCGCTAGCCGAACAATAGTTTTGCTCTCGCCTTCGTCGTTTTGATCGTCCGAGGAAATGAGACTAGCACATATCGTAACTATTTCCAGTGGCTCTGGCAATCTGTTCTCGGGATCGAATCGAGGACTCCCTTCTACATCTATGGCAACTGTTTCGGCTACTTCTTCAAGCTCGAGCGGTCGAAGGGAGTAAGTCAGCCACTGCAGTATCTTGAAGGCATACTTGTAGTGATCTTCGTCTATACTACAAAGAATCCGTGCGTAGGTCTCATCCAAAGTCTTTGGCAAAGATGCCAGCGCTTTCCGAAGGCCAGGTAGGTTCAAGCAATTACCCAAGGAGTCGAGCTGACAAACAGCCCATCGAAACCTTGAAAACATTAGCCTACTGTCGAATGACCTGCATTGTGAGCGTCTCACATTCCACCGGCTTTATCCATCAGCATGCTCTCTATCTCCAGTTGCACTTTAGGCTGGTTTCGCAATCTCTTCAATTTTGGGTCGGTCTGAAGTCTGCCACGAACGTAGGCACGTATATCGTCGTTGACAAGTATACTCTGAATGCAGAACTTCTCTTGATCGGCCAGACGCTCCATCGAATCTAGCATGTCCTTCTTTTCCCTTCGGCTGGTGACCAGAGTGTGTAGACATAGATCATTCCAGCTAGTGATCTCCTCAATATTGGCGAGGAGCACATTTCTATCCGAGGACTCATCGAGAGCGTCAATGACAAGATAAGTCTCCTGGAAAACTCCAATCATCTGGTGTAAGATTGTAAGAAGCGAGTCATACGCTGGTTGACGTTGTTCTTCAGACTACATAGCATGCTGTCGATACCGCATAACTCTGAGCGAAGCCGTTCACGATCTTTGGAGTAATCTTTGACGACCGTGAGGTACTGCACAACGGTTGCGGTAAGCTGCAACACAGCAATGATGCTGGCAGAGATGCTAAGAGGATCCATGGCCTAACAAGGGTCTGCCGTAGCGGGAGAAATATGTACTGTAGAGCTACTGTAAAGGTCCCAGTTGTCAGGCTCCGGAAAGAGGACTGGTACGCCCGTCTCGAAGCAAAGCCAGACCACGACGTAACTCTCCTCGAGGCGCAGGCGACACCAGACTTGCGCCAAAAGTTAGGATCCAGCTGATACAGTTGCAGAATACTCACGATAGACTAAGTATACCCATATCTCTCTTTATAAGTGTTCCAGCGAGCAGCCAGAACCTACAACAGAGCGCTTTTGTGTGATTGACCCACAGGCAGCTCACCGGGCTGAAAGGGTCGTCAATGCAGCCCCTGTAGGTTGGATCGACAGACTTGATAGCGTCGCTACAGCCTGGAAGCAGACTGATGTAGCTTAGAAGCCTCAAGTAGACTTCAGACCCTAAGATATAACTTGAATACAATGCAGAAAAGATGCTAGCCGGTTTTTTTGTGTCAAGAGAGCGATCTGCGGATGCCATGTGGGAACGCGGCCAGCGAAAACAGTGCACAGGTTAAATTCTTCTTCAACAAGGATACTGATGACATCCACCAGCAAATATTAGTCATTGGTAAACATCATGACCTGCTTTTGTGCAATGAAGTTCTCGATGAGAGACTCCTCGATTGCTTACGTTCTCGTTACATGTACTCTTGTTGACTAGCTACCGTCGGCAGTATCACACGAGTCTCCTTGCTTTGCAAGACAAGATCAACGGTCCTTAGCAACAAGGAGAATTATAGTCTATGAGACTTAGCCTTTAAAGTGTAAGGTGGACGAAGGTGAGGTAGACAGAACGAAGACGCCTCAGACTTCTCCGGCTCATCGGACCGACATCCGAAACATGGACACCGATATTCGCTGTTGTCTTCCAATTGACAGTCCAGAACGCGGTAGTGGCCAACGAGATCGCAAACAAGTTACTGAATCTTTTGTTTCTCTCAATCCTTCGCCGATTTGTGCTAAGGCGGCTCAGAGCACCTTCTAAACGGCGATGTGCACGCATCACGCCGCTACAACAGGTGGAGTGCAACACGACTCTCTAAGAGCAGTGCAAAAGATACCCCAATAACAGAAGGCTCGTGAGCAAGCAAGAAAGCACCAGGATATGTTATGCCTTAGATTGTTCTTCGACGTAGTAACAGCGATGGAGCGTTGGATCCATTGAGCCCCTTCCGTACTTGCCAACATCTTGGACAGGTCTCTCTCAACTTGAAAGCAGTACCTTTACTGCCACAACGAATAAATTGGCCGTCAGACTTTGACCCAATGTCCTGTCAACATGAACGATCCCTCAGGAGCATTACCCCACGGTCTGAATCTGTACGTCGGCTCAAAAGTGGCCATCCGCATTACTCGCATCTGCTCATTTTATTTCTGTTGTCGTCCAAGGGTTGAGAGTCAACTGGGGGACAGGGGCGAGTTCCGTGAGAGCTCCAAAGACGTCTGACTCTCCCATCATTCTGGGAACTTTCTGATACCATATGCGCTAGTCTCTATACGGCAAGGTCTCGCCAAGCCCCTCTTCTAAAGATTATAAACGTCGGGCAATCCTAACGTCGCACAGCAGGACGTCCTTCCGTGCAATGGCTATAATCTATCTCTCTTTATATCAGTGTTTCCTTTTTGCTTCATGATCCACACCAAGATTTCACTACCCGAGCTGTGCCGTTGTAATGTGAGGCCGCAGAGACACTTCAACACACGAGTATCGTAAGAGTACTCTGGGAGTATTCTACACTGGTGAGCGACCTGGGACTTGGATACTGATCAAAGAGCTCGGAGACAGGACAAATCTCGTTTTCGGATAATCATGCGTTGAACTTCGTCTGGGGTTCCCCAAGGAATGACGCTGTGTCATTGTTGGGGAATCTCTAGCGCGAATTGCGTGCTTTGGCAGCGGTCTTTGCAATATGCCCACGGCTGAATAATCCATTCGATGTTGCTGGCAATGTTGTCACTTCATTAGATTGCTCTCCACTTCGCCTATCGGCTCTCTCCTCCATTTATTACATCTTGAGATTGCTGTCTCCTATCCGTTGTAGACCAATTCCTGTCAATCTCCCCCGTCTGGTAGCAAATCGTGTATCCGTTCCCTAAAGGTTGAATTGACTTTCGATTGTGCAAAATGTCTTCAAGAGCGTCTCCTGTTTACGATGCGGACAGCATGTCTGGGCAGGATCTCGAGTCGGGCTATGTCAGCGGGAGTGGGAGCGAAGCCAGCATACCAGAGGTCTACTTTTCCAAACCTCATCTCCACTTCCTCAACCGCCAACTACAGAACCTTGCGCCACAAGGTCAGCTGCTCCCTACATCCCACTTCAGATGGGCTTCGCTAACACAAAGGTTCTGTAGAAGTCTTACAATGGTGCATCACTACCCTACCTTCTCTATTTCAAACGACCGCTTTCGGCCTCACCGGCTTAGTTACACTGGACATGCTGTCAAAAATGAAGATTCCAAGGCCTCAGATGGTGGACCTCATCTTTTTCGATACTCTACACCACTTTCCAGAGACGTTGGCGCTAGTCGAACGCGTTCAATCCAGGTATCCCCTCGTCAATCTACACGTCTACAAGCCCGAAGGATTGGACAGTGCGGAGGGGTTCGCCCTGAAATTTGAAGAGCGGTTATGGGAAACGAATGACGAGCTTTATGACTGGGTGGCCAAGGTTGAGCCCGCACAACGGGCCTACCGAGAGTTGCAAGTGAACGCCGTTCTGACTGGCCGGCGACGAAGCCAAGGCGGCAAGCGCGGTGATATACCTGTCATTGAGATCGATGAAGCTGGCTTGATTAAGGTCAGTCCTTTGGCGAATTGGACGTTCAAGGATGTTCAGGACTATATCAAGGCCAACGATGTCCCCTACAATCCGCTCCTTGACCAGGGTTACAAGAGCGTGGGTGACTGGCACTCGACCCAACCGATCAAAGAAGGCGAAGACGAGCGCGCAGGTCGGTGGAAAGGACAACAGAAAACCGAGTGTGGGATCCACAATCCTCGGTCCAAATTCGCCCAGTATCTGCGTGAGCAAGAGCTCAAGAAGCAGGATGAGGCACTGCGGCAAGCCCTAGAAACTCGTCTAGAGGTTTCGTAATTACACTACCTGCTGACATGATGAAATTGTTTGAGCGTGGAGTCTGGGGAGGTAAAAGGCACAGGGACGGCGCATAAGTAATAGAGAATTGCTTGCCAAGCAATCTAGAAGTCAATAACAAATAGAGCAAGCACCAGAACCTGCATGGACACGTATCCCGAGTCTTTGGCTTGTCGCTCAAGTCGAGCTCGTGTAATATAAAGTAATCATGACTTTGTGAGAGCGAATTGGCTCATCGTTCTGTGAGCCCTACTCTGGCCTAGCGGTCGATCCGTGCAGCCCTGCGGCAAGCGGCTCAGCGGTTCTTCGTCCGTAGAAAGCACGTCATTGCGCTTCCGAGGAGCTAGAGCACGCTTCGTCGGATTTTCAGAATGGTATTAAGGTACTTAAAGCAGAAGGCCGATGAAGTTGCCGCGAGCTGATACACTTGCAATCTAACATACCCCTCTTCCAACTTACCGCGATTATCATAATGGCGAACGAGCCTCATGGCGGCGTCCTGATGGACTTACTAGCACGTGACAGTCCCAGACATGAGCAACTGTTCGCAGAAGCCGAAAGTCTACCGGCCATAGTGCTCACCGAAAGGCAACTGTGTGATCTGGAGTTGATCCTCAGCGGCGGCTTCTCACCCTTGGAAGGTTAGTACCCAATTTAGAGCGCGAATACCAAGTACGTTTCGCGTGCATTTGAGGAACCGCGAGCAGCACGTTCTCACAAATCCATATTCTCGACAGCATCGTTGAAGCATCACTGAGTCTGGACTATCTTAGGCTTCATGAACGAAAAAGACTACAATGAGTAGGACATCACGAGACACTATTGATTTTATTGCTCACTCCATTGAAGAGTCGTCGAGAACCTCCGGCTTGCGGATGGCAACCTCTTCAGCATGCCCATCTGCCTAGATATTTCGCAGGACCTGGTAGAGAAGATGAGCCTAAAGCCTGGCGCCCGAGTTGCGCTTCGTGACTTCCGCGATGACCGTAACCTCGCCATTTTGACCGTGGATGATATCTACAAGCCCAACAAGTCAGTCAATGGCTTTACGACTATTATCGGATGGATGGGAAAATCTAACAAATTACAGGCAGAAAGAAGCACAAGAAGTGTTTGGCGGTGACGAAGAGCACCCAGCGATCAAATATCTGCACAGTACTGCTCAGGAACTGTATATTGGCGGGAAGTTGGACGCCATAAGTCGACTGGAACATTATGACTATGTTGCACTTCGATATACCCCTGCCGAGCTTCGAGTACACTTTCAAAAGCTGGGTTGGTCGCGGGTCGTCGCATTTCAGACCAGAAACCCCATGCATCGCGCTCATCGAGAGCTGACAGTCCGGGCTGCTCGAGCGCGACAAGCGAATGTACTCATTCACCCAGTGGTTGGTCTGACGAAGCCAGGGGACATCGATCACTTCACGCGAGTTCGTGTCTACCAATCCTTGTTACCTCGTTATCCGAATGGTATGGCAGTCCTGGGCCTCCTTCCGCTGGCAATGCGCATGGGTGGACCACGAGAGGCGATATGGCATGCCATCATACGAAAGAACCACGGTGCTACGCATTTCATCGTTGGTCGCGATCACGCTGGCCCTGGCAAGAACTCGGCAGGCAAGGATTTCTACGGCCCTTACGACGCGCAGTATGCAGTGGAGAAGTATCGCGAAGAGCTTGGAATCGAAGTCGTACCTTTCCAACAGATGATCTATCTTCCGGACAGCGACGAGTACAAGCCGGATGACGAAGTGAAGCCAGGCACGCGCACTCTTAACATCAGTGGAACGGAGCTACGATCACGACTTCGGTCTGGCCGTGATATTCCGGAATGGTTTTCTTATCCGGAGGTCGTGCATGTACTAAGGGAGTCACACCCTGCCCGCTTCAAGCAAGGCTTCACGGTTTTCCTCACCGGCTACACGAACAGCGGCAAGGATGCTGTGGCGCGCGCTCTCAATGTCACACTCAACCAGCAAGGAGGTCGGTCGGTCACCCTGTTGCTAGGCGATACCGTCCGCAGCGAGCTTTCGTCAGAGCTGGGATTCTCGCGCTCAGATCGCCACAAGAACATCCAACGTATAGCGTTTGTTGCTGCGGAGCTTACGAAAGCTGGAGCAGCAGTTATTGCTGCACCCATCGCTCCATTTGAGGAGTCTCGAGACCAGGCTCGGGAGACGGTAGCCCAATATGGTAGCTTCTATCTGGTGCATGTTGCTACTAGTCTTGAATACAGCGAGAAAACCGACAAAAGAGGCGTATATGCAAAGGCGAGAAAGGGGGAAATCAATGGTTTCACCGGTGTCGACGACCCCTATGAGAATCCCAAGAAGGCAGATCTTACAGTCGACTTAGAGAAGATCAGCGTCAGAAGCGCTGTTCATATGATTGTTCTGTTGTTGGAAAGCGAAGGCCTGCTGGACAGGCTATGACATGATCTATGATGAAGAAGTTGACGACAAATAGACACGTTATATAGAGACCAGCTGGGTCACAGCCGTTAGGGCCACCCTTTGACAGCTTGAGATTGGACTAATCTCAGATAGTCCATAATCTCACACTGCAGTATTTCCCTTTCGGTGCCTCGATCGCTGTGTATCCTGACCTGCACCAGTCGAGGATCTCGGCATAAACCTACATGTACGTGACTGACAGATTCCAAAATTTTACTGTACAATATCCTCGACCTCGGTTGGCTTTGAACCCAATCGTCGTCCCAACATTCTCTTACTCTAGCAAAACTTGGCAAATGAAGAAATCTCTTCCACTTTGATGTTTAGGCTCCCCAAATCTGTGATCTCGTTGATAGACAAAATCTATAGTTTACACACGTAGGGTTCGCCCTAGGGTACCAAGCAAGCACAGACGCAGACCATCGTCTTACGCCTTCTCAAAGTCATTTTGACCGTGTCAATTGTTGTATTTCGCTACGTATCGAAATTGGCGTAGTAAATTGATATAGCTCCAATCTTCCTACCACCCCACGTCTCCACCGAACACTCGCCGCAAGCAGCACCCACCCTCTCCACTTACCGCTCGACCTCTCCAGAGCATACCGCCCTTTCGGCATGTCAATGCCCGCCTTAAATGGCAACCTAGCATACCAAGCACGCTCACTCGTCAGTCCTCCTCCCTTTCCCTCCGTCTATAACGCCCCCCCATCCCTTCTGCCCTACGTCTCCCACGACCTCAGCCCAACTCATCCCCACCCTCCAACAGTACCGATCCCTCATCCGCCAATCCTCCCAATTCGCCGCGTACAACTTCCGAGAATACGCCCGCCGAAGAACAAAGGACGCCTTTCGGGAGCATCATACGGAAACGGATGAGGGGAAGAGGCAGGAGATGGTGCAGAGGGGGTTGAGGGAGCTGCAGGTTCTGAAGGTACGTTTGCGCTGAGAGAAGCGGGGCAGGGTGAAGGTGCGGAAGACGAAAGCGGAGAAAGGCGGGGGTGGGTGGCGAGGTCAGAGTTGGACAGGCATGGAGGGCAAGTGGGAGAGGGGAGAGGGAAGGGGAGGAGGAAGAGGAAGGAGAAGGCTGAGACTGGGAGCAGAGGGTTTCAGGACGAGTGCTGACGGGGTGCTGTGAACAGAGGCAAACGGTCGTGAGTCAGTTCTACCAGCTGGATAGGCTGGTGGTGGAGGGGCAAAAGACGGTGAGACTCCCTATCCCTCCTTTTCGACTCTAGCCTTTCCTTTGCTATCCGGCATAGCTCCGGCAGAATGCCTTGGGATGACATGTGTGCTGAACCATCTACTGACTTTCTTTCTAGGGCAAGCAAACCGGCGACTCAGGCGATATTGTACGGCAGACGACGGAGTAAGGCGACAATCGGGGTGATCAAGGCGTTCGCATTCAAGGCGTTATTGAAGGTGCTGCGGACTTGCTGAGGCGCATCTTTACAAAATGGGTGCATGTTGATACCACGCGAGCAAAAACCTTCTCCACCTGTACAAAAACTACGATGGGTAATCTTTTTGTTTGGCAAAGTCATTGACGACTACGGCAATTGATGAATAAGCACAGCTTGTAGTGTTTTCTGTGCGTATCGATTTCCAGATTCGATGGGCGTGCATTCACAAGTTCACGGTTTGCATGTTCCATCAAATCTCCTACATCATTCTCTCCATCTTCCTCTTGGGAGCAGCCCTTCTTCTGCTCCTCCATCGAAGCCAACTGCAGCTCTTTTGGTTCCGTCTTCAAGCTATACAGTCAGTAGCACGATACATCACCCATCACGCGAACATTCGTGTCCGGAATTTTTTTCATGGCCTCTGGTCTGCCAGAATCTTAAATAAGAAGCGGGAGGAGGACGGCTATGGTACGACGCAAACGCCGAAGTTGCAGGGGCTACACTTCACGTATAAATGTAGAATGAGCCAAACTGGTCCGTAGACGGTGCGTTCGATAAGAGAAGGTTTTCTATTTCAAGTGGCTTCTGTGTTGGACTTGAAGCGGGTCAATGATCGATCATTAAGTCTTTAGCTCATCTATCGCATATTTTGGCAAGCTCCTCTGATTGGGAAGGCCAGCATCACGGGGTCAACAGATGTCGATAGAAAGCGATGAAATTGCTACCAGTATGCTGTAGCATCTTATGTCGTGATCCCACCCCATCCAAACAGCACACAAACCCCACATGAACACCGTCGCTAATGCGGTAAACCACAGATACCGAAGGAGATTACTGTCCTATACACCAAGCAAAGTCCCCAGCACGCCCCTCCCGTCAATCTTCTCCTTCTCCTCCTGCTCCATCACCATTTCCTTAACCTCCCTCAACTTCCTCGCCACCATCTTCGACTCCCTTTCCCACCTCTCCGCCTCATCCACTTCCCGCACCGCCTGCTTCGCTGCCCCACCGCCCCAGAACCATCTCGAAGGTCTCTCCACCGCTTTGACCACTCTCGACGCCTTCCGAGCCTTCTCCTCTTTCAACATCGTCTTCACCATAGCGTTCCAATTCTCCATCCCCGTCTCGAGACACTCACTGCATTTCCGCCTCGCCTCTTTCTCCTGGCCCTGCATAGATTTGATGGAATCGAGCGTCGTCTCTGCCAGCTCTACCGCATCTCGTGTCCAGCCTAGACCCGAGGATTGCGGCGTGCTTTGCTGTGACGTGGCCGCTGAGGCGGAAGAGGCAAAGAGCACTTCGCCGATGTGCGCCATGAGGCCTGCTTCCTCGCAGATGGAGGCAGGGGTGCGGAGGGGTGGTTCGTCGCCTGTGGGTGGGGCAGGGGGGTAGGCTGGTGGGGAGAAGAGGGATCGGGCGAAGGAGCGCATGGAGACGAAGCCGAGGGAATTGTCTTCTTGGGCTACTGGGGGAGAGGGTGGGGTGGTGAGGGCGGGGGAGAGGGGGAGCTGGCGGCGAGCGCGGAGGACAGAGAGGAAGATGGGGAGGGCGGTGGCGAGGTTGTTGTTCAGGGCGTGGTGAATAGCAAGAGCGGTTGTTGCTTTGAGGAGGTTGGTCGAGGTGTACTCTGCATGAGCGTTGATGATGCCTGTTTTCGTGTCGACAGTGTTGTTGACGCCAATTGGGAGGGAGCCCGTAGCGATGTCGAGGCCCCAATCGTACATGTCCTCTGCGCTGGACGGGAGGCCTTTGAAGTCAAGCCAGTCTGCGTATGCGAGGGCAGCTTCAAGACGCTGGCCTGTGCTGAAGCCGTGAGTTAAGAGGACCTTCATGTAGTATGTCTGCGGCGATTCGAAGGCTGGTAGGCAATCTTCCTCCTTTGGTGCTGGTGCGGCGCCGAAAGGGACAGGCTTGGGACGTGAATTCGAAGGGCCGATGACGACTTCGGGGGGGAAAGTGAGCTTTCGTGTGGTATCTCGGACCCAGCCATCCAATGCCTCGGCGCCGCGCGCAGCACCCATGATGCACTCGAAGTAGGCCCTTCGCCAGGGTTCGGACTTGGAGGTGATATCCAAGCCCGTCCTGCCCAGACCCTCGACGGATATGTCGCCTTCATCCTGAAGAATGGGTAAAAGGCCGGCGCCATCTATTGTTGGATCTTCCAAACGTCGCATGACGTCTCGATACGCACTGCCTGTTGCTGCCCTATCGACCATCAACTTGACCCTGGGATCTGGATTCTCTTCCGAGACGGCATAGCGGTAGTGCAGACGGGAACGGAGGCTCCATTCCGACGGCGTTGGATACACTCGCTCCAAGTACTCTTGCTGGACGCCAAAGAAGACAACGGCGAGAAGGCCCACGCCGGCACAGACGTAGATGCCCCATTTGAGGCCGGTTGTGATCTCAGTAAACAGCCATCGCTTGCGTTCTGTAGTGAGATGTCGAGAAAGCTGGTATCTGAATTGGTGTCGGAGGAGAGGCTGAGGTGCATATCCAGAGGCCGGGTGGAGAAAAGGCAGTTGTGGACGTGGGGAGGGGGGGTATACGAGGAGTAATTGGGTATTATGAGTGAAAAGCCGTGGTGTAGGCGGCCGAGTGTTGGGGCTGGGCGGGCGGAAGCGTCGCTTGGGAAGTCTCAATCGATGAAAAGGCATTCTGTGAGTATACATGGTTAGTCGAAGGTTTCGAGCTGTACTCGTCCAGGCCTCCAAGCTGGGGAAGTCGAAGTACAGTGTCGTGAGCGGCCAGAGCGGGCCTCTGCGCCGGATCTTGGCATTCTCTATCCCTCTTCATCGTGTTCGATATCGGTTATTAGTGCTCCCTGTTGGGCGGAAAGTGTTATCGGTTCGATTTGAAGATGGCAGAAGTACTTCAGTCGTTGGACCTGCAGAACAAGAATCGTCCAGAAGCTAAAGAGGCTCTTGTCCGTACCCTTGAGAACCTCCTCAAGCGGTACCTAAACCTCGTGCACGATTATCAATCTCTACAAAGCGAGCTGTCAGAACATCTGTCATCAGTATGCACTTGTTGTTGATCATTGCAAGCGAATTGTGGGCTCAGTGACGCGTAGGGCCATCTGTCCATGGCTCAAGCCAACTTCTCCAATCCTAATCGAGGCCGTTATGGTCAAGACTATTACGACGAACGCATGCACGCTTCGTGCCAAATGTGAGGACTGTCCAAGAACGCTGGATACTCCAATACTCGATCTCCCAGTCTCTGAACGTCTCACAGAGAAGTGCACTCGTCAAGTCCAAATTTCGTCATTTCCAACCCACAGCCACCACGGTGTTCCGGTACGCAAGGAATGGAGGATGGCAACGCGTCAGCCTCAAACGTACCCAATGTGTCGAACATGGGGAACGAGGTGGCCAAGAGCGATCGCAGCATGGCAGATCCACTCAAGTGGTTCGGCATTCTCAGTCCACCTGCCCTGCGCTCCGCACAGGCGAGTTTCAAGGTTGCAGTGCGAGGCTGCGTCCCAAGACTGGCAAGCACCGCGAATGAGATGAGAGTGGTCGAGATAGAGGTGAGACGCGCACGGAAGAAGCTCGGTAAGGTAGGGTGACTACCGCCTGGAATCTCGTGCTAGATGGCGGTCAAAAGCTCGCGGGGTTTCTTCGAATACAGGCAAGCTCGATCCCCCGAGCCAGCGGACCGATGGCGCTGTCTTCCTTCCCAATCTATGGATGATGCTATCCAGTATAGAGTTGCTGTATTTGACCATCGCCGGCTCTCCGACGCTTGCATCCTTTGAGCCGATCTAAAAAACCCATCTGGCCCTCTTGAATAACTTTGTAGACTAAGTAGCATTCTTATCACACGGAGATATATCAATGAATGGACCTGACGGAAGAGGCTTCGCCAGACGAAGTCCATTCAACTCCAACTAAAGTAGCTTTGCATTGCGGGATGAGCGGGGTTCTGATCTCATACCACATCCAGATTTACGTGAAACGGCTTGTAGAGAGACATCGGAGCGAGAGTAGAATCGGAAACCGAGATTCTCGACCATACATTCTCACATTGATGCATTCGAGCTGAACGACAGTCATGGCAGCGAAGTCGCTTTCGAGCCTCCTCGGCGTTCTCCCTGACCTATCTTCCTATGAATCTCTCTACAAGCACTTTCATGCTAATCCAGAGCTCTCCCAGCAAGAATATGAAACAGCCAGAACCGTCGCGATGCATTTGCGCGACCTGAAGGTTTACGATGTTCACACTGGTATCGGTGGCACCGGCTTGGTAGGCATTCTGAAGAACGGTCCTGGCAAGACTATCTTACTACGCGCAGACATGGTACGTGACTTTCGGAGCATCTGTTACCTCTTCCTGAGGTATTCGAGAAGCATGAAACATGTCTGAGCTGTATCCGCTCCCAAAGAATGCACTTCTGCTCATTGTCTTGATTGAAAGGAAGAATGCTGACTCCGAAGGTACTCAGGACGCTCTTCCAGTGAAAGAGGATACTGGCTTGGAGTATGCTAGTACACAGACCGTGAAGGACGAATCGGATGGACTGGTGAAGCCAGTGATGCATGCTTGTGGGCATGACATGCATATGACCTGCCTGCTTGCGGCAGCAGACTTTCTGGCAAACATCAGGGATCACTGGAAAGGGACGTTGATCGTTCTGTTTCAACCGAACGAAGAACGGGGTGGCGGGGCCAATGCCATGGTGAAAGATGGTCTGTACAGCATTGTACCCGTCCCAGACTGTGTGCTAGGGCAGCATGTCATGGCAATGCGCGCGGGCAACATAGGCTCGAGGCCTGGCACCATCATGACTGCCTCGAATCGCTTCAAGATCACTCTGTTTGGAAGAGGCGGCCACGGATCGATGCCGCACGTTAGTATTCACCGAACATCGGTAACCTCCTTCGCATAGTGTAATACGTATGGTGTCAAGTCTGAGGAGTCAACACTCTTCATACTTGTCTCAGAAGCTACTCTTTCTCTCCCGAAAGAATAATGCTGACCCTATGAGACTGCACAGCGGACAATTGACCCAGCTGTTCTGGCGGCCAACATTGTCATCCGGTTGCAGACCATTGTTAGCAGAGAGGTTGATCCATTTGATATGGCCGTCGTAACAGGTAAGTGCTGTTGAACCTCTGGTGAACCTAAGATGCCGCAAGCGGCATCCTGGAAGAGCTGCTGTTCGACCGTATGTTTCTGACTATGGGTCTAGTCGCAAGTCTGCAAGCTGGCCAGACCGAGAACATCATCGCTGATAGAGCAGAGATCAAGGTCGACGTGCGCACAATAAATGCACACACCAGGGACAAGGTTATTGCGTCCATCCGACGCATAGTCAAAGCAGAATGCGAGGCAAGTGGCTGCGTTAAGGAACCCACTTTCGAGGCGATAACAGTATTTCCCCTCACCGTGAACGATGAATCCCTGAACAATACGGTGGCAGAGTCATTCCAAGAGCACTTTCCGAACTTCGAGCCGGAAACAGACAGATCATATGCGAGTGAGGACGTCTCAATACTAGGCACCTCGCAAAATCGTCCATGTATGTATTGGTTCTTTGGCGGTACAGACCCTCAGAAATGGGACGAGGCTGAAAAGAATGGCACGGCTCACTCGGACATACCTGTAAACCATTCGCCATTCTTCGCCCCAGTCATTCAGCCAACAATGAGGGTGGGAGTAGAAGCATTGAGTCTTGCAGCTTTGACAATGTTGCGTCGAGCTTCAACATGAATCTGGAGACGGCAGTAGTTAGACCAAACATGAGCTGAGACGTGCTCTCTGTCTCGTATTTGGGAATCAAGTGATTTCGCCAGCTTCTAAATCTCGGTGCCCTTGTGGGGGAGCTCTGAATTCTCAATAGCTAACGAGCCATATCAGCCCTGTTTGTCCAGATGCCTCTCTAGACTTCCGAGCAGATCTTCTTCACCGTCTGAAAAGTGCACTGTGTGGTTGGTTGGACCCGGCTCCGTAATTGGAGCCTGAGGTTCAGTGAACCCGTCAAAGGGATCGTGTTCTGGCGGGAGCTTCACCTCGGGGCTCGCATGGGTGGACTGGGGAGCCTCATTGACCGAGATTGGACCAGTGACCGGAATTTCTACCACCTGCATACTTGCGCTAGAACTAACCCCGGGCGCTGGATCAATATCTACACTTGGTGCTTCAATGTAAATCGTTGGTGGTTGGATGTGATCTTGCGATGTTTCCGCAGTGATTTGCATGGTCTCGAGGTGCGATTGAGATGAATGAGAACTTTGGCCAGCAGCAAGTGGCAAATCCGGCGAACTGGAAGGCTCTTTTCCATTGGCCTGCTCGGACGACTCACGATCAGGTGGACGTACCTCCTGATCGCTGACCAATGGTGACTTGACGGGCTCTCTCGAAGGAGATTTCGACACTGACATAGGGGATGGTGAGAGTTCGCCTTCTTCCCTGTCGCCCTCTTCACCTTCTTCACCTTCTTCACCTTCTTCACCATCATCTTCCTCTTCACTGCCCTCTTCGCCATCTTGGAGCATCAAGTCTTCTCCCATCTCAACGTCGCCATCTGCCGTCGCTCGATCGCCCGCACCTTCCGATGTGAGCTCTCCATGATGCTCAGCTGCCCCATCGGTGCCTGTACGAAGACTGTGCGAGGCCAAAGCATCCCCAGCACCCGGCGCGAATGCAACCTTCTTCTTCCGGCCCCTACCCGGACCTTTGGGCCTTCGCTTCGGTGGTGGTGGCCTCTTCCGCGGGGGCGTGGGCTGTATCTGATCTCCAGCTATGACCAGGCCTTCAGCATTGACAACGCCTACCCCCTCGACTACAGTACCGGGCGCTGGTGCCTCGCTCAGCGTAGTGTTTTCGTCCACAATCTCGCCTTCAACAGCCTGACCCTCTGGTACAAGAACACCTAGAACATGTGCATGTCCTTCAACGTCAGTCTTTCTGATCTTGATGTTCCTCATTTGACCTGCCCCAGCCACGGCTCCTGCGGCGCCACCATTGAGCGGTGGGAGACCTTTTCTTCTATCCGCAAGAAACTTGACTTCCTGACCCTCAAGATGGGTGGGCACGACACCCCATTTTGTCGCAGTAAATCCTGGCTCAACGTCACCTTCGGCATCCTCGTCCTCACCTGGCTCCTTGTCCTCTTCCACCGGCGCAGCTGGGGGCCTCAAGACCTGTCCCATTCTCGCAGCTCGCAGCAAGGCCTGGGCCCAGGGGGCTAACAGATGCGAATCCTTGGGCATCGGTAGCTCTGGCCACCCATTGTTCTGCGCGTTGGCAACGTTCGACTGATCCTTTGGCGGGGCTGGGTTGACCGTAACGGGCTGTTTGCGCCAATGCTTCACGGGCAGGCCTGTGACGAATCAGCCAAATCTGGGAGCGACCATGGCGCCGATAAATAGCTACCGGCTACGACCTCGGACTCATTTTGATCGCGATATGTCCGTCCACTCGACCGACTGGAGCGATACTGGTAGATATGTTAGTCTATGCAATGCTGGAGTAGAGCAGCTGGGAGGCGTTGGTGTGCTATTCTCAAGATACCTGTGTAGCACAAGAGTAAAGGCAGATGCCACCACTGCAAAGCTTGACGGTCTAGAAACATGCATGGTTGAACTCACCGGGGCCATTTTCCGGAATGATCTGGCAGAACCGATCAACGGAATAGTCGGTTCGTGTCCGCCGCCTGCATCTGCAATTCAGATACTTGGTGACTACCAGCGGCGGTCCTTGATATGTCAGATAGCTGCAAAGTGAGAAGGAGAGGGCAACAAATGTAGAAAGAGAAGCTAACAGGACTGGCCTTACAGGATGGTGGGACTAGTGGTAATATGGCTTCAGCCTTACCCGTCTGTGAGCCCAAGGTTCTTGATGTAAGCTCGTAGGTTCGTACCTGCGTTGTCGATGACATCGTCTGCGATGACAACCATCTCAAATCCTGTCCATCTCATGCTATGGGAAGCGCTTTACGACCGCGCGTCGGACAGCGCGTAGACGATGTGTAAAGGTCATTGCTACGCGGCCTCGAAGGTCGAGTATCAGTTGTTTAGGTGCATGAAGCTCGAGCGGGAAGCAGGCTTTGGAACCCGGCTGGACCAGATCGGCAGCCTTTGACACCCCCGGCACCACGGCTTGAAGACAGCCCTCGATTGCGCCCCATGGCAACGTTGCCGCCCCCAAGCACATGAGCTGATCCGTCCCTAGTCTGCCCTGTTCAAGCATCGATGGTGCCATGCCCGCAGAAGGGGGCTTCCCCTCGCGTGTCTGCCTCGCTTAAAGTACTTGAAGCCTGTTGTACGGTCCGTAGCCTCATATTACTCTCTTTCTGCAGCCCCACTGCTTTCCATCTCCTCCTGCCTGATCTTTACGCTTCGATTCCTCTCCGTATCACCGTTCCTGCATTGCTTTCGTATCGTTGCACCGAGTCTTTAATCTACTTTTTGGCATTCTACTACCGTTGCAGGCTACGCTCATTGCATTGGCATGGCTGGGCGCGGAGATGAGCCGCCATGGGAGCTTCTGGAGGGAATAACAAGATCACCCTCGCCGAACGAGAGAAGCGACGGATGCAGGCACTCCTCCTCTGCCAGCTCCTCCTCCCAATCCATTGGTAGCGCAGCCGACGCCAGAGGCTCGGCCGGCAGACGATCGAGACCCTCCGTGACATCGGTCACGGCCGCATTGGCCACCGTCAGAGAGACTGAACGAAGATCAATGTCGCTCGGTGAAAATCAGCGACCTTCAGAGCACCGACTAGCCTCGGAGGAGACCGTCGTGAGCTCCAAAGACGTCCTGACAAATTTTGAAAAGGTAGCCTTGCGAAAACCCGAGCAGGAGAAACGGCGCCGCGACCAACTGGCTCGTTATGAGGGACAAAACCGAGGGCAGAGGCACGTTTATGAACGACTGAGGAGGTGGGCCGACACGCGGTCAAGAACAGTGATGGATTCAGTGCAGGGTTTATTCATGAAGGAGTACAGATCGGAGTCTCTTCCTTCGCAGCAAGAGCTTATCGATCTAGCCAAGCATTATTATCCGCCGCGAGGTGAGCTTACAGTGCATGTATGCGATTTCGGCTTGGGACGGGCGGAACACACCGAGATCACGCTTGGCGAGGTGGAAGAGTACTGGCAAGTCAAACCGGACTGGGTTGATGTTCGTTGGATACACGCTCCCCTGGGTCTTGGACTGGCGCATTCTTCGATCGAGGACATCTTTCTTCATGATGGCGAGAAAGGGAGAAAATTCGAGATTGCAGGTAGAGCCGGTTGGCCTTATCTGGAGACCGAAGTTCTGAACTTCCGAGGGAAGGATAACTTCCAGGAAATGCGCGACGTTTACCTGCTGCTCAAGGGTATGGAAGGTTTGGAAGACCAACTCGAAAAACACATCTGGGACGGCGAGAAGAATTCAAGTTTCCAAAGTGACGTGGACTGGAGAGCCGACCATCTCAACCTCAAGGCATCATATTGGAATATGACAGCTTCAGATATGCCGTGGCAGTTGTCGGAGGGCATCACCTTGGGCTCTCAAGGCCCTACGGAAGGCCTGAAACCAGTGGGCCGGCATATTGAGAAGCAGTCTCTTTCCACTCACCCATTCTTCACCAAAGCGCAACTCGTGAGGAATCCGTTCCGTACTTTCCATCGTGGCGATGGGTTTCTGTTGACGCTCTCGCCTATGGCTGGGGTAAATTACCTCGACAAACACCTGTCGAAGTACATATCAGAGCCGCTCGATGCCATGTTCGACAACGATGACGCCTCAGCCGTAGGTCATGTTTTCCACGCATTTGCCACGAATGGATCTGCTTCCTGGCATAGGAGAAGCACTGAGTGGTTTCTCGTCTATCTGCTGTCAGAAGTCGGCATTACACCGCACCCACTTCGCCAGGGATTTAACGCGCCCTCCCTGGAACACGCTTATAGCGTTGTGATCCAGGATCTGGTTAGTGTTTCGATCGCGAAAGCCCAACCATACGTTCCTAGCTAACAAGACATCTTTCGTAGAAACGCAGAAGATTCGAGCCCTGGGTGCGCGATGAAACCGTCACATTGGTTCGTGACTATCTGAGTTGCGTCGACGAATTAACAACCATTCGACTCATCTTAGCCAAGAAAGTCGACCTTTTTAAGACGATGATAGAGGATTTCAAGAAATTCGAGGCAGACGACCTGAGGGCCCGAAAGCTGCCCGACAACCCAAGCGGCGAGTCTGCGCAGGATCGTCTGACATTCGCACATAATTCAGTCAAAGCCCAGCATGACTGCGTTGAGCGGCTACTCATCGACACCAAGAGCTCCATGAGCGCCCTCTTCCAGCTTCGGTCCATTGAACAAAACGAGCTGGCTATCGTCTCTGACTCGCAGAACAAGGCAATCATGGTCTTCACTGGCGTTACTATCGTCTTCTTGCCTCTCTCCTTCTTCACCTCGTACTACGGGATGAACCTCACCGGTATCGTGGGTACGCCACGTGGCGAAGGTTACTTCTGGAAGGTCTGTGGAACTGTTACGCTCTTCATTGTGCTCTTCGTGGTACTAGGGGCTTTCCGGCATCACATAAGAAGGGCGATGTCTCGCAGACAAGTGAAGGCTGCAGGCAGTATGGTCTGAAGATACAAACATGTGACGACCCGATTACGTCTTGACGAAGTGGCCCGAACGACACGATTGGAATGGGACGGCTGAGGCAGGGGCTGTGGGCGCATAGGAGACGAATATGCTTGTAAATATTTGCCTTCGTTGGCAAGCTCAGAAGAAGCTTTGAACGTTTGAGATCCGAGGAATTGGTCATAATTTTTGCTTGAGTGTGGCGTACCTACTTTCTATACTATACCTTTCCATTTGCCGTATATTGTCATCTAATTTACATCGTTATCTACCGTCTTATTTCTAGGGTAGTTGAAGTAATATCATTGTCCGTAAAATCTACCTATACGCTGCATCACGACGGACTCGCCCCGGTGCAGTTGTCTACTGCTTTTACATGGACAAACAAAAAGCTGTGGGCCGGACTCACACGAGCATTATCTGGAGAGGACTGGTTCGCAGGTACTACCTTAATAGTTGATGTTACATACTATTGTTTCCCCCGGCAATGCTATGCCAATCTTCACCTCGCTCACCCTCCAACCCAGCCATCAACCTCCAAATTCAATCTTTCCTACCACACCACTTCCACTAATACTGGCTCGCAGCCGCCTGGCAAGATTTCTGCCCCAAACATGTTAGCCCTTGTCCCAACCTACCGTACAAGGAAAGTACACTCACCAACTGATCCAAATACCACGAGCAAATCTGCATATTGCCTCCATTCTGCTCCAAGCAGTTGCTAAGCCCCTTGGCAGACTGCTCACAGCTCTGCTGGCCCCAGCTATTATTATCATAGCCCTGCTGGGCCTGCGCAGCGACCGCATTGTCGTGCGCCTGCCCCTCCGCTACTTCGCCACTACTGGTGTGACCACCACCGAACATGCCGCCGATGGCATGGCCAATGGACGAGCCGACTGCGACACCGCTATGGGAAGGTCAGTCAGTATGGTAGGCCTGCTAGTATGGTCCAATGCTGAGTGTAAGGGGGGATACGTGAAGCTCGAAAGTGGGAGACTTACGCAGCGGTCGAAGCCATCTGCCCAAAAAGACCTGGGCTCTGGCCCTGTGCGGACTGCGTGCGAGCGGGTGGTTGGGCAGTGGTGCTGGCGCCGCGGTTGGGCTGTTGCTGCTGTGGCGTGACCTGGCGGTTCTGGGTCGTTGTTGGGCGAGAGGGGGCCGCGCGTGCGGGGGCTGCGCGTCCACGGCTTCGACCCATGTTTACTGAGTTTGTTCAAAGGTGGATGGATATCTAGAGGGCAATGCGGCAGGGTAATTGATGGACTGAATGGGAGGAGCCTTTGGTGAAGGTTCTCGAGACTTTGGCGGCGGCTCGCGCTAGGAAGCTCTCCCGACATGGTACCTTACCGTATTGGGGACGCTTTAGATCTCAGAATAGGCTTCTAAGTTGCTCCGCTCTTATACTCTACAGATCACTGGATTACACCGTATGCTGGAGAGGTTCACTCTTCAGGACTTCATGGAGTGACATGTGTCTGTAACTTTTTCTTCGAGTCCTTTGACAGGATGCTCTGTGGAGTCAGCCGGATGTTGACGCTTTGCTTTTCCAATTATGAGTTTTCAATCGTTCATAATCCCCTTGTCGTCTCGTCACACGGCCTTTCAAAACGAGTGACATGAAAAAATGAATCGCTTTTTCCCAGTACATGAAGTAGCACGGGCTCGAATTGTTTCTAGACACTTGCAAACAGATTCGTGCTCGAACTTCGAGACGAATTTTCCAGCCAATTCTTGCTGGTTCACAAGGTCTGGGATCTGGCAAAGAGACCATTTTAGTTCGGTTGAAGCTCTCACACGGAGCCTAGGTTACACAAACGGCCCAGGAGAGAGAACAGGTTAAAGGTTCCACTTAATTCATAGTGTATGCTGGAAATTCCGGCGTTCCTTCATTCCATCGCCGAACCCTATAAACATAACCGCTTGTAGCCCATTCGATCTGCTTTTTGGTCAATAGCTGAGCATCACGATGATAACATAACCTTACTGTTGATCTGCCCCTCGTGCATGTACAGACAGGCTGGATCGACAGCGAACTTGGCCAATAAGTAGGGGTCGTTGCAGCTCTCGTAACTGATTTGATGCTTCAGGTAGAGCATTCAAGCGCCGAAGATGGCTGACGGTCCAAGATATTCGCATGTGCAAGCACTATATTCCCGGGTACTCTCCAGTGGCCGTGTTGCGTTATCGACTGTCGATGCCTTTGCATAGAGACCAGACTCCATCATCAGGGTCGAATTTAGAATGTGCTTGTGAGGATGTTAAGCATGAATCAATCAATTTTCGCCTTTCGATTCACCAAGCTTTTCTGCGCGTTCTTGCTTGCTTGGTCGCTTCTTCCGCTTCTTCTTTGATTTCTGTTCTAGGACCATTGTATCACGGTCATGATTGGAGATATGCTCTACTGAGCTTTCTTCTGCTGGCTGGTCCAGGGCTGGCGACATCAGAGTCGATAACGAAGCTGAGGAACCTTCGAGGTTCATAGGCGAGCTCATAGCGCCAACCAGTTGGGAGTTTGCAGTTGCTGAGGATATTGCTGTGTCTTCTAATTTTCGCTTATTGGACGTCTCCTCGAATCTGATATGGGCTCTGGCTATTTCGTCGGCTTGCTGTTGGGCTCGCTTGCGATCATAGATCTCATTACCAGCCTTTTCATCTCCAATTAGCTCCATATCACGCTTGCAAAGAATTATAGAATTGAGGGCGATACCAGAGCATGCTTGATGAATCTTCCGGCAGCAGGCTTATCTAGGATAGATCCTCTCTTGCTTGCCCCAGTCTCTGCTTCGGTGATCTTCGCAAAATATTGCTTTACGCGAGCCAATTCGCGGAAGACAGGATGTTCTTTTGCATCAACCTCATTAAGCCGTAGATACGCTAAGAGATCAGCAAGTGAAAAATATCCGATTAAACAGGGTAGGCCTACAAAACAATAGCGATTCGATAGCAAAAGTAGCTAATACATATAGCTGTGCCTTGTCTAACAGGGGCAGTCTGCCAGCTATATCTGATAGGTTCTTCTGAAGTAGCGGAGCAATTGCATCTTCCAGATCATCGATATCATCATCAAGCTGTTCAATGAGCGGCATCAGATCAACAGGATCCATCACAGCTCAAGAGCTCAGCCTCTAGTGCCGCGAATAGCTGTTTCCGCCTTTACGAATAAATCGCAAAGTTCGTTACCTGAAAATCTTTAAAATTCTGAAGCCGGCGGAATAATAAGGTACGGATATCGGATACCCATGGGGTAAGCGCCGGATCTGCGGGCGGCACTCCTAGCGCGGCTTGGGGGTGGTGAGATGATGCTTCGACTTCAGTCCCTTTTCGACCATGGATTAAGTTTTTGACCAAAGGGTTCTGTTGATACGCAGCAGAAATCGTTCGCCACAGTCGTTCACTACCATCGCTTCTCCCGATGAGTCCCAGCACAAGTCTACTATTCGCAAAATAGTACTGGCTTGCGGCCATCAATCTGTCTTTCTGTCTCCGCTCGCAGCGGCCGCTTCTGCGGACTTTGGCCACCCCTTGGTCCTACCCTTTGGCATGGAGTCGCGGTGACATCTTTTTAGACCGTGGGGTCAGGGAACGAGGCTTTTGTACCACCTCCGTCCGGCTTTGGTGGCCGGAACGCGACCGAGGAGAGGTTGCTGCGGAAGGGGACTCGTACCAGCAAGCAGGGCCAAAAGGTGATGAGTGGGCTTCGGCATTTGAGTCTGCTATTCATGGAGGTGCGCGACAATCGCGGCGGCACGAAGTCCCTCGAAGGATACACATACTCGGAGTGGGCAACGTGGGCTTGTTCCTAGCACATTCGCTCGCCGGGATTCCCAATCGGCCACCCATAACACTCCTATCTCATAGAAAAGGCTCCCAGAGGAGTTGGAAAGAAGCAGGCGAGCGTATCAAGGTGGTTACAGATGGCTCGTCCCAAAGTCGCCACGGCTTTGATCTCGAATATGTTCCACCAATGCCGTCTATGTCTTCTGGAACCCTGAACCACGAAGATGCTTCTTTCAATCAGCATTCGGGTTCTTTGCAAGAGTCAATTTCTTCTGACCTGGTCGAGAACATCGCACCAGAGGGTACTGCTGAAGATCGCACGTACGAGACGCAGCCTCCACTTACGCAAGGAGACGATGGGATCATTTGGAACCTTGTTGTGTCCGTGAAAGTTTCTACAACAATTCAAGCACTCTCAAAGGTGGCTCATCGCTTGTGTCGAGATTCGTCAATTCTATTCCTGCAAAACGGCATGGGTATGCTGGACGAAGTCAATGAGAAGCTGTTTCCTGACGTTGAGACGCGACCTAATTATATAGTGGGAGTGATCAGCCATGGGGTCAAACGTTTGGAGCATTACGCCGTTGAGCATGCTGGTTTTGGTACTATTGCTATAGGCATTCTACCCCGTAAGCCCGCGGAATCCTTTCAATTCCCCAATTCGGCTCGCTACCTTCTCCGGACCTTGACAAGGACGCCTATTCTTGCAGCGGTACCGTTTCCGCCGACGGACCTCCTGCAGCAACAGCTCGACAAATTGGCTGTGAACTGCATCATCAACCCGTTGACCGCGATTTTTGACTGTACCAATGGAGAGCTCCTCAATCAGTTCAGCGTGACAAGGATTATGAGGCTTCTCTTGGCGGAGGTCTCCCTAGTCATCCGCTCCTTGCCAGAATTAGACGGTGTTCCGAACAAGAATCTCCGTTACGATCCCCAGCGGCTCGAAGCCATGGTGGTTGTTGTCGCGACGAGAACAGCGAAGAATGTCAGCTCCATGCTACAGGATGTCAGACAGCACACGAAGACCGAGATCGACTATATAAACGGCTATGTTGTTCGGAGAGGCGAGGAAATGGGCATTAAGTGCGTATTGAATTATATGCTGCTCCAGATGGTCAAAGCCAGGGGCAACATGGTGCAGCAAAGGGACGAAGACAAGCTGCCACTTGGTTTGCAGGACAGTTTGGTAACGCATTCAAAGGTCACGAAAGGGAAATAACCATTGTACGGCATCGAGCGTTTAGCGACGGAGTCAGAAGGCGTATTTTTTAAAGTTTTGACATTGATAACAAATGCGAGTTTTATAGACTGACCCTTGATTCAATTGCCGGCTGTACCATACTTCTGATCTGCTTCCATCTCTTGGTCAACGTGCCTATTTGGTTCTGCACGCCTAATGAGTCCAATCCCTTCAAAGCTTTCACAGCTTCCTCTGCCTCCCACAGATACACTCCCAGTATATTCTCAACGATAAAGGCATCCGCTTCGTATTCGTCCTGTCTGCTGGTATCGTCACTCAGACATTGGCCTTCTCGAAATTTCGTCCACTCCTTCATGTTGAGAGTCAGAGTTCGAACGGCAACTTGGGTACGGAAACATAAACCATCAGCGGCGAGTCTATAGTCCCTGCAGCCATGTTCAGTCCTGGTAATCGTCGTCGCTTAAAGGGTCTCAAACCCGAGGTAACCAGCATTTTCTAGCCTGTTCCTTCGAAGCCTAGACTTCAGCACGTTCGGAACTAACAAGTCATCTACTGGTACAAAGTCCCACTTGTTGGTTTCGAGGACGAATCCATCTCACAAACATTTCAGTATAGCACAGTAACAGGAGACGTGGATTTCTCACATTCAACAAGCAGAAAATCATTACTATGGCTACCATACGAGAAAAATATCTCCTCGCCAGCATCTGCTCTCCATCAACGATGGCACCAGTAAGTGCCTTGCAGCTTTCAAACTTACCGTAGGCTCTATCAGCAGTGACTGTGTACCCGTTCTCATCGAAAGCAACTCGACACTGATACTTAGCCTCTGCATCCACAAGGTGTATCCTACTTCACTTACCCCATGATCAGCATGATTGAAGAAATCCGCAAAAGGACACAATGCCATGCGGTCATCCTTAGGCCTCGTCGCCTTCGATCCCGGCTCTTCATGGTAGAAGCTCCTCGTATTGACAATAAGCCAGTAATAGAGATACGTATACCTAGCCATGCTTGAGAATATCTTTCTGACTATGTCCCAATCCCTCTGGAACTTCTTCTCCTGTTCATCGAGAAGTCCGCCGCTCGTTTGGCTGCTGAAATTACTAACCAGAGGGTGCGCCCAGCAGCCATTCCCAATGGCTGGGGGCAAAAGGGAGTGGATACTACGACAGCCCTTGTCATCCACTTCATATCGAGTGCGCAGGTCCTCACGCCATTGCATGGGCATGCACTCCTCAAAGTCGGTCATGGACGGCCACGTAGACCGCCACAGCGCGTAAGGTTCTGTGTTATCGCCAGCGAATGCTAGAAAAGAGGCCAGCAAGCCATGGAGCGTGATGTCTCCATGCTTTTCTTTGAAGTCTTTCGGAACAGACTGTTCGGTCAGGAGCACTGAGGTGGGTATATCGACGATCTCATCGCCTGCCTATACCGCACTAAGCCGGGAAATTCCAGTATAAAATAATCTCGAGGCAACGTACTTCTATTCGTCGCTGTGCGATAATCCCTAAACCTCCACGTGGGACACGAGAAGCCTGAACTTTGTTAATTCTGATTCCTTGCTCCATGGACCATGCTGTGAAAGCTTGATGCACGGGATCTGGTAGGTCACTCTCGGACTCGGACGCTGTAGACATGTTCTGATGAATCGCTACATCATGCGCTCTCTCTTTGTTTTTGCATGCTCACACCAGTGGCACTCATAATTGTTAACGACAGTTGCTCACAGTGACGGAGGACAAATGATGGAGCCACAAACGACGACCGAGGAATTGACCAATCACAATCTTGCGCTGCAGACCTCTTCAGGGTCAGGGAGTATGTGACTGTATCAATTCGGACGTTTTCCGTACAACGATCATGAGTAGAAGTATAGCACTCATGAAACACCTTGATCTCCTGAGACTGCCTCCAACCCTTCGTCTCGCGACTATCTGCTTTACCAGGCCATTTTCAGTCCTCAACCGGCCCCCACCCAAGTACGAAGGCCATGTCCCCCTCAATACCCTCGAGCGCGGCGCCGTCGCTGCAGGCTCGGCAGTCATGTCTCTACTCAATCCTCGACGAGGAGGTACGTTTTCCTTATCGGTTACGTTTAATTATATCTACGAACCTTGTCTGATCACATTACACAGACCTCATCGCTGCGCTAGGAGAAACCACCTCAACCCCCTACTTCATCTACCGCCTCCGCGACGCCATGCTCTCCTCCCCTACCGGCCGACGCATCCTTCGCGACCGCCCACGCATAACCTCCCAAAACATGTCCCTTACCCACCTCCGCACGCTCCCTTCAAACAGCGTCGGCCGCGCGTATGCCTCGTGGCTCGACCGTGAAGGCGTAAGCCCCGACGCAAGGGACAACGTACGCTACATCGACGACGAAGAGTGCGCCTACGTGATGCAGCGCTACCGCGAGTGTCACGACTTTAACCACGCGCTGACTGGGCTCCCGGTTATGGTCGAAGGTGAGGTGGCGCTCAAAGCGTTTGAGTTCGCGAATACGCTTTTGCCGATGACAGGGCTGAGTCTGTTTGCGGTGTCGAGACTAAAGAAGGCCGAGCGGGCGAGGTTTTGGAGTACATATTTGCCGTGGGCGGTCAAGAATGGGTTGAGGTCTGAGGAGGTGATCAACGTCTACTGGGAGGAGGTGCTGGAGAAGGATGTCAATGAGTTGAGGCGGGAATTGGGAATTGAGCAGCCGCCGGATCTGAGAGAGACGAGAAAGACCGAGAGAGAGGCGAGAAGGGCGGCGAAGGAAAAGCGGGAAAGATTGGGAGGTTTGGCGGGAAATTGACGGAAATGGTATCTGATGCAGGCCACGAAGCTAGAATCATATGTTCTCGACGTCCTAGCCCCTCACAACGTATCGACATGCCGGGCCTCTTCGCAAACAGGGAGCCCATACCAACGCCTTGCAATGCACCCTAATAACACGTTTCCCTCATCCATCTCATAAGTCCAACAAATCGTCATCATCATCCCAGCCTCCTCTCCTCTGTACTCGTATCTTCCCTCCTCCTCCACCGCCCTCCTTCTCCTCATTCTCAGCCATAGCCCCTAACAGCTCTTTCAACTGCTCCTCCGTGACTTTCGATCTCAGCTGCCCATTCCTCGCTAGCATAATGAGCCGGTTCTCAACATCCGCAGCGCGTGACTCTTTCACTAGTCGGATTCGTCCCAGACGATCAGCGGCCTCGGGAGTCAAGACCTGGGAGAGGATCGAGTTGCGCGCTTCGGCTGGTGAGACGCAGAGTTAGAATGTCGAAGGTGGATGTGGGATAGAGTAAGTGGATTCGTACCCTCTTGTTGTCTATCAGGATGTTAGCAAGGTGCTAATATCTGGGCAAGCTAACGTACTTTCGCTGCTCCTCCTGACCACCACCACCGGATGCTCCGCCTTGCTGCTGTTGAAGCTGCGCAAGGCGGCCCTTCCTGATCTGGTCGATGTCAGCAAGAAGGGAAGCGGAGATTGTCACATGGAGTGGAGTACTTCTTCTAGATCTGCGTCTGACATGATGGACGGTTGAGACGCTTTCGAGGCTGTCGCGGCTCGACTCGGCTTTAATGCAGAAGCCCTAAGTGCACTTCGTGGCGTCTTCGGGTGACCATATGGGATTAAAGCAAGGTTGAATACTCCGGCGTCGTTCGTCAAATCCCTTCTTGATAGCTGCAAAGGAACAGCCGGTGCTTAGGGAGATATATTGATCTTTGCGTAATTACAAAAGGCTTTCAATGCGCAAGCTGGGGTAGATCAACGAAGTGCAATAACTATCCCCAGCGACGGCAAAAAGTGGTTCACCCTATCCTTAGCGTGGCTTCAGTGCAGAATCTGGGCATCTGCCTATGTACTTGTGTGATATATCGACTCATGAAGTCACAGCTTGAGACCTATCTTGAGTGCATGCTATTCACCATGCCTACATGCGTGATCCTATCCCCAAACTCCTCGCTTATCCGCCCAGAGTAGCCACTAATCCTCCTTTCCTTCGTCATCCCTCCGGGGTTCGAAGTTCAACTAGAGAGTTAGTAGAGGCTACATTTGTTGCGAGGTCGTGACTCACTTGGTTACCATTGTACAGCTGATGGTCCTCCTTATCTGAGCGTTGATCCTGTAAGGTACGGACATTGATCTTCGATGCTGCGGACGTCGTTTGCTGTGCATCCTGACTGGAACCAGATGCTGCTTGCTGAGTCTCTAAATTGACCTGTCCAACACCAAGGAAGGTGCTCAAGGCCCCCGTGATCATTCCGGCTCCCGTCGATAGCACGTTGTAACCTGTAGACACCCCTTTTGACAGTAAGCCTGATTCGCCAGCATAAGCAGCTGTGTAACCTTGGACTGGGACCATGACAAGCGTGGCACTTGGTGCAAGGCCTAAAGATTGAAGGCTCTCCTCCTCCTCCGATATGGATAAGGTTCGATTTGGCATTGGGCTGAGGATCTGCTTGAAAGTATATGGTGTGTCTCCATCCGATCGTTGTTTCTCTATCCAGGGACGTACATGGCTGCGCAATGTCTGATCCGAGGGAAATCGCTGACGGATAGTACTTCCATCGAAGAGGCGCACTTGTACCGCGCATTCTTTGGAGGTCTGTGGCCTTGACTGCGCTGCTTCCTGGGCCAGCTGCTGATTCGCGAGCCCATCGACCCCATCATGCCCTTCAGCTTCTGCTTTGGCAAGCGCTTTGCGTTGTTGTTCTTTTTCTTTCCTAACAGCCTTGTCATTCTCAATTTCCCTCAATACCCTTTCGCGCTCCTGCTTCGCATCCTGTTGTCTCCTCCGCTGTTCTTGAGCATAGCTTGCTTGCTTCGCCTTTGCCGAGTCGGGGTTCTTAGTTATCGCGTCCAGTCGAGCATCAGCTTTAGCCTTTTTCTCTGCTTTTTCAGCAGCATCCTTGTCCTTTTTGTCCCTCTCAAGCCGCTCCCGTCGTTCCGCAAGGAGGTTCTGCACCGTAGAAGTGGGTCTCGGTGCTGAAGGAGATGTAGGTGAAGAGTTTCTTGGCTCCTCTGTCGATGGATTCGTGTTTTGTGGGACCAGAGTGGCCTGAGAGGAAGTTGGGTCGTCTGCTCCCGCAGCGGTTGAGTTGGAGTTCATGCCCGAACCTCCGCCCTGAGGATTTGTCAGGAATTCCGTGCCTTCATCAGATGCGTTCATGTTCTTGAATGTCCGTAGAATAGCCTCTGTGAATTGCTTCTGGTCGAGACCAGCAGACAAGCAGAGTAGGACGCGGCCATTGCTGGTGAGCTTGTCAGCGTATATCTAGCGCTATCCATTTCTTGGTGAGCAATGCCTGTCACGTACTGTAGGAGTAGTAGCGTTGGTACAGTAGGGACTGGGAAGTAAGCCGACAGATAACCAGCTTCATTGGATCCAGAGGTCATTCGAAGAACAATGGCTTTCTCTGTCAGAGCAGATGCGACCTATTGTAGAATGGCATCAGCTTCCAACTTCCACTTTCCCTGGGCGGGATCGTACCTCATCATCCACGATGAATCTGTTCTCCCATAGTGAACTTTCCTCTGATTCGTCTTGCTTGATCGACAATGGTGAGCCATCTTCCTTGGAAAAAGTCGAACTTCTTTGAAGTAACTCACTTCTCACAAAGCATGCGACTAGCTTGGATTCTGCCAAAGCCAGCGCAATGCCTGATTGCAGATCTCCTTCATAGAACATGACTGAACTTCGAGCCCCCAGCGCTCACTGTAACTTGTCTTTGTCCGATCCTTCAGTAGATGCCGAGCGCAGTCGCGGCCTACGAGTAGCTACATGTAAGAAGCTAGGAGCATCACCCCACATTGATGCGTATCGCGGGCCGACATACCTCCGTAAGTAGACTAAACGCCAAAGTTCTTAGCCTCGGTCGGATGTTGAACAGATCAAGTACTTTTATCAAGATATTGAGATTGTTGTTTTGCCGGAGCTCGGGTTACCGCCGCAGCTTTGACGGGCTCACAGCGTTCCTAGATCATGAGATATGGAGTGGTGCGACTTGGATATCTAAAATCGACTCAAATTTCCATGCTGCGAACTCTTTGCAGGAGCGGACATACCTTCAGATATAACCCGAGCTCTTTCACTCATCGCCGATTCGCACACAGTCCTGCAGACGATCCGTTGTTCAAATCAGTCGTCGACAATCCGCCGAACTTAGTCCGTGCCGGACGGCGTCATGGCGCGGGCTTGATCATCTTGGGTACGCCGAAGAAACAGAAAATTCTTACCATCTCATGAAATTGACATACAAGACTAGCCTTGATTCCAATTACAGCCTTCGCCCTGGGAACATGGCAGGTCTTCAGACTTGGCTGGAAGACCGAACTCATAGCGAGGTTTGAGGACCGCCTCATACGGGACCCGCTCCCTTTACCACCTAGGATTGACTCTGCAGTGATCAAGGATTTCGACTATCGGAGGGTTTACGCGACCGGTCGCCTGCGGCATGATCAGGAAATGCTTATTGGTCCTCGTATTCACGATGGAAAGAACGGTTATCTCGTTATTACACCCCTAGAACGCGAGATTAGTGGAGCTACTGTTCTTGTCAACCGTGGTTGGATACCAAAAACCATGAAAGATCAAACAAATAGAGCCCTGGGATTACCAGAGGGCCAAGTCATGGTGGAAGGCCTCCTGAGAGAACCTTGGAAGAAGAATATGTTCACACCGGATAATAAGCCAGAGTCAAAGGAATTTTACTTCCCAGATGTTGCGCAGATGGCGAAATTGACCGGTAGCCAACCGATCTGGGTTGAAGAGACTATGAGTACGGGTCGCGACTTCGATTGGCTCAGCGTGATACTGAAGTGATAAGCAGTTCAGGACCTTTTAGTAGCTTACGATAGGGAGTCGAAAGGAATACCGATCGGGCGAGCTCCAGAAGTAAATCTGAGGAACAACCACACTCAGTATATCTTCACATGGTAAGGTTCTTCTGCAATCATCGTGTACATCTTTGCATGACTCCTCACTGCGTGATATGAAACGTTATAGGCTAAAGGTGTGCTCCGCAGGTATGCATTATCTGCGGCCACTACGTTCATGCTGTGGATCCTCGTGAAGAAACCACCAGGGAGTACTGCACGCAAAGTTCGACAAAGCAAAGAGTAATACTCGGCTCTACCATTACAATCTACGCATGCTGATGGAAGTCAGGTGGTGATTCTTCGGGTCTGACCTGCGGTGGGACTGGATTCACGATTAGACGTGGCTCTTCTGCCTCATAGAGGCGGTTTGGCTCTCTATTCTCAGTGTGTTCTGAAGCACATTATCGCCTACGGGCCTATTTGTGGACCCAAACCTCCGTCCTGGAAGAAGATTGCGTTGGTCGCAACGTCTGCCGAAACGGCGGTTGCTCGCAGCTTCAGCCCATAAGCATGAGAAGAGCATCGGAACATGCCGTACGGCCCGTCATGCATACATTTTTTGGCTGCTGCAACAACCTTTGGTCGCACCCCAGTGATGACCGCATACCTGCAACGATGTCTATACCGGGCTAGGCCGATACAACGACAGCACAAGAAAGTCTTACTCTATCAATGCAGGGTTTCAATCCGCGCGCAAGTTTGATCCTGGCAGATCGTCATGGCCGCGAATACTGGTTCTACAAGAATTACACTCGCTAGTCCTCGTAAGAGCCCACCTTCTGTGCAGATTATTCATCGGATGGCATAGTGCACTTTTCAAGGAGTTTCCAGTTGAACGTGGTCCCATGCGTTCTGTGATCCGCCATTGAATGCTTTGGTGGAGCGGATCAGACGCTGTGACAGTTTGCCTCGACAACTATCGGTCTCCATCGGTGGCTCACCCCATCTTAAAGACGTCGGTACGATCTTCAAAAAACCTCGTACCAAGGAACATTACACCCTTTGTGGCCACTACACGAGGCGCTTAGACGCTACCTATCTTACGCAAACATCTACATTCAACGAAGGTTTTCGAATTGGGTGAGCGATGCGTTGACGGATAAGGTCGCTTCTGCTACTAAGATCAGGCCCAGATTTTGAATCCGCAAAATGTACTGCTGGCCTGGAATTCCCGGAAACCACAATGTTCATCACATATCACTTTCCGATGAGAAGCGTTCCACACTGTCACAATCAGATCATAATAATTTTTTTAATCAGATCGGCTTTGGCTTACAGAAAGAAGCATCAACAAGTACCTTTCCCTTTCCTATGACATCTGAAAATGACCTTCCATTGGAGAGTCACACTGGATGGTGTGTCTGCAACACGTTCTAGAAGCTCACGGGCCCCAAATTCGACAAGCCGCCCTCAATAACACTCGATTGATTGGTTGGTTTCCTTTAGCGCCTTCCGCGCGGTTTTAAGCGAACTAGCTTATCGATAAGGTACCCGCAAGTGTAGATTTCGTACCAAACATCTTTCCATCCGATCTCCAAAATTCGGTGGGGAGGGACTACGCCGGAAGGGTTAAATTAGCCTCAACGAGTCCAGGTGCAGCTCACGATCCCATACCATTCCCAATGTCACAAGCATCCACGACTCCAAAGAAGCGGAAGCGCGAGGGACACGCCGAGTCCAAGACGCCGCTCAAGAAGAAAAAGTCACCGAAGCCTCAACATGATGATGATGCAGATCTGGATCTTGAAAAGGGAATTAACACGGCAATTGGAAGGTTCGACAGTCGTTTACTCGCCGATTATCTTGTGCAGCGCACAAAGCGATTTCAACCAGATTTGAGCCTTGTGGAGCTGGAAGACCGACACATCTCAGGTCTTTGCGCCCCGTGATTATGGACCTGTTCTCGCACGGTGAGAGGCTGATAATAAGAATAGAGACATCCTTTGTAGATACCAGCGAATGGGAAACCCCACGAACCCTTGAGAATTTGCCCGGATACCTTCGCAAGTATGGGTTTAAGTCAAAGCGGGCAGCAGCTGCATCGATAGCCTCTAAGAAAGTTGGATGTCCACATACGCTCATCATCACAGCTGCAGGCCTACGTGCCGCAAACGCTACAAGGTAAGTCATGGCGCTCCTCTCCGGCACGTGCTGGCTGTTGATAGAGTTTAGGATGCTCCGCACGTTCCAAACAAAGGACGCTTCCGTGGCCAAGTTATTTGCCAAGCACATCAAGCTGAAGGACGCCATCGAATATGTCCAAAAAACAAGGTATAGCAATCCCCCCTGGTATATAGCATGTTGAAAACATGCGTCTCTTTGCACTGTTGTTCCTTGCTTCGAGGTCGTTGTGCCTGTCTACTATGCTGCGTGCATGCGAATTAGAACACATCTCCTAAAAATCACTTTAGGATGGGCATTGGTGTCGGAACTCCCGCGAGAATCATCGACCTTCTAGACGCAGGTCAGTCTATAACCCAGTTCGCCCCATCGCATCTACTGATATATGTCGTGAAGGAGCTCTGTTGACCGAGAATCTGGAGAGAATCCTTGTGGATTTCTCTCACATTGATCAGAAGAAGCGTGGGATTCTGGACATGAAAGAGACACAGCAGCCACTGATGCAACTGTTGAATAGAGGCGAATTAAAAAGCCGCTTTGGCGGAGGCCACGACGGTCTAGATCTGTTCTTCTATTGACAGTAGGCATGAAAAACAAAGCTGTACAGGCCGGGTCAAGGTCCCACTCCTCTCCGATTCATTGCCTTAGCAGATGGTCATTGAATTTGTTCAAATCCAAATTAGAAAAGGAATTCGCTCTATGTCTTTTACAAGGGTAGTGCCATGTCTGGAGACCGCCGGACATCGTCCCGCTGGCGCGTTACCGCGAAGCGAAATAGACGAGCCTGCGTTCACAGAATTAGACGGTTTGATTTCCTCGGTCTCCACCTTCGCATCTTCGCACCTTCCTGGCAACTCGACAAAGCCACATGGAAAGCAGAAGGTGCTCCACAGAGATCTTCGCGGGCTGCAGAATTCCCTACTAAATCGAGTCCGAGTGTTCCAACTCGTCCCACGCCATCTTATTTCATCCGCCTCGAGGAGAACCTTGCTTTTCTGGGTTTTTGTCTGTCCTTACAGCAGGGCGTCCTCTAGGCCTCCAGCACACATTCGGCTTCACTCAGCTGCAGCTGTTCTCGAGGCATCAAGATGAATATTCTTGCGACCACTCTAGTGCTCTGGGTCACGTACGGTGTTGCTGCTGCAGCGGGTTCAGACGCGCCAGGCATGTTCCTTGTTCCATTTATAAATCGATGTGCACGTATCTAACAGCCACCAGGATGTCTCACAAAGTGTTGGGAGAATTCCAAGTATGTGACTGCTTGCAACAACGAGATGCAATGTCTCTGTGAGGATACAGAGTTTCAGAGTGTAAGCTCACCCGGACATCCCCACATCCACTTTCGTGGCTAATCCAGTCCCCGTGGATAGATTGTCCTTCAATGTCTCTACTCTCAATGTCATACCGCCCAATTTGGCTCAGCGCTTCATTATGCACTCTCCGAGTGTTCAGGATACCCCGTGACCACCCTGAACGACCTGCCTCCATTGATCCGTCATCAAGGTCTCCGTAAACGGGTAATAGAGGATCAACCCTTGGCATCAGTTAAACCCCTAGTCTCAGCTCACCAGGCGTTTGCCTCAGCCCACCAAGCTGTCGCTTCTGTTCAAGCGGTGCGTTCCGTACAACGTCGCTTCGTCAGCGCGTCTGCTGTCGCCAATTTTGTTCGGCCAACACGCAGCGCCTACGTCAGTGCTGCCCGTACCAGTACAAGAGCGCTTTCAACCAAGTCTGCGCTTCCATCTAATTTCGATGATGTCGGCTACAACGAGAGTCTGGCGCCAACCGGAGTCATCACCAGCAAGGTCCTCCCATCTCGGACAGCTCTCGCATCCGTCATCAGTGGCTTTGGCGTGGGTGCCACCGAGCCTCATGTCCGTCTTGGGAAAGCGGACGTTTCGCCTTCTAGCGCTCAGTATTCGCCCATTGATTCTAGTATGAACAGTACCAAAAGTCCAATGAGTTTGACGAATGTTGCGCCTACACCAACCGCGACCCCACCAATCTTCAGTACGGCAGGGTCTCACTATTCTGTAATGCTTGATGCATCGACTTCGGCATTGTATTCACCCGGTACAGCCCCAACGGGGGTTGGCTTCAATGCTACCACACCTTACAAGAAGATCCGAAGGGGTCGTTAGACCTATCTTGGAGCAATGAGCGGCCTCGTCAACTGTCAGAACCTTCACGGAATCGAAGTCTCCTTACCCGCTTCCAAATTGCTGTCTGGGACGCTGGTATAGTCCTGCCGTTGTGGGACCTCATACCCCATTAGCAGTTCAGCATAGATATCGCTCGATGATGGATAGATATTGGCCCTTGCAGCATCGGAGCTTTTGTCGCAGATTCCGGACTAGCATGACGGCGATCATGTCGGATGCAGCTTGTTTCTAATGCAGTATAATTCCAATGTACAGTCTTCATTGCCAAAGGAAAATGGCAAGACGTCTTAAGCGACAGCATTTTTGGCTTCATTAGTTTAGTAGCTTTCAAGCCTTTGGGCTCATAGATATAATGTTTAGTACCAAATTAATACGTATACATTGCTTGCTGATATGGTGTGTTCGCACGCCCCTGGAGCTTTGCAGCGTTGAACTTGGGATCATGGGATGATACATCCAAGAGCCCTACTTTATCTTATCACTCTAGAGTCCAGATCCTGCACAAGAGAATTTCAGCCGCGCGGCAAGCTCGCCTAGTCAGTAATTGTCTTCAATCCGATCCCTCCTACTTGTGCATTGGTAGCAATCATTACGATAATCTTACAATCTATCTCAATTGCATTGTTCTGAATATTTTGAATTCATACTCCACGTATCGCGCTGAAAAGTCATTGCAAAAGCAGCTACAGTGATTGAGGATGGCTTAGAGGCTTGGGGACAATCGCAAAACTTCGATACATTACTGAAGCTCAGGTATTGTAAGACGTCGAGATCTGCTTGACAGCCTTCCGCTCCCAGCGAATTCTATACATTGAACTCAGTCGACGAAGCGTGCGTATCTTTCAATTTGGAACGTAGTCCATACCGATGGACCAAAGCACCCAGCCAATCCTTCGGCTCAGAGGCGGCGGAGCAGATCAGAAACGCAAAGAAGCTCGCAAACGAGAATTTGAACAGCTACGTAATGATCACCCGATGGCTTCTTTAACAGGCGTGGCCGAGACCATAGATGGTCCATCCGAGCAGCAAGCGCAGAAGCGGCGAAAGCAAGCTCCAGATTCGTCTTCTAGCTCCGAGGTCACAGCCGTTCCAGAGATCAACCGGGCCGATGAAGCTCAAGCCGAAGAACAATCAAAGCCATTGCCCGAACCAGATGGCCATGAAGCAGAGGAGGGAATTAGGGGGCAGCCTCCCAAACCACAGAGGTTTATCGTATTCATTGGTACTCTCTCGATCTGGTTCGATTTGTAGAATGAAGATTGAAAACTTCCAGGAAACCTACCATACACAGCGACCACGGCTTCGATAACCGCGCACTTTGCCAAAGTTCAGCCGACTGCCATCCGCCATCGCACTGATAAAGAGACCGGCAAATCCAAGGGTTTTGCATTCCTAGAGTTCGCTGCTTTCGACCGTATGAAAACGTGCTTGAGGTTGTTTCACCACTCGGTATTCGATGATGGGCAGAGCTCGGCGCGGAAGATCAATGTTGAGTTGACGTAAGTTTCTCTGTTCAGCGTCGCTTGGAATGTCGTGTTGTTATTCTTTGCCGCGGATGCTCCGTCGAACGTCGACGAGTCCCACACAGGATCCTGCTGACGTATGTAGTGTTGGGGGCGGTGGAGCTAAGAGCACAGAGCGGAAGTCGAAGCTCAAGGCGAAGAATTGGAAATTGAGTGAAGAACGGCGGAGAAGAGCAGAGGAAGAGGCTAAAGTTGCAAGAAAGGAAGTTCAGAAGAAGGGAGAAGCAAATGGTAGGCAGAAGGAACAAGCCGTAGACAGGCCAGAAGACAGTGATCGGATGACCAACAGCAACGGGGAGATTCACCCTAGCAGACGGAGTAGGATGTCCGTAGCTTGAAATCATATCCGGCCTGCTCACTTCATTGAGATTTTGATTTCGAAACTTGAAGTCTATGCTGATCCACCCAACATCATAACGCTATCTACAATGCATGATCAGTATATCCTGAATTACTCAATCATGACGCGGTCCCTCACAGCTGAGATATAGGAAATTTCTGACCCCCCGATACTACCTATGATCTCAAGACTACACCTCGTTGGAACTCCCTTATAGTATTACGCATTTCGGCTTTGGCTTTTGTGGCTTCCCAACAGGTCTCGGGTTCAGTACAGCACTGCAATTGTCAGCCTGCACATGAAGCCGTACTCCCTTGAGCTGGACCTACCGTATCGCCTCGTCGAACACACTCTTGAGGTTCCTTTGTGTGAGTGCAGAGCATTCCAGATACTTATGTGCCCTGATCTCTTTAGACACCTGAAGCGCCTGCTCATACGACACCGGTTCCATCCTCTTCTGTCGGAGCGACTCCATTGTCCCTCGGTCTTCTCTCAAGTCCAGCTTCGTGCCGACCAGGATGATAGGGACGTTTGGCGCGTGGTGTTCTATTTCTGGGAACCACTTCGCCTTTACGTTGTCGAAGGAAGGGGGGCTGACGATGGAGAAGCAAATCAAGAATACGTCGGTTTGTGGGTAAGATAAGGGTCGCAGTCGGTCGTAGTCCTCTTGGCCAGCAGTGTCCCAGAGTCCCAAGCTAATGGGCTTTCCGTCGACCATGACGCTGGCGGAGTAATTATCAAAGCTGTAGGTTATGTCAGGCCAGGCCGTTTACAAGTAGGTCCGCAGTCCTTACACAGTAGGTATATATTCCCCCGGAAAAGCATTGGTGGTATATGAAATGAGAAGGCAGGTCTGTGGAGTAGGTAAGCGCCGTTGCTCGTCTATCAAGTGGGTATGAGTCGGACCTTGCCCACAGCGCCGTCCCCTGTCACAACACACTAAAAGTCCCCCTTGTCAGCGACACTTGACCGCCATGTTCCAGGACGAGCGAAATACTTTCAACGATTGCGTTGGCGCGCCAGCCATTGCAGGCAGAGATGGCTGCGTTCGAGGTATGGAAACTGGTCGAGGCCGAAAACGGTGAATGTATTTTACGCTGTCACGATTTGATCAGGCGCCGCGTCAGACACGAGTTGAAGGACATACAAGATCGACTCTAGAAGCTCGTCGGACTGCTTCAGCACTGCGCAATCCGCGCAAGCTCATCCAACAAACACGCCAGCAGCCAGTAGAAGCTCGGGATCCGCACCGCAGGCCTGCTGGTAGGGTTATATTGAAGTGATCCGCGACGAATGAACAGTGCTTTTAGGCGTGGAGGAATGTGGAAGCTTGGTGCCAGTATCAGAAGTGCTTTAGAGTGTGCATTGACTGAGTGGAGTGCTTGCTCGAGCGGCCAGGGATGGACCTTGGACGTCTCCGGTTTCAGGGTTCAGGGACCCTTGATGGCGATGAGCCCTCACTGGTGGTCAAAGCGGCTACGGCAAATCGATCACAGGGGGGTAGCCCATACAAGACGATCACTTTGACACGAAACTGTTACGCTTTCGCGACACCGCTGCTCCGCGCATCTTCAAAGTCCTGCATGAAGTATCCCACATCCGGCAGTGCTCTGTGCTTGGTTAGAAGTCTACTACTTTACAGAGCACTTGTTGACATGCCCTGAAAATGGGTGAACACAACAGGACCGTTAAGACAACTTCATGTGGGGTAGAGTACATCATCTTTCCAGATGGTGACGTGCGCCGCCAACAGTAAATCCCTTTCTACTAAAGTATTCTCTTCAGGTATTTTCCCAATGCGGCAAAAGCATGGATTGGCGGGTTCGGCTACATCGAAGCCCGTGCGCTCGAGACTCATGCTGTGTTGCTTCTGCTCCCGACGCGCAACAAGACATGGATGCAACTTCGACAACTGAAACGAGAGGATTGGAATTTCACCGATGCTAGATTTCCATACTTCGGCCCACATGCCTTGACGAAAGTTGGCGCTTTTCTTCATGGGAAACTCTGTCTGGGCTGAAGGAAATCTCCGGATTATCTTTGAAGCCTTGTTACCCATATGCTGTCGAAAACGTTTTCGATAGAAGTCATATGCCTTTCTTTGCGATAAGCTGCCCACAAGCGCTTGGGGCGCTTGTCCATTTCATGCCTGTTGTCTACGCTGTACAGTCCTTGAACACAGCAGACCGACTCCGATAACTTCTCGGTCAGCTCACATCAGCAGATGGCGTAGGACTTGCCGTAGCCCGGGGTAGAGACCTGCGCCCATTGTACGGTGTCACCGGTACAGGAATGGCAGTTCAGTAGTTGACTGGGAGGTCGCTAGTTCTCTCTATCCTTTCTGGACCTAGTCTAGATATGTGTGGACCATGGGAAGCCCACTATAGCAGAATTTCCAAGCGATGTCATGCTAGACCGCGATCTCTCACTGGATCTCTCACACAGTCATCTCGTTCTGGAAACAAGGCCCTGCGTGCAGCACTCGATGAGGAGGAACCTTCCCGTCCCGTGTCTCGAGCTGCAACGCCGTGGTTTCGGAATCACTCGGATAATTCGTCATGTGGCCTTTGGCGCTCACAGCTGCTGTATCCGCGGCTAGGATCAAGCCATGTTTGCCACCGAGAATATAGGCTTCGTGAATCGAATGAGGAAGAGTGATGTGTGCAAGGCCAGAGAGAAAGGCTACGTATCTAAAAAGTGGCGGCACGATACTGTCAGTGATCCAAAATACAGGCGATTTGGGGCGTTCGACTGCCACATCGGCCTGGAATCAGAATCAGAGTGGCGGATCTTACTGCACTGCAGGCGCATTATGTGCTCCGCCATGGAACTGCGCGGGAAGAATCGAGTAGGAGGCGGTTGATAGATTGCCGAGCTGTTGGATTTGGGCGCCAGATGTTCCTGCTTGGGAAGATAGGGAAATTTGAGGGAACAGCTGCCAGCACTCTAGTGTCGACGCATTATTCGCAGCAGAGATGGCGGTGAGGTTAAGGTAGCTGCTGGTAGCAGCTGAGAAGTGTGAGAAGAGCCAGAAAGAGGCTAGTAGGAGGCGGGTGGTGAACATGCCTGATCTTCGTGCCACTGTGTGAGAGCTGTAGCTGCTTGATGATGGGAGAACAGCTAACAGGATATGTTCTTGGCTGATCAAGAGAGGATGTGTGGTTGATTTTCACTGGGTGTTCGTCAGATCTCTTTCCCCGAAATCCTTCAGATCCTTCAGATCCTTCAGATACATGCAGTATGAGGTGTGCCAAGACCGATCGAAGACGTCGCCGCTTCGAGGCGAGCCACGCAGTACTGGCATACGAGCTTGCGCAATCCACCGTGTATCAAAATTGAACCCTTGCCATTCTGTTCTCCTTTCGCTATAGACCTGGTGGAATGCCTGAAAACGTGTACACGTGAAGACCGTACGGAAAACCGGATATGACGAAGCATGACTGACGTCGATTGAAAGATAGCCATACCATGCGGACCGCCCGCGAGGGCCAGAGACTCTTGTCTTTTAGCAGTGGGTCTGATAGAGGTGCTGCAGCGATGTTTGACTGTCGGTTCTAAGAATTAAAGGTTGCTAAGATTTCTCAACCGACTATTTTCTCCTGAGAGTCAGCCAGTGTTGTGTACATATTGGTCACAAATATTAGGGACAAATATTAGGGACACAATGTGGTCCTCTACCATCCTTTCCCTGAAGACGCACGGCTCTTCGCCGGGTGTCGACATAAGGTTGGCTTTCTGGACATCGACCGTTACCGAGCCGCTTTGATGTGCATTCGGAATAATCAACTTGCATCATTGTTCAGCAGACCATGCTTGCATATTTCGTAGCTCAACGCCTCTACCGCGCTTCTTGTAGTTTTCAGCAATCGTAAAAACTCCCCTAATCCAGCACCACATCATCCACCCTTGGCCATCCCTCCGTCTCCTTTCCAGCCCACTTCGCTACATGCTCGACTGACCTCTCGACACTCTCTACATCTGCCGCACTAATCCCCAGTCTCCGCAGTCCCCTCATATGCCAGATGGTCGGTGCTCGCAAGCCTTGGCACATAATGGCCGTTAGGATTACCAGCTCGGCCTCGATCTCTGAAAGGATACTACGGTCCGAAAGAAAAAGGCCGTAGATAATATTCTTTTCCAGATACTCGAAGTCAGGCCGATGTGATCCCCAGGTGGAGAAGATAGGGGCTAGGTTGTGGGCGTAAAGAGTCTGCATAAAAGAGGTACCGCGAATCGAGAGAGTGTCTGGAGATGGTGGGTTTGCCCTACGGTTGTAAGAAACCAACCATATACGTCTGCAATGCGGAAATGCGATACTGAAAGCTGGAAGAAACAAACAGGGAGAAACAAATGGGGAGTACCAAAAGGCAGAATCCAGTGAGAAGGAGCCAAAGCATCATAATGCAGACCATAAGCAAATGCTAATCTTTGAAGAAGAGCCATCTGATCCCGAAATGCAAATTGTAATCCGTACTTACCATTTTTCGCTCAAATCGCTGTCCAGCTCGAGGCCCTCCTCTGCCTTCGCCAAGGATGCTAGTGCCGTAATGACGAGCGGAATCCCTACTAGAGTCCAAGCTTTCATCAATACGTCACGCAAGCGCTTCGATACCTTCTCTCGCTGCTCTTTGTCACTTGGGTCCATTTCAACGTGGATATAAGTGGACAATGTCCCAATCTCATCAGGCTTCCCGCACGCCACCAGCGCTGAGGCCTATAGAAGCTGTAAGAGGAGGTCACGGGATGGAACCTGTAATGTGGTGGCTTACCGTAACAAGGTACCAAGCATTGGGTCCCAAGGAATTAGGAATTTGGTTTCGAATTGCGGCGAAGACTGCCCGGGTGGATGTCATGGTGTAGCTTAGCGTAATATGGAGAGAACGTGGAACGTAGTTGAGAAGTGCGAAAGCATGAGCTGGACAAAAATCAATGCGAAGGTCCTGGTCGAGCTTGGAATCAGCTTTCGACCATGTTTCTATGCGTGAGAATGTCGAAGAGCTCGGGCTTCGGCCAATATGCTTTAAAGGGTCAAATCGTGACGACTAGGTCTGGACGGAACGGAAAGTATCGTCTTCCGGGCCTCTGATCAATCAATCAAGGACTCCGAAGTACAAGGTATTTGATGGTACTGGGACGCGTAGCTTCTTGCGCTCCTATCTCGAGCCTACGTCTTGTTTCAAATACTTGAAGCAGGTGGTGTAGTGCAGTCGTTTCTCTATTGCTTGCTATAATAATCTATAGTGTGGGAGATCTAACATACTTTACACGAGACTGCCAAGGCGCTAACCTAATCTGGTACTCCTTCTCACCTAGGTAGTTAAGCAACACACCTAGTAACGCAGCACGCTAGCAGGGGGGTCTAGGGTTATATATTTAGGGTACGCAGAAAATACCATTATTATTACGAGAATTCTTACCAAATATGTCTTCTTTTTATCAAATAAGTCGAGAAAGATTCTAATCTTGCAAACAATCTTTGTATTGCTTATTTACAAGACAAATCTAAAATCTATCTTTTTAAGTATTAAGAATAAAAACTAAATAACACTTTAATTAAACTATGTCTATATCGATTAATTATTATTTTTTTCGCAAATTTTATACTAATTATTGTTTATATTGCTTAAATAACTATTCTACTAGTTATTAACAATCTTAATTAATAAGATTATTAACTTGAAGTTGTATATTAGCAATATTAATAAGCAATTAGATATTGCATATATAAATAGCAATTTCTTTCTTACTTAAATTACTTTTACAAATTAATATTATTTTCTTTATTGTTTTTAAAGTTATAAAACAATATATAATGAAATTCTATTTTATTAAGATTTTGTTTAGAACAACAAGAATGAAATTGTATATATAACTTGATAGAGATTTTGCAAATATTATTGTTATAAAGTTTTTATTATTTGTTTTTTTCGACTAACTTGTAATGCAATAGAACTTAGAGATCTATCTATAAAGTTATATAATCAATAGATATTAGTTATATTGCGACTAGATATCTAGATTAGATAGATAACTTCTCTTTATTTGCTAGATAACAATTAGTTGTCTGCTAGAAAGCGATTTACTAAAGTATTGGTAAATTTTTTTTAGATAACTAGAAGTTAGTTAATCGCTATATAGCAGTTATTTATCTACTATCTAATCTATAGATGTTAATTTTGAAAATTTGAAAATTTGAAAATTTTGAAAAAGTTTTAAATTTTACTAAGTCTAGACGGTTGTTCGATCGAGATTTTAAGTCTTGACATGTCGAAGAAACAAATAATAATCTTTTTCGCAATTCTTTTTTAAATAGTATTTTGTAACATTTTTTGTTGTTATTATTACTTCGATATTTCCTTTATTAATAATTATATTTAATTTTCCTTAATTTGCGAAAATAATTTATATAAAGTTTAAATAACTATTATTATTTATATTATTTACAAATTAAGTTGCAATTATTATTAAGATAATAACAATATTAATACAAAACTAAAAGCAATATATATATTTCTTAATTTATAGCTTTTGTATATTATAATTGCAATATAAATTGTTAAAAAGAAAGAAAATATTTTTGTTGTATTATATTATATATATTTTAATATTAGAATTCAAATTAATATATAATCTTTAAATATATTTTTGTGCAAACTTATTTAGAGTTTTGCGAAAAAATATCTTGTTTTGTTATATCTTGTTTTGTTATATCTTGTTTTGTTATATCTTGTTTTGTTATATCTTGTTTTGTTATATCTTGTTTTGTTATATCTTGTTTTGTTATATCTAAATATTGTTATATCTAAATATTATTATATTAAATATAGTAGCATTTAATTATTTTTTAGTATTGACTAATTAACAATATATAAAGAGATTTTTCAAATTAATTGTTTGTTTATTGCACTTCTTATTATACTTCTATTCTTAATTTTATAATAAAGAATTTGTTCTTTAAATTAATAAATTTAATTAGATTAATTGCGTCTAGACTGATTGCGTTAGATCGAATTATCGAGTTCGAGTCGAATATTCGACCCGAATCGAATCGAGTCGATTTCAAAAGTTGAAATCAAAAAGTCGATTCAATTTCTAATGTTAGAATCGACAATTTGAATCGATTTCTAGAGTTGAAATTAAAACCCAACTCGAAAAAATCAACTCACATTGTTAAGACTACTATGTTTAGTAACAATTAATTAATAATTTAATAGAAATAATTAATCTATTTAATTTAATTAATAAATATAGTAGATTATTTTTATATTATATATTACCATTGTGTATTGTCTAAAAAATAATAAAAAATTTAAATTTAAACTTATTTTATACTATTTTTAGTATTCTTAACGTTTTTGACAATTCGATTTAATTTCTAATATTAAATTCGAGAATTGAGTCGAGTCGAGTTAATTCGATTTTAAAATAATAGAAATCGAATCGAATTTTAGATCGATTTCTAATATTAGAATTGATAGATCGAATTAATTTCAAAAGTTAGAATCGAAATTCAACTTGACAATCAGTCTAATTATTTAAGACTTTTATAGATATTTAAGATTACGTATCTTGCTATATCTTAAGATGCTAACGCGTTATTAATGTTATAATATTACAATTATCTTCTCTTTTAAAGTATCAATTTTTAATAATATAAAAAGTTATACTAGTTTTATTAAAGACAAAAGCGTCTACTAAACAATAATATTACAAAAACTTGTTAAAAAGTTTCTTATATCTTTTTAAAAATTAAAAGAAAAAGAGTCTTTTATTTAATAAAAATAAATTTATGCTTTAATTTAATACAACTTGTAAAATAATATAACAATAACAATAATAGTTTATAATATATTATTGCTTTGTTGTTTATTGTTGTTAAGATTCTAAATAAAGTTTAAAGTAAAGTTAGTATTGCGCAAATATTAAGTAAATTATAAAAAAAGAGAAGAGAACAACCAAAATGCTATTATTTTCGACTAGTGCGAATACTGCTTTTAATAGTTTTTTTGTTAGATATTTTCCAACTTCTAATTTGCTTTCTGCGTTCTGCAATTATAAATTTAAAATATACTATTTTTATTCGACAATTTGTTTTGTTTCAATATTTTATTAGTCTCTTTCTTGTTATTATATTTCTGCTATAATTAACGTCTATCTCTTCTTTCTTAGTTGTTTTTTATTTTTTATTATTTTTTGCAAACTCTTTACTATCTAATTTGTATACTAAACAATATTATAGCTTCTAGAAGACATAGCAAGCAAACAATTAAAAAGTCGATCAAATATTACAAAAAAAAAACAATTTTAATACTTTAATTTTAACTTAACAAATTTATAGAGATAGTATCGAAAACTTGCAAGACTAAATTAAAAGTTTTTAATTTAAATAAGAAGCAATTTTCGTCTATCAATAATTAACTATAATAATTAATTTTTACAAATACTATATATTTTTAAAAAAAGATTTTGTAAATATTTTTAAAGTTATTACAATTAATATGTTCTACGTTTTTTTCAATTAATTAATAGACAAAAGTGTTGCGCAATACAACAACAATATATCTAAAGTCTACAGATCGAGATAGTATTAGATAGACAATTCGAAGAGCTATTTGTCTAATTCTAATTAATTTGTTTAGCGAGCTAATTCAAATCTAAATTAATTTGATTCAAATAAGCTAGATTCAATTGAAACTAGTTTAGAGACTACAATATATTTTGCAGTTTTTGCTCTTTGTATAGAATTATTATCGAGAGTACTAATAATCTACTACGTTGTTTGCTATATTTTTTAATAGATTATAAGTTCAAACTTGCAAAGATTTCTAATTTAACAATTTCTAATACTATTATTGCGACAGTTTCGATTGCGTTCTATAGAGAACGAAAGATACTACTATTAATAGATAGAAATCGATATATATTTTCGAGTTACGCGAGAGATTTCTGCGTAGACAAATTGGTTTCGCTGGACTACAAATTTTAAGAAGAACAAACAACAATAAAAGAGACTAACTTATACGCTTAAAAGAGAGTCAATTAACCCTTTAAAGAAAACGGACTAAATTGCTTTAAAAAAAGCAAACACAATATTAGAAGATACTATTAAGACAACAGTATAATTATGATCTTTGTACTAGATCGATAAAAGATTAGTATATCAAATCTCTTTATTGTTATTTGACGAACATTACTTTATCTACTCTTTTATTTTTCTATCAATTTTACTTTATTTACTTCTACATATTATAAAAAACAATATACGCAAAACAATTGACGTGCTTAGTCGAATTACAAGCAAGCAATAATTTTGTTAAATAAGAAACTATCTTTTAGCAGAAGATTTTTGAGATATAGTTCAATTTTTAGACTCTATTGTATTTTCTATTTCTACAAGCAAAACTAATTTAATACTATCGATAATGTCTTAATCTAAAAATATAAAAACAAATATTAAAACTACTTTCTATATTTAACTTTGTCTAAACAAGAACAACAAGAAAAATATAATTGCTATAATTATTGCATATAAAATATAGAGATTCTTGATATATAAATACAAAAAGAAGTTTCAAATTATTGAAAAATAGCACTTGACAAACTATATAAACTACAAGAAGTCTATCGATCAAAATATCGATAAAATATAGATATATTTTAAAAAGTTAAAACAAAAAATTGTCGAAATTTAATCTAATATAAAAAAACTATATTGCAACAATAGACTAATTTAGATATTGCTAGTTTTTTTGCTTTCGAAATATATTGCAATTCGAGATATTTTTAATATTCAAAATTCTCTTAATATCGATATAACTCTTCAAAAGCTACAAAAAAAGAAAGTATTGCTTAAAATTGATAAAACTGCTATATAAATTAAACGCGAAGTTAGTTGTTCGAAATCTCAATATTAGTATCGAAGTTTCTCTTCAAAATCGAATTTTAATATTTATTAAAAATTTAGTTTTTTTGATCGAAAAATTAATAGAAACGCATATTGTTGCTATTTTTGTCAAAATCTTAAATATTTTGTTGAAAAGTATCTTTTTTGTATCGATATTCGCAAATATATAGAAAAAAAATAGAAAAGACAAAAACTACTAAAAATAACAAGCAAAAGTTTTACAAAAAGTATTGCGTTTACAATATTGAAAACAATAGCTTATTAAAAGAATTTTTATTTAATAATAGCAATTTTAATATTAAGAAAAATATTAATAAAGAATTTGCAATATTGTTTTAAAAAAATATTAATAAGATTCTCAACAACAAATAGATTGTTAATACTAATATTTTTTTATATATAATTGATTAGTTTCGATATTTTAAAGATTTCTTTATTGCTATTTCTAGACGCACTATTAAGATCGAAAAAAGAAAATTGTTTTTAAATTAATATAAAATAGCAACAATATATACAAAAAATAGAAACAAAATATATTTAATAAATAATTTTTTTGTTTTAGATTTTGAAATTAATCTCTTGTTTAACAAATATATATGTTAGAAAAATTTATATAAAAATTTTAACAAATACAATATATAAATGCGAGATAAACAAAAAAGACGTATTTTTATTGCAAATTAGCAAAAAAATATATATATAATAAACAAAATAGTATTAAATTTAAACAAATTTGTTTTTATTGTTGCTATATAATAGAAGTTTCTTGTAGTATTTTTAGCAATTAATAGTATATCTAATTAAAAGAATCAAATACAAATTAATATTAATAAAACAATTATCAACAACTTTAAAACAAAATTGTATAGTCTTTAATATTGTTGATTTGCTTATCTAGACGCAATTAAGTTGCAAAAAATATATAAAATTACTATACTCTTAAAATTTGTTCTTATGATCGAAGATATAGAATTTTTTTGTAAAACATATATATTAATTAAATTCTACAATAAGAGAAATTATTATATTAATAAATATAAAACAATTATTTTAATTTTTATTTTAATTAACATTTGCAAACTATTGTTACTCTTAAAATTCGAACACAAGTATTTTTTTAAGATTGTCGACAATTATTTTTGTAGAATATAGATATTAACAATAACTAAACAAGAACAAACTATAAATATTTTTTGTTAATAACAAATACAAATAGAATTTTAAAATAGAATTAAAGTATTTGCAATTTGCAACAACAACAATATTGAACTTAAGTTAGCACTTAATAAGTAATATTTATTTTTTAATATTGTACTTAACTATATTCTACTGTACAATTCTCTTCAAAATAATATTGCTAAACAAGATATACAAACTATCGAAAACTTTATAAAAACTATAATTAAAAAAACGAAACTTTCTATTAAATTTTGATCAAAAATTGTATAGACAAATATATATCTACAAAATTGTATAGCAATCGAATTGCTTATTAATAGTAAATTTATTATTTTTATAGAAATATTTATTGATATCAAACTATCTATTAATTATTTACGCGTATAAAACTACAAATACTATTTCTATATAAACTTCAAATCTCTTTTTACCAAAAATAAAAAAAATAAAATTATAGATAGAGAACAAGTAAAAATATTTCTCGAATATATTGACAAGACAAGTGTATTTGTCAAAATATAGATATCGAATTTGAATAAGATTATTAAATATAAGATTGTTAAATATATCGAAAACAAAAAAAGAAAATATATTAATTTTAAAATATATATTAAGATTATCAATATTTTGTCGAAAAGACAATCAATAGATAGATTTTGCAAAAATATAATTAGAAATAAATCTAACTTAGATTTTGCTTATATTAATTTAAATTTTATTTATACTAATTTAGATTTTGTCTATACTAATTGAGATCTTGTTTATATTAATTTAGATTTTGCTTAAAATAATTTAGGTTTTATTTAAATTATTTTAGATTTTTTCGAAATAATTTCAAATAATTCTGTTCTATCTAAATATTATATATAGATATTTTTGCATATTGCTATTTTAAAAAGAAAACAAATTAATAATAATATAGAAAACTTAAAGAAATATCGAGACAAGATTGTTTATACTATAGCAATCTTTATAGTTTAAAGTATAATTAATAAAATTATAAACTCGAAATGCAACTTTGCAATTATCGATAAAAAAAATAGTAATATTAACAAGCTTGTTATATTTGTATTAAAAATATAGAACAAAATTGTAAATAATTTTGTCTAAAAAAAACTATAGAAAGATGCTATACAAAAGAAATTACTTGCTTTTGCTGCTAATAATATATAAGAAATTGTTATTTCTTTTCGAAACGCTAATATTATAACAAGCAAGTAGATATTTAAAGCAAAAATATATATAGATAAAATACTAGAGAAGTTTAAAACAAAATTGATTGCAAAAAACTTTATACAAGTTTTCGAAATTAACTACAAAGACATTTTTGTTTCGATTGTTAAATTTAATATTTTACAAATATGTTACGAGCCACGTACTTAGTTCTACTAACTACGACGCAGAGCTCTTCCTAGCCTGCAGGGGCACAGATTTGCCAAGAAAGTATCATGTAACTAAATCAATAAATTAGTAGAATTAGAGATATTGATTTACTAAGATTACCAATTTAGAGAGTCAAAGAATCGTTAGAATCAAGAATATTAATTTAGCAATTTAGTTAATTTATTATGTATATAATTCTTGAACGCGACTTCCTTATAGATCGTGTTTAACTCAAGATAAGTTCTTACTTATTGTTATCGCTACATCTAGTTGCAACTCTTGTTATCAAGTAATTACTTACATTGTCTAAAGACGTCTACAAATCTCTTTAATAGCACAACTCTCTCTAGTATCTCTAAGATTTCTTAGGAAGTAGTAGCGTAACACTTTGAACACTCTAAGAATGTTTGTATTAGATCAACGCGTCTCTACCTCGAGCACTAGTTTATTAGCATCACGTCGATTCTCTATCAATAAAAATAACAAGATTAGAATCAATAAATTTGATATCTATTATAGAGATCGTATCGATCTAAAGAATTGACTTATATAGATAAATATCTATTTTATTTTCTATCTTGTTTTAGCGAACAAAAAGACGATTTTCGCATTAACATTTCTTAGAGAAAGAGTTTAGCATTGACTCAAGCCAAATTTACGCAAATATTTGAAAAATTATAACAAAAACCTCTATATAATATTTACGAACTTCGACAACTTTAAGAGAGAGCTTCGAAGAATCTTTGAAACATTTAACGAGAAACAAATCGCGAAAAAAATAATTTACTATTTAATTTAACGAATCTTTGCAACAAATTACGCAATTAAATTTCAAAAATATGTTAATTTAATCAAGTAAGACGATATCGCACTTATAACAATGTTTCGACGAAATTTAAAGAAAAATCTAAAGAACGAAATTATGTATAATAGAAGACGCATTAACGACATGTTCGATTTTATTAAAGTAGTTATCGATCTCGACGATAAATTATATAAAAAAGCTATAAAAAAAAGATACAATCAATTTTAAGAAAGAGCAAAAATCTTCTTTGAATTAACAATTAAATATTAGCAAAAAGAATTTTGTTCTAATTAGAAATATAGTAATTCTAATTATCAAGAGTTTGCATCTATAGAACTAGATTTTACTTAATAATATAAAAAGAAGAACTTTAAAGAAAAGCAAAATAACAAATTCTAGAAAACGTACTATTTATATGGCAAACTAAATTACTTTGTAAGAGATTGCCAATTACGAAACTTAATAAATCGTCAACAAATCAATGCTATGTGTTACGCTAGTACTTCCTTCGAAGATATTAGAATGAATTGTGTTCTTGAAGAGATTTATAGACGTCTTCAAGCAATGCAAGCAATCACTTGATAACAAAGATTGCAACTATAGACAATTTCTATGTTTAATAAATCTTAAGAGAGATTCGATGAACTAAAGTAACAATAAGTAAAAATCTATAATAAGTTAAATACGATTTATAAGGAAGTCGCGTTTAAGAGTTATATACATGATAAATTAATTAAATCGATAAATTAATGCTTTTAATCTTAATAATTCATTAATTTCCTAAATTAGTGATCTTAATGAATCAATGTTATTAATTTCATTAATTTATTGATTTAGTTACATGATACTTTCTTAACAAGTTGTGCCTTGCATATTGTGAAGAGCTTTGCGTCGTAATTAATAGAACTAAGTACGCAACTCGTAACATTATCTCTCTTTTCAAAAATTTCGTCTTAAAAAACATTATGATTCATTCTTTCTATCATTATGTTTAGTGATTCAAAAAAGTCTTAACAACGTCACGAGCTTTATCGAAGATTACTTCGAACAAACGTTATTATATCTTAATGTTCTCGTTGTGTTCGTCGTAACTTTCTTTGTAAAATAGAGAAAAAATTTAATCATTATGTTGAATGCGTGAGATTCTTAATTAAATGCGATTGTCGTAATTTCTTCGATGTTAAATGACAATTCTTAAAGTAGTAAAAGAATGTTTTAGAAAAAAGAATGCGACTAACAATCATTTGTGCGAATAAGTTTTATTAAGAGCTTCGTAAGCAATATGCGTATATAAAGAGATTACGCAAACAAAAGAAATTTCTAAAGAAACGTAATAATGAAATGCTTCGTCGCAAAATTTAAAGTCTAAATAAATTAAATGCTTTAAAGAACTTAATTAATTCTTATTTAAATTAAGAAGTAATCGTTGTTTCTTCTAGTAATAATTTGTTTCAAAAGTTGTTCTTTAGTTTTTAGAAAAACGTTTCTTTTCTTAAAATTTCTTTAGCAATTCTTGACATCGTCAAAGGTTCTTAAAAGATTCTTACGTATTTTTCGAAAATAAAGTATTCTTTTCATTTAATAAGATACTTTTGATTTTCTTGTTTTAGAATTTTCTCGACCTCGAATTGTTTCTCTTTTTGTGAATAGAAATAAAAGATGTTTTATAAAGGCGTAATTCAATTTGCTAACTTCAACAATAAGATATAAAATATTAAAAATATTTTAACATTCTAAAGTAAGTCGAATTCGTAGTTAATTAATCTTTTAGCTTTCTTAACGAAAAACGATTTAACTTTGACATAATTTAATTTCTTGCTTAACTTCTTTATTTTAAAATTTTTTGTAAAAAGATATACTTTATTTTTCTTTTTTAGCTAAAGTGTCGTTTTTCGTTTTTTATTTTAATACTTAATCGATTTTTTTTGCATTTTTAAGATGTTGTCGTATATCTTTTTTAATGTCGCTACTCTTTTAATAACTAATTGCGCAAACAAATGCGTACGCTTTTTTCTAAAGAGATTTGATTTCTTGTTATAATTGACGAAGAATAAAGTTATTTTAATAATATCTAAAACCTTTGCATTAAGTGTTAGTTGTGTCATAAATAAAAGTAATATCTAATTATTATAAATATTGTTAATATAGTGTCTTAAATATTGCTTAAAACTCTAGTTCGTTCTTTTTGTTTAATTATTCATAATTAAGTGATAAATAATAGACATTCGAAGTCTCGTATTTAACATTAAGAGAAACGTCTTTTAATAATTAGACGTAAAGAGCTTGTCTTTATCACTAATTAATTTCTTAAATATATCGTGATATTTTATGAGTCGATTTAATATAATGTATTTTAATTGTTTTACAATGAATTTCTCTTTGTATGCAATAATATATAAGTACTTAATAAACTTATTAATCATTACTAGTATTAAATTATATCTATTTTTAATTGCTAGATTCGTCGACTTTAGCAACTTAATAATAAAGTTTATTGTAACTTTATCTTATAACGATTCAAATAATTTCTAATATTAAATTTCGTCATAGTTCGCATGCGTATCATGTTTGTTCTATTAATAATTAAGACATCGTTTAATGTATATCTTGATAACTTGTCTCATTTATAAAAATTAACAATGCTAGCGTAAAAGCTAAAGAATTTTTCTTACTCTTAAGTGTCTTTACAATGATTCGTCATAATGTTTTTTTATATATTCGTCGATTTTATTAATAAATATTTGAAGTTTTTCTTTCTTTATTGAAAACTCTTTTGTATTATTTTAAAATATTTATAGTGTTGCATTTAGCTCATATTTGTTTGTTAATAATAATTTATTTTCGTTAATCTTAAGTATGTTGTAATTAAACGATTTTTTCGTTTTTATATAATTACTTCTTTTGTTAAGTGCGTCTACTTTATCATTATCTTTGTCTAAAGTATACTATATTTTAAACTTGTACTATTTAAGTCTTTTTAATTATCGCATTTGTCTTCTATTAAGTTGCTTTATAGTAGTGAAGTATATAAGATTTTTGTGATCTATAAGAATTGTAAGTTCTAACGATTTTTTCGTATATACTTTTCATAATTTTAAGAAAATTACTATAGCGAATAGTTTCTTATTGTAAACATTATAATTTTATTCAATTAATAAAAGTTTTTTCGAAAGATATGTTACTAGATGTTACATGTCTTTATGTCTCTAATTAAAACATGCATTAATAATTAAATCTAATGCGTCAATTTTAATCTTGTTTAATAATCGCGAATTATATATTTTTAATACTAACTTCTTTAAGCATTTTAATTTAAGATTCTAAAATAATTTCTTTTCTACAAGTTCTTATATTTATAACGTATTTTTTTTCGTAAAATTCGTTAATAATATCGCATTTATTAAGTAGTCTTTGATAAATTTTTTGTTGTAATTTATGAAATCTAAAAAGAATTGCACTTCTTTAACATTTATTAGTGATTTTTATTCTTTAATTGCTTGTAACTTCTTAGAATTTATGCGTACTTCGTATCGTTTAACGACAAATTTAAGAAAATTAACTTTCTTTTGATAAAATTCGCATTTCTTTAATTTAAGATGTAAGTTTTTTATGTTTAAACATTCTAATATTTTGAAAACATAATTAACATGTTCTTTTAAGATTTTTGAGTAAATTATGATGTTGTTCAAGTATGCTATAACAAATTGATTCAAATATTATCATAATATATCATTAATTATTTCTTAATACGTTGTTAAGACGTTCATAAGTTCAAACGACATTATTATATATTTATATAATTTATATCGTATACAAAAAGCTATCTTTTACTCTTTCTTTATTTTTATTCTAATTTAGTTGTACGTTTCTCGTAAATTCAATTTAATAAAGTACTTTACTTTAAATAATTAATTTTGAAGTTCGTTAATATTGAATAATAAATATTGGTTTTTAATTGTAATATTATTTAACTTTTAGTAATTAACACATAAACGAAGAGTTTTATTTTTCTTTAATACAAAGAGAATTAAGTATTTTATCTATAATTAGGATTTTTTAATAAATTCTTTTTTTTCGTTTTTTATCAAGTATTCGCGAAGTACTTCGAACTTTTTTTCGAATAAAATATATATAAATTTAAACGTAAATTGCTTGCTTAATTTAAATTTAATTTCGTAATTTTACGATTAATGTTTAAAAAATATCTTTGTTGTTTTCTTTTTTTGAAATAAATGTTTTTAATTGTTGTATATTCGTAATACGTACTTTAGCGATTTCTTCGTTATACTAAATAGTTTAAGACTTTTAAAAGATTCGTAATTTTTTTCACTTACTTTAATCTTATAATTTAATTAATCTTTGTTAATGTTTATCGAATCAAATTCTATTAAATTGTTTTTTTTCAAAAATGCAAATTCGTTGCTTGCGATCGATTTTTAATTCGTTCTTTTATCTATTATCGAACGTTATTAATGCGTAAATTAGATATAAATTACGTGATCACATTGCGCAAATTTGAGTATTTGTATATTTTAGTTAACTTCTAAATTGTGTTGCTTTAATTAAGACATCTCTAAAACGATATTATAAGTAACTATTTTCACTATATTAAAGATTAGTTTTTCGTAATGTTGCTAAATAGCTATTAATAGTGATTTCGTTTCTTTATTTACTTTTTCATTTTTATTAAATAATAAGTTTTTATTTACAATTACTAGATTGTATGCGTCAAGCTTCTTTTAAATAAAATATTCTTTTCTCTTAACAAAAGCTCTAGTTATAAAATTATCTATTGCACTAGAATCGATCATTGCGATGAGTCAATAATTATTAATCTTAATTAATGTAATAAAACATCGTGCGTGTGTTGTTAAGTTTAATTGCTACTATTGAGCTAACATATTGCATTCCTCTAATATGCTCTTTATTAAAAAATTTAAACTTTTTCTTGTTTTTGTGCTACGACTTTTGCTTCGAACGTCTACTTGCGCTAAGCTTTTTTTCTATGTTAAATTAATGACTTTGACTTTTTAGAAAATTAATTGATTTTTTCTTTGTTTTTTAAAATAAGTTTAGCATAAGTCGTTATAGCATTTTGTTCAATTAAGTGTCGCGTATTTCTTTGCTTTCTTTATCGCTTATTTAGATAAACTAACATTGCTCAATTGTTGTTCGATTTTCTTAGAAATATCTCTTTTTATAGTGACGTCGCTTTTTAGCGTTTTCTCGCATTTATTTACGATCTAATTTATTTATTGTTTCTTCGATGAATTAGCTAAAGTCTTAAAATGTTTCGTAATATCGTCTAGACATTCGTAAAAATTCTTTTAGTTATATTTGTCGTTTAAGTTTGTTACTAAGTAAAAGTATAACGTTTTTAGTCGTTTCGTTCTTATAGTTTTATTAAGTATTTGATTGACTTCTTGCGTAAATGCGAATGCCTTATTTAATGATATTTTATCTAGAACTTTCTATAACTAATTTAGATTTTTTATCAAATAGTAATCGTCGTTTGATCTAATTTTAAGAGTGTTCGCCTCTATGTTAATTTGCTTCCTAATGTCGTTCTAGCTATTAAGTATCTCTCTTAACATAGCATTGATCTATTAACGATTCATTAAGTTTTATAATTGGCAATCTCTTACAAAGTGACTCAATTTGTCACATAAATAGCACGTTTTTTAGAATTTGTTATTTTGCTTTCTTCTAAAGTTCTTTCTTTTATGTTATTAAGTAAAATCTAGTTTCATAGATGCAAGTTCACGATAATCAAAATTACTATACTTTTAATTAGAACGAAATTCTCTTTACTAATATTTGATCGCTAGTTCAAAGAAGATTTCTATCTTTTTTCGAAATTAATTGTATCTTTTTTTTATAACTTTTTCGTACAACTTGTCGTCAAAATTAATAATTACTTCAATGAGATCGAACATGTTGTTAAAAATTTTTTTATCACGCATAATTTCGTTCTTTAGATTGTTTTTAAAATTTCGTCGAAACATTGTTATAAATGCGACATCGTTTTATTTGATTAAATTGACATACTTTTAAAATTTAGTTGCGTAATCTATTGCAAAAGTTCGTTAAATTAAGTGCTAAATCATTCTTTTTACGATTTGTTTTTCGTTAAATGTTTTAAAGATTCTTCGAAGCTCTTTTTTAAAATTATTGAAGTTTGTGAACATTGTACGAAAATTTTCGCTATTGTTTTTTAAATACTTTCGTAAGTTTAGTTTAAGTTAATGCTAAGCTCTTTCTCTAAGAAATGTTAATGCAAAAATCGTCTTTTAATTCGCTAGAACAAAATAGAAAATAAAATAGATATTCACTTGTATAAGTTAGTTCTTCAAGTCGATACATAGATATTAAGTTTATTGATTTTAATTTTGTTGTCTCTCATAATTAATGATTGACGTAATGCTAATAAGCTAGTGTTTAAAATAAAGACGCGTTAATTTAATACAAACATTCTTAGAGTGTTTAAAATGTTACGCTAGTATTTTCTTCGAAAATATTAAGATAAGTTGTGCTATTAAAAAGATCTATAGACGTCTTTAAGCAATGTAAGCAATCATTTGATAACAAGAGTTGCAACTATAGACAATTTCTATGTTTAATAAATCTTAAGAGAGATTCGATGAATCAAAGTAATAATAAGTAAAAATCTATAATAAGTTAAACACGATTCATAAGAGAGTCGCGTTTAAGAGTTATATACATGATGAATTAATTAAATCGATGAATTAATGCTTTTGATTTTAATGATTTATTGATTTTCTAAATCAATGATCTTAATGAATTGATGTCGTTGATTTCACTAATTTATTGATTTAGTCACATGATACTTTCTTGGCAAACTATGCCCTACATATTGTGAAGAGCTTTGCGTCGTAGTTAGTAGAATTGAGTACGCGACTCGTAACACTATGTTAAGAGAGATATCTAATAGTTAGAACAATATTAGAAAGCAAATCGACACAAAGACGAACACTCCCAAAATTGAATCAAACGACAACTACTATTTAATAGAAAATCCAAATTAGTTATAAAAAGTTCTAGATAGAATATTATTAGACAAAACACTCGCATCTACGCAAAAAGTTAATCAAATACTTAATAAAACTATAAAAGCGAAATAATTAAAAACGTTATACTTTTATCTAGCAATAAACTTAGACAACAAGTATAATTGAAAGAACTTTTACAAATGTCTAGACAATATTACAAAACATCTTGACACTTTAGCTAGCTTATTAAAAGAGAGAAAGATAAATTAAATTATAAATAAATACGAGAAAGCGCTAGAAAGCGACGCCACTATAGAAAAGAAAATTTCAATAAAATTGAACAACAACTAAGCAATGTTAGTTTATTCAAACAAGCAATAAAGAAAGCAAAGAAATATGCGACACTTAATTAGACAAAATACTATAACAACTTATGCTAAACTTATCTAGAAGACAAAGAAGAAGCCAATTAATTCTCTAGAAAGCTAAAGTTATTAAATTAGCATAAGAAGAAAGCTTAGCGCAAACAAACGTTCGAAACGAAAGTTACAACATTAAAACAAAGAAAAGTTCAAATTTTTTAGTAAAAAGTATATTAGAGAAATGCAATATATTAGTTTCATAGTAGCAACTAAACTTAACAACATACGCACAATATTTTATTACATTAATTAAGATCAATAGTTGTCGACTTACTACAATAATCGATTTTAATGCAATAAATAATTTTATAATCAAAGCTCTTGTTAAAAGAAAAAAGTATTTTACTCAAAAGAAGTCTAAGACATACAATCTAGTAATTGTAGATAGAAATCTATTACTTGGCGAGAATAGAAAAGTAGATAAAGAAACAAAGTTACTATCGATAGCTATTTAGCAACATCACGAGAAACTAATCTTTAATATAGTGAAAATAGTTATTTATAATATTGTTCTAGAAATGTCTTAATTAAAGCAACACAATCTAAAAGTTAACTAGAATACACGAGTACTTAAATTCGCGCAATATAATTACGTAATTTATATCTAATCTACGCATTAATAACGTTCAATAATAGATAAAAGAACAAATCGAAAATCGATCGCAAACAACAAACTTGTATTTTTGCAAAAGAACAATTTAAGAAAGTTCGACTTAATAAACATTAACAAAAATTAGTCGAATTACAAAGTCAAAATAAATAAAGAAAATTACAAATTTTCTAAAAATTTTGAACTACTTAATATAGCAAAGAAATCGCTAAAGTACGTATTACAAATATACAACAATTAAAAGTATTTATTTCAAAAAAAAGAAACGACAAAAATTCTCTCTAAATATTAATTGTAAAATTACAAAATTAAACTTAAATTAAACAAGCAATCTACGTTTGAACTTATATATGCTTTATTCAAGAAAAAATTCGAAGTACTTCGCGAATATTTGGCAAAAAACGAAAAAAAAAAAATTATTAAAAAATTCCAATTATAAACAAAATATTCGATTCTCTTTGTATTAAAAAAGAATGAAATTTTTTATCTATATGTCGATTATTAAAAGCTAAATAATATTACAATTAAGAATCGATATTCATTATTTAATATTAACGAACTTTAGAATTAATTATTTGAAGCAAAGTATTTTATTAAATTGAATTTACAAAAAGCGTACAATCAAATTAGAATAAAAATAGAAAAAGAGTGAAAGATAACTTTTTGTACACGATATAAATTATACAAATACACAATAATGTTATTCGAACTTACGAACGTTTCGACAACGTGTCAAAAAATAATTAATAATATATTACGACAATATTTGAATCAATTTGTTATAGCATATTTGGACGATATTATAATTTACTTAAAGATTTTGAAAAAATATGTTAGTTATATCTTCAAAATATTAAAATATCTAAATATAAAAAATTTATATTTTAAGTTAAAAAAATGCGAATTCTATTAAAAGAAAGTTAACTTTCTTGAATTTGTTGTTGAACAACATAAAGTACGCATAAATTTCGAAAAACTACAAGCAATTAAAGAATAAAAACTATCGACAAATGTTAAAAAAGTACAATTCTTTCTAGATTTTATAAACTACAATAAGAAGTTTATTAAAAACTACTTAATAAACGCAATATTATTAACAAATTTTACAAAAAAGAACACGTCGTAAATATAGAGATTCGCAAAAGAGAAATTATTTCAAAATTTTAAGTTAAAATGTTTGAAAAAGTTAATATTAAAGATATACAATTTGCGATTATTAAACAAAATTGAAATTAACGCATTAAATCTAGCTATCAATGCATGTTTTAGTTAAAGACATAAAAATATATAACATTTAATAATATATTTCTCGAGAAAATTCTTGTTAATCGAACAAAATTATAATGTTCACAATAAAAAACTACTTGCTATAGTAGTTTTCTTAAAATTATAAAAAGTATACACAAAAGAATTATTCAAACTTACAATTTTTATAGATTATAAAAATTTTGTGCACTTTACTATTATTAAGTAGCTTAATAGAAGACAAGTGCGATAATTAGAAAGACTTGAACAATACAAATTCAAAATATAATATATTTTAAACAAAGATAATAACAAAGTAGACGCACTCAATAGAAAAAGTAATTATATAGAAACGAAAAAATTGTTCAATTACAATATACTTAAGATCAACAAAAACAAATTATTATTAACAAACAAATATAAGCTAAATGTTACACTACAAATACTTCAAAATAATACGAAAGAATTTTTAATAAAAAAAGAGAAACTCTAGATATTTATTGACAAAATTAACGAATATATAAAAGAACATTATAACAAATTACTACAAAAACATTTAAAAGTAACAAAAACTCTTTAGCTTTTACATTAGCATTGTTAGTTTTCACAAATAAGACAAGTTGTCGAAACATATATTAAACGATATCTTAATTATTAACAAAACAAACATAGTATACATGCGAACTATAACTAATTCAATATTAGAAATTATTTAAATCGCTATAGAATAAAGTTACAATAAACTTTATTATTAAGTTGTTCAAGTCGACGAATCTAGCAATTAGAGATAGATATAATTTAATACTAATAATAATTAATAAGCTTATTAAGTACTTATATATTATCGCATGCAAAGAGAAGTTTATTGTAAAACAATTAGAATACATTATATTAAATCAACTTATACGATATCACGATATATTTAAAGAATTAACTAGTAACAAAGACAAGCTCTTTATGTCTAACTATTAAAAGACGTTTCTCCCAATATTAGATACGAGACTTTGAATATCTATTGTCTATTACTTAGTTACGAATAATTAAATAGAAAGAACAAATTAGAGTTTTGAGCAATATTTAAGACACTACATTAACAATACTTATAGCAATCAAGTATTACTTCTATCTATAATACAATTAACACTTAATACAAAGATCTCGAATATTACTAAAATAACTTTATTTTTCGTCAATTATAACAAAAAATCAAATTTTTTCGAAAAAGAGCGCACACATTTGTTTGCACAATTAGCTATCGAAAGAGTAGCGACACTAAAAAAGATACACGACAATATCTTAAAAATGCAAAAAAAGTTAATCAAATATTAAAATAGAAAACGAAAAACGACATCTTAGCTAAAAGAAAGAGATAAAATATATCTTTTTACAAAAAATCTTAAAACAAAGAAGTTAAGCAAGAAATTAAACTATGTTAAAGTTAAATAGTTTTTCGTTAAGAAGATTAAGAAACTAATTAATTACAAACTCGATTTACTTAAGAACGCCAAAATATTTCTAGTATTTTATATCTTATTGTTGGAGTTAGTAGATTCAATTATATCTTTATAGAACATCTTTTACTTTTATTTATAGAAAGAGAAACAATTCGAAGTTGAGAAAATTCTACAACAAAAGAGTCAAAAGTATCTTATTAAGTGAAAAAGATACTCTATCTTCGAGAACACATAGAAACCTCTTAAGAATCTTTGACAATACTAGGAATTGTTGAAAGAGTTTTGGGCAAAGAAACGCTTTCCTAGAAATTAAGAAATAGTTTACAAAATAAATCACTAATAGAAGAAGCAACAATTATCTCTTAATTTAGATTAGAATCTATAGAATTCTTTAGAGCATTTAGTTTATTTAGACTTTGTATTTCGCGACAAAGCATTTCGTTGTTTCGTTTCTTCAAAGATTTCTTTTGTTTGCGCAATCTTTTTATACGCGCATACTATTTACGAAGCTTTTGATAAAGTTTATCAATACAAACGACTATTAATCGCATTCTTTCTTTTAGCACATTTTTTTACTACTTTAAAAATTGTTATTCGATATTAGGAGATTACAATAATCGCATTTAATCGAAAATCTTACATATTTAATATAATAACTAAACTTTTTCTTTATTTTGCAAAGAAAGTTACGACGAACACAACGAAAACATTAAAATATAGTAACGTCTATTTGAAGCAATCTTCGATAGAGCTCGTAACGTTGTTGGGACTTTTTTGAATTATTAAACATAATGATAGAAAGAATAGATTAACATGTTTTTGAAATAGAAATTTAAGAGAAGAGAGATAGTGTTACAAGCCACGTACTTAGTTCTACTAACTACGACGCAAAACTCTCCCTAGCCTATAGAGACACAAATTTGCCAAGAAAGTATTATATAACTAAATCAATAAATTAGTAGAATTAAAGATATTGATTTACTAAGACTACCAATTTAGGAAATCAAAGAATTGTTAGAATCAAAAGCATTAATTTAGCAATTTAGTTGATTTATTATGTATATAATCTTTGAACGCGACTCTCTTATAGATCGTGTTTAACTTAAGATAAGTTTTTATTTATTATTATCGCTACATCTAGTTGCAATCCTTATTATCAAATGATTGTTTACATTGTCTAAAGACGTCTATAGATCTCTCTAACAACGCAATTCTCTCTAGTACTCCTAAGATCTCTTAGGAAGTAGTAGCGTAACAAAATATTTTTTGTTATTGTTATACTAAAAAATTTGAAATACTATTAAATAGATATTAACAATATTTTTATTAAGTTTTTTTTAAGAAAGAAATCTATAGTATCTCTATCTAAAGTAAATATATTTTTAGAATAATATTTGTGTATTTTTCGAAATCTTTATAATTTAAAACAAATTGTTTGCAATTAATATAAGCGCTATATTAAAGAGCTTGTTAAACTAGATTTCAAACAATACAATATTAATTTCTATCTTTTATTGTATTTTGAACAATACATTATATTTTTGTTTTATATCGACAATATTGTTATTGTTGCACAATTAATAAATAACGTTAATTAATTTAAACACAAATTTCAAAAGATATTTAAGATAAAAAATCTAAGAAAAATAAAAAGAATTTTTGATATTAGAATTACTCGCGATCGGAAAGTCAAAACTCTATATATAAATTAATTCTATTATATTAACGAAACATTTAATAGATTACAAATATCTATTAACAAAAGCAATTTAACTAAATTGTTTATAAATAAATACAATTCTCTTCGATCTATTGAATCAAAAAACAAACAAATTAATTAAAAAAATTATTAATATGCAATCGAAAATATTATATATGTAGTTATTTATACTTGTTTAGATATTGCTTTCGCAATAAAATATTTAAATTAATATTTTGTTAATTTAACAAAATATTATAGTTAGATTTTAAAAATATTGCTTCGATATTTTTATTTTACTATTAACAAAAAACTAATATATAGCAGCAGTAGAAATCTATATTTAGTAATATATTTTGACTCAAACTATGTATTTGATAGATTAAATCGAAAATTAATTTTCGAATATATATTTATAATAGACAGAGAATCGATTGTATAAATATTATATAAATAGAAATTAATAACAATATCTATTATTAAGACTAAATATATAGCTCTATTTATATATATTAGAGAGAGTCTATAGATTATATAGATTCTAAAAGATACTAATTATACAAAATATTTTAAAAATCTATTGAATTGTATAAATATTGTCGAGAACAAAATATACAAATTTGTATTTTCTATACAACTAATAAACAACAATCAAGCAACTCTAGCACTTATTAAGAACGCTTATATTAATAATAGATTAAAATATATTAATATAATACTTTATTATATTAGAAATCTCTGCAGAAATAATTGTATTTGTATTAGTTTTGTCTAAAACGCAAATATAATAGCAGACAAACTAACAAAATTATTGTTCAAAAATAAATTTAAGATTTTTATTAGATAGCTTGAATTAATAAATTAGAAAATTAGTAAAAGCTAATAAGTATATTATTATCGAGTAAGAATATTGCATAATACAACAACAATATATTTGAAATCTGTAGATCGAGATAGTATTAGATAGATAGTTCGAAAAACTATTTATCTAATTTTGATTAATTTGTTTAGCAAGCTAACTCAAATCTAAATTAATTTGATTTAAATAAACTAGACTCAATTAAAACTAATTTAGAGATTGCAATATATTCTGCAGTCTTTGCTCTTTGTATAGAATTATCTTCGAGAGTACTAATAATTTACTACGTTGTTCGCTACATCTTTTAATAAAAAGAAAGAATATTTTGAATACTATTAATATTTTGCAAATATACTAAAATATATTTTGCTTAATACAAAAAAAGAAGACAAACTATTATATATTTAGTTTGTTTGTAAAAAATTAAATATACAAAATATGTTTGTTTTTGTCGAAATACTATAATCGATTTAATCTAGTATTTGTACTATTTGATTTAATACTATTCGACTCGATATTATGTAATTGACCCGAATAGCTTCGATCAATATATATAGATAAGCAAAGTTTCAACTTCTATATAGCAACTAAGCGTTCTACTATCTATTATTTTGACAAATTATAAGTTCGAGACAAAACAAGAAACTTATTTGCTTGCTAATCAAAATATTTGAAGCATAGCTAGTAAATCGAATTGACGATAGACTTACAATTACTACTATTAACTAAATTCTCGTTAATTTCTAATATATAGAAGTTAACAATTAATTATCTAGATATTTAGATCAATATTGCTTTAAAAACTAGAATATCAATATTATAATATTGTCGAAACAATAGCTAAGAACTGTTGAAACTTATTGAACAATCAATCTCTTAATTATTCGAACAACTAGAATCTTTAATTATTAACAATTCAATAATTAATATCTAGTAAAAGATTTTAGACACAAACGCTTTACTAAAAAAGCTATTATAAGTTGTAAAAACAATTAAGTTTATTTTATTTGCAACTTGTTGTTTTTGTCGAAGAACACTAATTATTTTTAATAGATATCTATTAATAATAAGCTCTAAGAGATGGAAGAATCAACTATATGACAATTATACAATTAGAGATCGATAATTAAATAGCTAATAATTAATTGAAAAGGCGTTATTAAAGCGAAGCAAAATTTTGTTTCAATACATTAATAAAAAGACTAAATTATCTAGTTTTTTCAATTTTTGTTTTTTTATCTATTGCAAAATTCTTTTACTAAACAATTAAACAAGTTAACTTGTTAGTTTAATAATTGAAACAAATACTAATTAATTTCTCTTACTACAATGTACAAAACAAATTAGTAAACTAAATTGCGAATATATTTCGAAGATTAAAATAATTTTATTGATTATTTTGAAAGCAATATCTAGACGCGACTTTTGATTAAATAGCAATTAATTTTGTTTAAATAAAGTTAAAAAGTTCTTAACTATCGCGAAGACACAAAAGATTTAAATCAAAAAAATTAATATTTAGTTTTATTAAAATAAGAAGACTAAAAAGATCGATTTAACAATTGCAAAAATATAAAATAACGCAATTATCTTTATAACTATTAGATTAAGAAGAAAAATAAAGAAATCAAGTAACTTAGTTAGATTTTAGATAATTAACAAACTTTATCTACAATTAGATTGATTGTCGGATCGGGTTTCGGTTCCAACTTTTGGAACCGATTCGACTCGACAATTTCAACATTAGAAATCGATCTAAAATCCGATTCGATTTCTATTATTTTGAAATCGAATTGATTTGATCCAACTCGATTCTTGATTTCAACGTTAGAAATCGAATCGAATCGCCAAAAACGCCAAGAATACTAAAAATAGTATAAAATAAGTTTAAATTTAGATTTCTAATTATTTTTTAGATAATGCACAATAGTAATGCATAATATAAAAATAATCTACTATATTTATTTATTAATTAAATCAAATAGATTAATTATTTCTATTAAATTATTAATTAATTAATACTAAAATTAAAAAAATTACTAAAAATAGTAGTCTTAACAATTTGAATCGATTTTTTCGAATTGGGTTTCGATTTCAACTCTAGAAATCGATTCGAATTGTTGATTTCAATATTAGAAATAGACTGATCGTTTTTGGAACCGAATTACTATATATAGTATAAGTAATTCGGTTCCTTGGCGTTTCGGGTCGGTTCCAAAAGTTGGAACCGAAAACCGAAAAACGATCAGTCTAAAATTTAGAAATCGAATTGACTTTTCGATTTCAACTTTTGAAATCGATCCAATTCGATTCGGGTCGAATATTTGATTCGAACTCGATAACCCGATCCGACGCAATCAGTCTATCTACAATTAAGCAAAAACAACAATTTAATCAAAAATTATTTATTAATACTCTATTTTTTAAATAGATTAAATCTATTAAATTTGCTCAAATCTATATTTGTTATAATCTTAAAATAAAACAACAAAAATATAAAATTTATTTAAGAATTTATTGATTGTTTATTTATTAAGACTTTGTTTAATCTATAATTGACAATATTGATTAAGTCGATATTGTTAACAAAAAGAAAAATATTTAGCTATCTTTTTTATTCGAATTTTTCAAAAAATATCTATTGAACTAAATATCTAATTTGAATTTTGTTAATTTATTTAATTTTTATAATCTAATAATTAGAATATCTTTATTAAAATCTTTACTATGCAATTGCGTCTCTTTACTATATTTACTAGTATTATTGTCTATTGCTTACAAGCTATTAGTAGAGCTCTAAAATAGCAAATTATATCGATACTATTATAGCTATTAGTATTTTCGCGTTATCTTTCGCAATTCTAAAATAGATTGCAAAAATTAACAATAGTATAAATTTTCTTGTTTAAAAACAAAACTTGTTTAAAATTCTTAAATAAATTAAGCTCTAAAAATATATTAAATCAAAAATTAGATTTGTCGATTTGTTTAATATAATTATCGAAGAACAAGTTAAATAGAATACTAACAACAAGAAATATATAAATGCGCTTCGAAATATTGTTAATAAAAATTTATATTACAATATAAAAAAGATTAATCTAATTAAAAAAACTTATTAAAAGATTGTTAAAATATACAAGTCTAAAAAATTAAATACACTAATAAGAATTTTTGTTAAATTCGAGTCTTTTAAGACTTTTAGTAGTTAAATTATTAACAAATACAAATTTAAGTTTCGCGATATTATTAATAAATTATCTATTTATTTAAATAATCTAGCTATAGATAAAAACTAATTTAATTTAAAATATTTATTTAATCTTAACAATATTGTTTGCTTCTTTATTAACTAATAAATATTAAAATATAAGTTTTTTTACAAAAATAATATTTGAAAAAAATAATATTTGCTATTATTTACAATTACAAGATTTAATATATTAATTTAATAGATATTTTAACTATTAATATTATTTTAATTTTAACAATAATTATTGAACTAATTGTTATTACAAGAAATACTTTTCTTGTTGTTAACAATTTTAGTTTTGTATATATTAAACAAAAGAAGTGTACAAGTTGCGACAAAATAAATTATTAAAAACTAGACTACTAAAACTTATATTTAAAACTATACTTTACTTTAAAAAGCAATAGTTTTAAAAACAATTAAAACAATAGCAAAAATAAATATTGTTAAAACTACAATAATTAAAAGAATAATCGAAAGAAATTTCAATTTAAAAAATATAAAAATAAGTTTAAGTTTAAGTTTAACAAAAACAAGAATAAAAATAAAAATAGCAACAACAAAGAATAAAAGACTATTAAAACAATAATTTATAGATATTATTTTATTTTTGTTGTTGTAGCAATTATGTTTGCAATTTTTGAATTGTTTATTTCTACAACTATAATATTAGCTTTTATTGTTAGCTATTCTTTGCGCAAATAGATTTTTAACACAAAATGCTCGCAATATATATTCGAGAATTCTAGTATTTTTGTATTTTATTCAAAAATATCTTAACAACTAGTTAAAAATATAAAGAGCAATTTATTTGTTATAAATATTAAAATTATTTGTCTATTTATTAGATACAAAGATAAAAGAGTTTGTTATATTACAATTTACAATATATAATATATATTTAACTCTTTTTACAATTTGATTTTCTATAGTTAATTAAAAGATATTAGCATTATTTGAATAATTATTAGTTATAATTTTTTTATTAATATTTAACAAGCTTAAGCAATTAAAGACTTCGATCTCTACTTTTTAAATTTAAAAATATTTATCATTTTTTTTGTTGTTACTATTGCTCTATTAACAATTAACAAAAATATAGTAATTATATAGCATAAACAACTCGATTATTTAAACAAAAACAATATCTATCAATTGATTTGCAAAGATACTTTTGATTTTATTAAATTATTTTCGAATAATATTTATATTTCTTGTGTATATACAAAGAACAAAGCAATATTTTATCGAGTCTCTATTGAATTTAATTGCTAAAAAAACAATATTAATATTATAGAATCTATATTTTTGAACAATTTCGATAATACTTGTTATGTTTGCACTTAACTAAATAATAAAATTTAGCATTTGTAAAAAAAAAAAATTTTAAAAACAAAAATAAAATTAGTTTGCTAACTTTTTTTAAGTGCTATATCGACAAATTTAAATATAAAGACACCAAATATACTTGTATTTGTATTAATAACAAAAATAAATATATAAGTAAAGTCTTTCGAATTTGACGCAAAGAGCGCAAAATATATATCGAATTAACAATTGTTATCTTTTCTAAAATAAACAAATATATCGAATGTTTTAATTAGATTTTAATACAAAAGATTAATACTATAATTAAAACTACTAGCTTAATTGTAAAACTCTAATTAGATATTATTTAAACAATTAATTTATATTGTAATATCTTCTTTGTTATTGAATGTTTTGTTACTTCTTTTAAAATAAATATTAAATATCTCTATAATTATAAGTATATCTAATATATTATTTAGCAAAGAGAAGCGTAAAAAATTTAATCAAATATTGATTAACAAATTTTTTAAAATTGTATTCGATTCTTAGTTTTAGTAAAATACAAAAGAGAATATATCTATTGTATAATAGATAACAAAGACAAGATTTAACAAGTATTAGAAATTTATTAACTAGATAATAAATAGATATTATTTGGTTTTAATATTAATTACAACAAGATTAATTATTAAAACAACAATACACAATTATCTATAATTTTATTTACGCAATCTAATATTGCGAATACTATTAATAAATTTCTAAATTTTATAAAAGCTAAATTGAACAAACTCTTTGTAACAATATTACAACAATAACAAAGAGTTGTTTTGCTCTTAAATTATATTAAAAACTCTAATAAGTTAGATTTATTTATTTTATTTAAAGTTTTATCTTTTTTAAACTCTAAAAGTACTACTTTTTTCGAGTTATTTTTTAACTTTAAAAATAGTACTTTCTTTGACTTTACTAATTTTAATAAGTTCTTTAAAGTTACTAAATTATTAAATATATTGTAGCCGAGTAACCAGGTGATATTAGGCTATGAACTTGGGGATGCCTGCCACCAGTACTAGCGATCTATCTGCAGTACATATGCGATCTCTCCCACTTAGATCTTAGAACCTTAGCTACTAAATACACTATTAGACTATATAGTGCGGTCCATGCATGCATCGCGATAAGTCTCTGTTGTTATAGTTGTCTACTAATCGGAATCCTGTCCCTATCTCGTTACAATATTTTAAAATTTATTGTTTTCGAATCTCGATTTAGTATTGCAAAAATATTCGAAGTTTCGATTGTATTAAAACAAATTTATAGATTTTTTTATTTTGTTGTTTAAGGTTATATTACTAGAGTTATATAAGTTTAAAATCCATGTTAAAACTATAGCAAGTATTTATTACAAAATAAACTAACAACCAATTAAACAAAACAAGATTTAATTCTTAAAAGAAAACAATATCTATATTGTTTGTTTAGTATTTAATAAACCCTATATATTTTGTAAAAAATAAATTTACAAAATTCAACAAAAAATTAATAGCAAGATTCTTTGCTATAAAGTTTGTTAAATTGTTAGAAATTTTAAACAACAACGCAAAAATCTAAATTATATTGACATTTTTGCAATTGTAGTTAAATTTATAAGTTATAAAACTATTTTTATCTTTGTTATTATTAACAACTAGAATCTAGAGCAAATAAATATTATTATTGTTTTTTCTACAAAAATATTAATAAAGAGATTTATATAAAATTGCTTTATAACTTTAGACAAAGCAAAAAAATTTATTCATTTGGAAAAGTTCTTTATAAACTTAAGCAACTATTTTAAATATAATATAATATTCTTGTAGTATTTTTTAAAAAATATTACTTTTGTTTGTTAAACTTCGATCTAAACGTCTTTATTAATAACTTTACTATTATTGTTATCTATATTAACAATTTTTTAATTATTAATATTAACAAAAAGTTTATTAATATTGTTAAAAAAACTCTTGTTAATTAATTTAAAATAACTAATTTAAATTTTGTTTAATAGTATCTAAAAATTAAAATTAAATACAATTTTGCAATTCGAATTCTCTATTTAAGTTAAAAAGTATATCTAAAAAAGATATTAAAAATTACAAAATATAAAAGTGTAAACTAGTTATTATCTTTATAAATATATTTAAAATATATATTGTTAATTCAAACTATATTGTAAATTCGAGTTATTGTTATATCTATTAATTGATAATTGATTCTCTTATATATATAATGCTAAATATTTAATTAAATATTGTTTTTGTTGTCTCAATAATAAGCAAATATATTTTCAATTTTATTAACGTTTACTAAAAAATTGTTAAACAAATATTTTGTTATTTTTGAGATATTTTTGTTTTTTGTTTTATCTTTTGTAAGAGTATTTGTTCTCTATTAAATTATATCGATATTAACTAGAACAAAAATTAATATATTTGTTGTTTTATTTCTAAATATATCTTTAATCTAAAGAGTGTTGCTATTAGTTAATTATTTAAATATTAATTAATTGTTGCTCTTTCTATTTGCGAAATTAAATATATTGAACAAATATAAATTGTTAAGAAAATTATTTAATTTCAAGTACTATTAAAACAATTGCAACTATTTTATTTATTTCTATTGTTATTGTCTACGTCTAGAACTCTTGTTATTGTTAAAACTTTCTTCTTAATACTTTCGATACAATATTTAGTTGCTATTGTTATCTATTGTAACAATTAAAAACTATAGTGTTTGCTAAAAATCTTACATAATATATTTGAACAAGATATATAAATATTTAAATTTAATTTGTTTGCAAAAAGATTGCAAATAGCTAGATTAAATTAGAATATATTTTTATTAAAAAACAAATAATTGACAAACTAATCAAAATTCTTTTTTGTAATATATTTGAAGTATTTCGAAAAACTCTTAATCTAACTTAATAACTAAATTATTTGTAATTTCGAATATAGATATTAGATTTAGTTATTTAAACAACTTGCAACTAGATAGTTGCTATATTTATTGCTATTAATTTTTGTATTATTTATTTAAATTTGCATTTATCGTTCTTTTTATTTTATTAGTAATGTTATCGAATATTATTAACAATATTTGTATAGTTTTTTGTTAAAGTTTTGTTTTTTATATATTTTTCGAATCTTAGAATATCTCGAACTTGTAAACAGACGTACGTTTGCATATAAATTGCTAACAAAGAACTTTTATACACTTTTTTTACTTTTGCTAGAAAGATATTCGAAACTTAATAAAATATAAAATATAATTTATATAAGAGCTAATTTCTAGATTTAAATTAAATAGAAGTATCGAAATACTATAATCGATTTAATCTAGTATTGACACTACTTAATTTAATACTATTCGATTCAATATTATATAATCGATTCGAGTAGACCAACTAGCTTCGATTAATATATATAGATAGACAAAGCTCCAGCTTCTACATAGCAATTAAGCGTTCTACTATCTATTATTCTAACAGTTTTGCTATATTTTGCTTTTTATTAATTAATTGTAGATATAATAGCAATTTGCAATCAAATATAATTTATATACAAAATCGAAAAAAAAATCTATTATATATACAAGAAATAAATTCGAGTTTCTCAAAACTCTTTTTTTTTCTTTAAAATAATATTTATTTACAAACAATATTGTATTTAATTAACTTTAATTATACAATTTATCGAAATTATTAAAAATCGATTTATTGCTTTTCTTGCAATCTATTATTAGTATATTAAAGTTATTCTATTTTTAAACTTTAATAGAAAAAAACAATTGCAAATAATTCTAGAAATTGTATACAAATATATTAAGAATTATTTTAAACAAAAAAAGATATTAATATTTTCTATTGTATTTTATATATTGTTAAATAATAAATATACTAAATTGTTAACAATTTTAACAAAAATAAATTTGATATTTTTAATATATTAAATAAGCTGTATTTTTTGTTTTGTTTATATATTATAATATTGTTGTTTATTTTTGTCGATAAAGCTTTTGTTGTCTCCTAATTAATATTAGCAAAATAGTTGTTTTGTTTTCGAATTCTTTTAGAACAAAATTAGTTTAAACTTTTATTGAAATAGAAAATACAAAGAATATCTATTTTCTATTAATTAAAAAGCACTATTTACAAAATACAAATTTTCGAAACAAAAGTTTTAATATATATTACTTTTTGTTTGTAAATACTTAATTTAGATACAATTATCAATATCAAACTATTAATTAATCTATATATTTTTCGATATAACAATAGAAAAGCTTTCGACAACAACAGTAAATAATATATAAATTTTATATTTTAATTATTACTAATTGATACAAGACTTTATTATCGAATTGCAACAAAATCTTATTTTGCAATATTACAATTTTGTTGTCTATTAAAAAATTATATCTCGAAATATATATCTAATATTTAAGCTATCTATTATAGATTGAAGTTTTAAATTGTATTAATACAAACAATTAATAGATTAAGTTAAACAATTAATTCTTAATGTTTTAGACAATTTACAATTGTCTAACAAATAGAAATTCGATAATATTTCGAGATAAATTTATTATATAAAGAATTACAAATATTCCAAAAAATCTTTTAAGATTACAAAAGATTTATTAAAACTATAAAAGAAATGTTGTTTTATTATATATATTAAGAAATTTATTAAATTTATTGCAATACTATTTGTTAATATAAGCAAGTATTTTTGAAAAAAATTATAGCAAGATACAAGATAGAGCAATCAATAATTAATATTTAATATTAATTAAAAAAACTATCTATAGTAGAAAAGAAAAAACTAAAAACTAAAAATTATATTTTTGTAAAACATATTTGCGTTATTAAAATTCTCTTTATTTTTGTTATTAATTTTTTAAAAAAAATATTAAAAAAAGAAGTAGTTGTTAGTATTTTAACAATTCTGTATTAATTGTAGAAAAACTATAGTTTTTGTTAAAAAAAAAATTCGACAATTAAGTTTAAGCAAAAAAAAACAATACAAATTATTTTTTAGCAATCGAGTTTTTCTATTTTTTTTTGATTAAATACTTGTTAATAGAATATATTATTTGTTTGAATAATAAAATATTTTTAGCATTAAAATATCTATATTTATTCTCGAATTCCAGCAATTTAAAACAGTATTTTTATCGAAAATATCTATATTACTATTTAGATAAACAGTCTATTATATATTTTTATTTAAAATACAATATTAATCTAAACAACAAAATATGTTTTCAAAAATATATACTAGTAATATACAAAATTTCAACTTAATTAATCTAAATATATTTTATAAATTACTATTGTCTATATTATAATTTTCAGATTAGTTTATATACAAAATAAAATAAATTTTAATATTGAGTTTTCAACTATTTAGAATATCATTTTTTCTTTTTAATTTATTCTAGAATATAGTCTTTTTAAAACAGCAATTTTATATTATTATTTTAAATTCGAAAATTAATATTGTAAGATTACTTTGTTTAGCAGTTAAAAAACTAAAAACTAATTCTATTTAACAATCTAATTTAAGTTAATTAAATTAATTATTTGTAATACAACTCTAGTATATTACAAATAATTTTTCTAATACTAAAAAAAAACTAATTATTAGAGCAAATAATATATTTTATTTCGAAATTAGCTAAAATCAATTATTTAAGAGAATTTAGACCTTGCACTACAACTAGTTATTTATTGTAAAATTTTTCTTAAAAATTAAGAATTTAGATACTGTATTACTAGTTACAAAACTTAGCTACAATTAAAGAATATAAAAAAGCAAATATATATATATATATATATATTTTTTTTTAAGATTTTAGTTTCTGTATTAAATTAGTTACAATTTAAGAAATTAAAAGAATATAGAATTTTTTTCTTTTTTTTCTATTTAATTTTTGTTTAATTTTTGTTGTTTGTATTTAAGATTGTTAATATTTTGCTAAATCTATTTGTATATACAAAAAAGTAATTGTTTCTACAATTATTATCTTCATTTTTTTTTGAAATATACAATTTAGTTGTTTGTCTAAGATTATTTAAAATAAAACAAAATTAAAAAAACAAATATTATTGACAATACAATCTATCAATTAAGCTGCAAATTAATTACAATATATATTGTTACAAATTTAAGAAAATTAATACAATTAATATTTCAGAAATAGTTAAGATACAAAAATATAAATATTCGAAATATATAAAAGAACTGTTGTGCTTAAAACTTTATATTATAGTTTTTACAAATATTGAAATCTTAATAAATATAGAAAACAAATTGTTTTATAAATTGTTTCTAATTATATAAATTAATAACTATTTTCTAGTTTTTAACTTTTGTTCTAAAAATAATTTCTATCGATTTAAAAAAAAATTGTTTAATGTTTTTGTATACAATTTCGATTAAAATATCGAGAATTTTTATAATTTGATTAAAAAATTGTATAGAGAATCTTTATATATTGTTTCTATTTATTATTATTTATATCTAGAAAAACTTGCTATTTTTGATTAACTTAATTAATATTATATTTAGAATATTAATCGTATTAAAAATAATCTGAATATCTAATATTTAATATTGAACTAAATTTCTCGAACGCAAAGTAGATTAAAACTGTTCAACTTTATAATTGTTTTTATACTATAGTATATTAATAGTATGGTTGTTAAGACTCTTTTATTTTAGAGTTATTTAATAATATTAATATATTGTTTTGTTTGCTTTGCAGCAACAATAAAACAAAAATAACAACAAAAATCGACAATTAAAAGATATTAAAAAAATTTGTTTTTGTATTGTTCTATATAGAGAAATTAATTTAAACAAAAATACTATAGATTAGATTATAGAGACAGATTTGCAAAAATTAATTAATACTATTTTATTAATCGAAACAATCTTAAGAATTTTTGATATAAAACAACTAATAACAGAATTTAGTTGCGCAATAAAATTTCAGACAACAAATTCTATTATCTAAATAAACAAAAAAATTCTATTTGTATATTTATTGTCAATCTTTGATGTTATTTTGTTAGACAACTGCAATAATGTAATTTTTTTGCTAAAATAATAATAGAGAAACAAAGAGATAATAAAACAACAGTTTTAGCTATTATTTCTATTATTAGTTTTTTGTTTTTTAACAATACTTTTTATTCTTTTTTGCTAATCAATATAGCTAATTTTACTATATTTTTATTATAGTATGTCGAAACAATTTTTTATTAAAAAAAGTATTAAATTGTTGTCTATTTTAATACAAGATTTAATATTCTATATTATCTTTTTCAATTATTAATTGTTTTTCGATTTTTATTTGTTTTTTAACTTTTATTGATCAAGCAATTGCAAAATCTATATTTTAAATTTATATTTGTCGAATTTTGTGTTTTATTTAGATAAAAGCGTATTGTATTGTTTTTTTTATTTTAAATTAAAATATCAATATAATACTCGAGAAATATTTTAACTATTAAGAAATTGTATATTTTAATTGCTATATATAAAGTACTTTGCTTAAAAGTATCTACAATTTCGAAACCGATTTCTTAAACAACAAGTTTATAAATCTTAGTACTATTAAGTTAATTATATATTAACATTGTTTGATTTTTACAATTTAAAATATTAAAATCGATATTCTCTTGCAATAGTATTTCGATCAGTATAATTCTATAATATTTGTTAAAAAGTTTGTATATAAAATTTAATACAAAATTGCTATTTAATATAATTTTGTTAATATCGATTTTATTTTGTAACAAATATTAAATAATAAACTATTTTTTTTATAATAATTGTTAGAGAATTTACGCGTTTCGATTTAGAAAATTTGAAATACAACAAAAATATTTTGTTATATATTTTGTTGTACGTTTTGTTAACATTTGTTTCAGTAACAATAAGTATTTGTACTATAGGATTACTTATCTCTGTCTAAATTAAAATAGTTTTGTTTAAATAATAGTTGCAACAATATGTTTCTATATTTGTTTAATATATTAATGTCGACTTTTTAATTTAAAAGTTGTTAAACAATTTTTAAACAATTTTTAGCAATAATACTTGAAAGAGAAAAACTTATTTAAATATCAACTTTATAATATAACAGTAGTTTGTTAAAATTAAAATAGTTTTTTGTCTATATTGTTCTCTCTAATAGACTTTCGAACTTGTTTTTTATTATTAATATTAATATTTGTTGTACTAGCTAGCTTCTTGATTAAATAGCTCAACTTGTTTTTTACAATATATATAAATAGTATTTGTTTTTGTTTCTTTTTATTTAGATCGATATTTAGTTTTAACAAGTATTATTAAGATTTTTGTTTTTATATAGCAATGTAAATAGAATATATTGTTAAAGTAAGGCTATACTCTTTTATTAGCAATTTTACTATTTCAAATCTTTTGTATACAATAACTATTGTTATCAATAATTTTTCTAAAAATAGTCGATAAATATTTAAACTAGTTGCAATTAACAGTTTTAACATACAAATTTTTTCTAATTTTACAGTACTAATTGTTTTTTTATAAAAAACTTGTTAAAATTTAACATATTTATTTTATATAATTCTATTGCAATTTTAAGTACAAACACAAATATTTAATTTATTTTAAATCTTTACTTGTATAATTAGATTTCTGCTACTATTTTTGTTAATATATTTGCAAATTGTTATTAATAAATAGTACAAATTGTGCTAAATCTTACAATAAATATATATGTAATTATACAAATTTTTTATTAAGTTTTTCTCTTGTAAATTGAAAATTAAATACTAATATATATTTGAGAAAATATTAATTAATAGTTTTGTAAATAGAGTTTCTATAATTTTTCGATTTAAAAAAATCTATCTTCTTTTTAATTAATTTAAAATATATAAGTTTTTCTTTTAATTAAAATATCTATTAAATTTATTCTATATTGTTTATTCTTTTTATTTTTTATTTTGCAATCTAGAAACAATTACAATTGTACAAAAATCAAAAGCAAAATTAATTTTTTAATTTTATTAAGTTTTCTTTTTTAAGAGATGTACTTCTTTTTATTGCAATTATAAATTATATCGAAATTACTAGTATTTCTATTGCTAAATAGTAGCTGCTTTAAAAACTAAGAAAAAATAAAAATAAAAATAAAATATAATATAAAATATAATTAAGTTTTTTCAAGCTAAAGTAAACTTAATCGACAAATATTGTTTTTTTAGAGCTATAGACAATAAGTACATATTAGCATAATTATATAATTAGATAGAAATATAAAAGATCTCTAAAAATATTAAAACAGCAACAATATATTTTCTATAAATAATTGTATATTATATTTTAGCGTCTCTAATATTGCGTTACTAACAATCTAAATCAATTTTAAAAATAACTTTAGATCAAAAATTAACTAGCATAATATAATATATACTTTTTAGTTGTTATTTCTATAAAAATTTTAGTGCTATATGTTTTTACAATTTCTACGAAGTCAAGGTTTGTACAAAGCTATATTAGTTTTTTACAAAATGTAGTTTTGTAAACAAAAAACTATTGTAATAGTAGTTAAACTATTTAAAATATATATTTTTACAAATTAAATTAATTTGTAATTAAAATCAAACTTGTTTATTTTAATTTTGTAGAAACAAAGAAACTAAATTGTATAAAATATATTCTTTTACAAAATAATACTTGCGAACAAAATTAACTTGTCTGCTTTAATACTATAGAGATATAAACTAAATTTTATAGAATATATTTTTTTACAAATTAATTTAACTTGCGAACAAAAACAATTTGTCTGCTTTAATTTTGTAGAAATTGCAGAAACATACAATACTAAGATTTTACAAAATAAAAAATTACCGAATATATATTCTATGCAAAAATATATTAACAAATTAATATTCTCTAAAAAAATATTAAAAGTAGACAAATTATAATTTCTGCAAATTTTTCTATTTAATAGATATCTTATAAAGTTTTGTAAAAACAACTATTCGAGAATATATATTCTAGAATAAATAGATTTAGATTTGTCTAACTTTATATTTATATAAATAATTTTTAACAATATATATTAGACTAATAACTGAAGCGTTTTTAATAGAAATTATTTGTTATTATACTGTCGAAACAGAATAAAATAACAACTAAATTAATAAAATTTACGTTTTTAAAAAAGGGATAGACTAAAATTTAAACTATTAGAATTTTATTTTGTTTAATTAAATACTATCTATTTTTGTTTTTTCTAACTAATACTGTTAACTACAATCTCGATTTTCTCGAAATTCTTTTGCTGTAAAATTCGAATAATTATATATAGATTGTTTTTGTATACAATATATTTGACAAGATTGCACAATTTATTAAAAAAAATTACTATTGCTTTGTTATAAAATTTTAAGTTTTTTAAGTTTTTGTAACAAAAAAATTAGCTTGTAGTATTAAATTGTATTTTTAATATATATTTCGAAAAATTTGCTATTCTGTGCAGTATTAGCTGTATTTTAAAATTAATCTAATTATACAAATTTCTTTTTAAGCGCTACAAATTGCTGCAAAAAATTTGGATATTTCTAACAACTAATTGTTTGCAGATAACTATAGAATAAACTGTGCAAAACTTAATTTGTACTTATTGTTTGTTTAAGTTGCTATAATTTAATATTGTAACTCGAATTTATTATTATAGAAATGATATTTAAGTCGAAGTTATTGTTGTTTGCTATATTAAAAAAGATTTAATTGTTAGATAATAATACTATACTATAGAAAATAAAATCGAGAAAATATACAAATCGACTATTTTATAAAACATTTACAAACTAAAAATAAAATAAAAACTATATATCGATTTCGATTTATAAAGTAAAACTAAAAGCAACTTAAATTTTTTAACAATACTAAGAGTTTTTGGTTTATTTTTTGCTTTTAGTTTGACTCAAAATCTAATAAAAAAATTCAAAATATACAAAATAATTTAAACAAAAATTCTTTTTTTGACACAACTATTAACACAAAAAGTTATAAATTTTTTTAGCAACAATAAATAGATATTCGATTAATATAGTCTACTAGTTGCAATATACAAAATTACTTTTACTAAAAAAAACAAATCTAATTAAAATCTTTTTGCAAAACAATATTAAAAAGTTGTTTCAAAATTAAATTTTTTGTTTAAAACAATTATAGTTTTATATAAACAATAGAATTGTACAAATAAAATTTATTATAATTCGAAAAAAATAACAATTTTTTTTGCATTTATTTGACAATATAATAATATTTAGATAATATTTTTGTTATTTATAAATCTATTTAAAAATACTATTTTCTATTAAAATTTTAAAATCAATATACAAATTTCTTTATTTTCGCATACTATATAGTTCGATATACAAAATACTCAAATAACTAAATTTTAATATTACAATATTTTGTACAATATAAAATAGAGTTACTTTATATTTTCGAATTATAATGCTAAATTAATATAAATAATTCTCAAACTATCTAACTAATATAGAATTAAATTATATACAATACAAGTATTATTAGAGTTAGACAAAGAAGTCTAGCTCGAAATATATTAAAAAAAAAATTTAACTATTACAATTGTTGCAAAATTAACAAAAGCAGCTCTAAATATCGAATTACATTAAGATAAGCAAAAATTGTTTCAAAAAATTAATCAATATATATTTATTGTATTTGTAAATAGAGATAAAAATCTAAATTCTTATTACAAATATTGCTATAATATTTATTATTATAAAAAAGCAGTTTCTGCAAATTTATTTTGCTATCTTTTCTTTTATACAAAATATAGAGTTTTTAATATTTTTATTAATATATTTTTACAATTGTTATTCAATTTTTTATTTTAGCAATTGTTAAATCTTTTGTAACAAAAATCTTTCTCTTAATCTTAAAATCGACTATATTGAAGATAAAATATATATTGCAAATAAGTTGTCTATCTTATTAGTATAATCGAGATAATCGAAGCAATAGCTATTAACAAACAACAATCTTTTTTAAAAGTTTTTCAAAAAATATATATATCGAGAAAAAGAAATATTTTAACAAAATTAAACTTTTATTTTTCAAATTAACAAACAGAACTTTTATTTATATTAGACTAATTTTTAATTTTAACAAATTTAAATAAATTTAAATATAATATTAGATTGTTGTTAGAAACTCGAGACTTTTTATATAGAGTTTCAAAATTCTATATCGATCTAAAAAACAAATTGCAGAAAAAAAAAATTACAAAAATATTTGTAATATTCTCGAAGCAAAAATAAAAAAACTTATAATAGCAAAAAAGAATCTAGAGCAATACTAATTAATATTTAAAATTTTTTTGAAAATTTTAACTATAGTTTAGATCTTATTTAGCAAAAACAAAACAATAGTTATAACAAATTTATTGTCGAAAAACAACAACAATATCAAAAGTCTACTAATAGATATTAAAAACAAGAAAAAATATATTTAAATTTAAAAAAAAAAATCGATTGTACAAATAGGTTTTAGACAAAAGTAAATATTATTAATTTAATAATATTGTAAAATACAGAAACTAATCTGTTGTAGAATTTAAAAATAACAAAAATATTGAAAATTAAAATTAAATAGATTAAAAAATAGCAAAAATAAAACAAAAATTGTTGTTTAAAAAAAACTATATTCTAATTGCAAAATATCTAGAAAAAATAGATATTAATTTTTTTTTATACTTAATTTTTTTTTAAATATAGTTTTTTGTTTTTCTATTAATTAAGATACATTAATTATAGTTTTGTACTAATATTTTAACTTATTTACAATATTTATAATTTTTTTAAAAATAATATAATTTTTAAATTAATTGATTTGTTGTACAATAGTTTTGCTATTAATAAATTTAAACTTTGCTATAGTACTATAATTTATATAAATATATTCGATATTCTATTTATATATATCTAGTACTTTTGTTAAATTTAAAATTCTTTCTACGTTCGATTTTTCTATATAGAAAGAAATCTTATTATAAAAAGATACAAAAAAAATTATAGTCAAAATATTGTTCTAAGAAAAATATAAATATTGTTAAATTAAATACTATATAAATATTAAATTAATTAATTTCGAAAAATTTTTAATTAAATTTTTGTATACAAGTATAAAAGTATCTAAAACTTAAATAGATATTAATAGTAATAAAATTGTCGATTTCGAAATTGCAAAATCTAAATATAGTTGAAACAAATTTGCAAAAAACTAAAAAAATAAAATAAATTTAATATCTAATTTTTAAATTGTAATATTCGAAGTTACTATATTGTTAAAAAAAATATAGAAAATATTATATTTTATAACAAAAGTAGTTAGATATTGTTTGCAAAAATATTTTGTTTTGCAATTGCAATTATAGTATATATATTACAAGAAAAAATAAAAAATATTATTTTTAAATTATTGCTCAAAAAATCTTTCATAGCAAAATTATATATTTAAATTATATATTTTGCAATTTAAGAAAAATATTAATATCTCGATTTCTAAGAAACAATATTAAATATCTGCAAATAATATTTTAGAATACTTAACTTTATTTTTAATATTTTCTTTATTTAGTTAATAGAACTAAAATAGACAAATATTGCAAAAAAAGTTTCTAAATATTAGTTTGTTAATATCGAAATATATATTGTATATATTTCTATAATTGCAAATTAATACAAATCTTAACAATTTATACTATTATCTATATTAAATTTTCTTTTTTTCTTCTTAAATTTTTCTATTATTTTTGCGAAATACTTAATCAATTATAATAAGAAAATAATATTAAATAAAGAATTATAGTTGTCGATAAAAATACTATTGTATCTAAAGATTGTTGCTATTTCTATAATATGCTCGATAATTCTTGCTAAATTGTTTCTATCAATCGAAACAATTATTGTACTAATATATAAAATTATTTCTAACAAAGTCTTTAGAATTAAGTAGAAATACAGATTTTATAATTTTAATACAAAATTTCAAATATTTTGTATTTTCTAAAAAGATATAAAAAAAATATAATATATTTAATAAATTGCAAGTATAAGAGAATTGTAGATTGTTTATTGTCGAAAATATTAAAAAAAAAATGTTGCAATAGCAACTGTTTAATTAAATAAAAGTATTTTAATAACAAAATTTTCGTTTTGTTTTATACAACAATTATAGTATAACTATTAAGATAGAAAAAGATACTAATCTATTTATCGAGAATATTCCGTCAACTTTCTTGTATTTGCACAAAATAGTATATAATTTTTTTCAAACAACAAAGTATTGATAGTTTATTAAATATATCAATCTTTAATATCGATCAAAGTTTAACAAAAAACAAAAAACTATTAAATATATTTCAAATTTTTTTTATTTGTTTGTTTTTTTCTGTTAGATATTGTAGCTATAAAATATATATATATTTTTTTTTTCGAAAATCTAATTAGTTACAAATGTTTATAAGCAATATCTTCAATTAAATTGTATTAATATATATAACAATATATATTTTTATTGCAGAAATTAAATATGTTTAAGTATACTTTTTATATTGTACGTCTAATATACTTGTCGAAAACTAAAATGGATTAGATATCTAAAAAAATACAAAAAAGAGATTTTTTTTTTATATTTTTCTAGATACAAATCTATAATCTATTATTTATTGTTTAAAAACAAAAATCTATTATTTGTTTTAAATCGATAAATTTTATACAAATAAAATATGTTTTTGTAAAATAATAGTAGACTAAATTTTTTAATAGATTGCAAAATTTTAATTGAGTTTTTGTCTAGATATAAAATATTGTTAAGTTTTTATTTAGATATAATAACAAAAATATAATAATTTAAATAAAATTGTAAATAGTTTTTAAACTCAAAAATATATACTAATTAAAATATATTTTTCGAATTGTATTGTTAAAAATTAGTAATCGAATTTTCTAATTAAAATTGTTTTATTTATTAGTTTGCAAAATTATAAGAAGTTTAATTTTATACAAATTTGATTTTTTTTTATTGAAATATAATTTTAGAATTTAATTTATAAAAAATATTTAGCAAACGTTTTGCAAAGAACAACAATCAACAATATATAAAAATAAGTATTCTTGTATTAAACAAAATTGTTATTATTGTTTTTAAAAAGAATTTCAATACAAAAAAAAAAAAAATTCTAAAAAAAATTTAGCAATCTAATTTTATTTTATTTAAAAGATAGTATATTTTTTTTATATTTTATATAATAACACTATATATTTGTTCTATTTAACTGTATTTTTCTAAAATATATAAAATTATTTTTTACAATAAAAATTGCTTTGCTTAACTGCTAAATAATTTTAATAATACAACAATATAATAGCTTTTCTTATTTCTATTTGTTAAAAAACAAATTAAGAATATTGCTTTTTGCAAATTGTTTTTTTTTCAATAGTTTTAAAAAGAAATATAATATTAACAATATAGAGTTACAACTTAATATAACAACAATTATATTTAACTATTCTATATTTATTATAGATAGCAATTCAAAATTAAAAATATTGACAATATTGTCTAAATTTATTTATTATAAAGTTAGATTCTATTGTCTTTATTAAAAATATATATTATAATTTAATATATTCGATATTTTATATATTTGAATGCTTTTTTTAATTACAGATATTATCTATATGTTTGCAAATAATTTTAATAATTCGACAGAAATTGTTGCTTTTTTAAAATTGTAAATAGCAACAAACAACACTTTTTATCTATTTCGACTTATATATTTGCGTATTGTAATTGTTACTACAAAAAACAAAACAAATATTATTTTTAATATTCTACAAGCTTAATATTCTAAATTCGATCTCGACTAACAAAATTTAATTAATTTTTTCTTTTCTATAATTGTTTTCTATCTTATTAGAGTATTAATTTTTTTGCTAGTTTGTTACAAATAATTAAAAGAAGTTCTTTTATATTATACAAATTAAATACAGCAATTACAACAACAAGTTTGTTAGCTTTATTTAGCTGTTTATTTATATTGCTTTTTTTGCAAAACAGTAAACTATATTTCTTAAACTATAGAAATATTCTTTAATTTTATTTAGACTAGTTGTGTATTAAATTCTGTTTGCAATAAATATAGCAAACATTTTGTTACATTTGTTTGTTTAGTCGATTTTTACAAAATTATCTGCAAAAAAATTGTTTTATTAATTGTTTCAAAAATACTTATAGATATCTATTTTTCAAATATATATAGTAGATTATATTATTTATACAATAGTATATTTTTTATTAACAATTAGATAGACTCTAAGTCTAAATTTGTTTTCAATTTTTTCTATAAATTTGTAGTATTTAGAGCAATTGTTAATCTTTTTTTTATAACTGCAATTGTTAAGTAATACAATTAAGTGCGAAATTAATTCTATATTTAAAATTTTGTTTTTATCGATTAAAAAGCAAACGCAATTCTAATTTATTAAAAGAATATTAATAGAAACTCTTTTAAGTAATTGTTTTTTAAAAGCAATGTTATGTATTTTATTTATTTGTATTGCAGATCGAAACATACTTTGTTCTGTAAATATACAATATATAATTTATATTTTTATATATTTAGACAATCGACTTTTCGCAGCTATCGATTTGTTGTTATTTAGATATACTTATTGAAGATCTAAAGTTATTTACAACAAATATATATATTCTATTAATTAATAAAAATAGTATTCGAAATATTGTTTTTCTAGTATTTTTTGAGCTCTTGCAAATAAATATCGATTTTTAACTACAATTTTAAAATCTATTTAATCTTGCGTTTAAAACTAGTTTAGATAAACAAATTTATAATTTATTTTTTGTATTTATCTAATACTTTTAGTTAAAAGATTTTATTGTTCTCGATTTTTTTAACTGCAAATAAAATATTTTTTAATATAATAAAAATTTTGAAATTTTAAACTAACACTTTTTTTGCTTTAAACAAATTGCTAATTAGAATATTCTACAATATCTTTGTTATCTGCTTAAATATTAATTTTCGAATAAATATTACAATATATACAGATTTAAGACTTTACTCAAAAACAATTTCGATCTAAATTAGCAAATATTCGATTATTGTTAGATTAAAAACAATATTAAAATTGCAGTAACTATTATAACTATTTTAGATATTATATTTTACGTTTTTTTAAACTACAACAAAAATAATTAAAGATAGAGAGATTGCAATAAAAATATTTTATAGAAACAATAGACTGATCGTTCGGGTCGGTTTTTCCCCAAAATCTATAACCCGACCCGAAAGTTATATCTAATTAGACCAAGTTTTAACCTAATATAGTTAGTATTTTCATCATTTATGCAATTCGGTTCCAACTATTGAAACCGAACGATCAGTATAACTGAAACAATAATATATAGTAGTTTAATCTAGTAGAATACAAGTACGTTTAACTATTAAGAATCGAAGATAAGCTCTATATATAGAAAGCGTTAGTAATTTATCGATATATCTATATTGTTTTTTTACTTATAATATATTAGTAAGCAAGTTATTTTTGCAGTATCTATATAGATATTTATTTCTATATCTAGACTGATCGTTCGGGTCGGTTTTTCCCCAAAATCTATAACCCGACCCGAAAGTTATACCTAATTAGGCCAAGTTTTAACCTAATTTAGTTAGTATTTTCATAATTTATGCAATTCGGTTCTAACTGTTGAAACCGAACGGTTAGTCTAAATTAAGAAACAAAATTTTAACAAAAAATTATATAGATATTATCAATAATATTTGATAACTTTATTAATAAGACAAAAAAAAAAAAATTTAAATAAACAATACAAAAATTAACAATAATAGATATAGTAACTATTTAGTTGCAAGTTGTCTAGATAATTAAGTCTAATATTTATATTTAAAATTACAAATAATTTAGTTATGAAATTAATTTAAGAGCTTATCAAAACGCTTCAAATATATTACAAGAAAAAACTTTAATTAGCTTGTTAACTATCTATTTTTTAATAAAAATATATTCTAGTTTAATTTAGTTATTTGCGATCTTTTCGCAAACAAACTAGATTTAAATATTTATATATTTTGTTCAAATATATTGCGCAAGATTTTTAGCAAACGCTATAATTTTCTAGTTGTTGCAATAGATAACAATAGCAACTAGATATAATATCGAAAATATTAAATTTTTTTTTTAACAATAACAAGAACTCTAGATATAAGCAACAACAATAGAAATAAATAAAATAATTACAATTGCTTTAATAGTATTTGAAGTTAAATAATTTTCTTAATAACTTGTGTTTGTTCAATATATTCGACTTCGCAAGTAGAAACAGCAACAATTAATTAATATTTAAATAATTAATTGATAGCAATACTCTTTAGATTAAAAATATACTTAAAAATAAAACAACAAGTATTTTAATTCTTGTTTCAATTAAAATCGATATAGTCTAATAAAAAACAAATACTTTTACAAAAAATAAAACAAAAATAAAAAGTATCTTAAAGATAACAAAATATTTGTTTAACAATCTTTTAATAAATATTAATAAAATTGAAAATATATTTATTTATTACTAAGACAACAAAAACAATATTTAATCGAATATCTAGTATTGTATATATAAGAAAATCGATTGTCAATTAATAGATATAACAACAATCTAAATCTACAATATAGTTTAAGTTGACAATATATATTTTAAATATATTTGTAAAAATAACAACTAGTTTACACTTCTATATTTTGTAATTTTTTAATATTTTTTCTAGATATATTTTTTAACTTAAATAGAGAACTTGAGTTGCAAAATTGTACTTAATTTTAATTTTTAAATATTATTAAACAAAATTTAAATCAATTATTTTAAATTAACTAGCAAGAGTTCTTTTAATAATATTAATAAATTTCTTGTTAATATCGACAATCAAAAGATTGTCTATAAAAATAACAATAATAGTAAAGCTATTAGTAAAGATTCTTAAATCGAAATTTAATAAACAAAAGTAATATTTTTTGAAAAATACTACAAGAATATTATATTATATTTAAAATAATTGTTTAAGTTTATAAAAAGCTTTTTTAAAATAACAAATCTTTTTCTTTTGCTCAAAATTGTAAAATAGTTTTATATAGATCTTTTTGTTAATATTTTTGTAAAAAAAAAAAACAACAACATTTATTTGTTCTAAATTTTAATTGTTAATAACAACAAAAACAAAAATAATCTTATAGTTTATAAACTTAACTACAATTGCAAAAATCTTAATATAATTTAAATTTTTATATTATTTAAAGCTTCTAACAATTTAACAAACTTTATAGCAAAAGATTTTGTTATTAATTTTTTGCTTAATTTTGTAGATTTATTTTTTATAAAGTATATAATATTTATTAGATATTAAACAAACAATATAGATATTGTTCTTTTTTAAAAACTTAATTTTGTTTTGTTTAATTAGTTGTTAGTTTATCTTGTAATAAATATTTGTTATAACTTTAGCATAAATTTTAGATTTATATAACTTTAATAATATAATTTTGAACAACAAAACAAAAGAATTTGCAAATTTATTTTAACACAATTAAAACTTCGAATATTTTTGAAATATTAAATCGAAATTTAAAAACAATAGATTTTGAAATATATTTAGTAATTTAGTAACTCTAGAGAATTTATTAAAGTTAATAGAGTCAAAAAGAGTATTGTTTTTGAAACTAAAAAATAACTTAAAAAATATAATATTTTCAAAGTTTAAAAAAGATAAAATTTTAAATAAAATAAATAAATCTAGTTTAAAGTTCTCGATATAATTTAAAGACAAAACAACTTTTTGTTATTGTTATAATATTATTACAAAAAGCTTGTTTAATTTAGTTTTTACAAAATTTAGAAATTTATTAATAGTATTTGCAATATTAGATTGCGTAAATAAGATTATAAACAAATATATATTGTTGTTTTAACAACTAGTCTTGCTATAATTAATATTAAAGTTAAATAATATTTGTTTATTGTTAAGTTAATAAACTTCTAATACTTGTTAAATCTTGTTTTTGTTATCTATTATACAATAAATATACTCTCTCTTATATTCTACTAAAATTAAGAATCGAATACAATTTTAAAACTTTTGTTAATTAATATTTAATTAAATTTTTAACGCTTCTTTTTATTAATTAATACGTTAAATATATTTGTAATTATAAAGATATTTAATACTTACTTCAAAAAAAAAAATATATTTAATAACAAAAAAGATATTGCAATATAAATTAATTGTTTAAATAATCTTTAACTAAACATTTACAATTAAGTTAGTATTTTTAATTATAGTATTAATTTTTTGTATTAAAATCTAGTTAAAACGTTCGATATATTTGTTTATTTTAAAGAAATTAACAACTATTAATTCGATATATATCTCGCGCTCTTTGTATTAAATTTAAAAGACTTTATTTATATCTTTGTTATTGTTGTTAACGCAAATACAAATGTATTTTTTGTTTTTATATTTAAATTTGTCAATATAGCGCTTAAAGAAAGTTAGCAAACTAATTTTGTTTTTGTTTTTAGAAAATTCTATTTATAAATATTTGATTTTATTATTTAGTCAAATACAAACATAACAAGTGCTATTGAAATTATCTAGAAATATAGATTTTATAATATTATTATAAATAAAATTATTTTTTTAGCTATTAAATCTAATAGAAATTCGATAAAATATTGTTTTGCTTTCTATATATATGCAAGAAATACAAGTATTATTTAAAGATAATTTATAAAATCAAAAATATCTTTGCAAGTCAATTAATAAATATTTTGTTTATTTAGATAATTGAGTTGTTTGTACTATATAATTATTGCATTTTTATTAATTGTTAATAGAGCAATAATAACAACAAAGAATACAATAAATATTTTTAGATTCAAAAACTAAAAATCGAAGTTTTTAATTGTTCGAGTTTGTTAAATATTAATAGAAAAATTATAACTAGTAATTCTTTAAACAATACTAGAGTCTTTTAACTAGCTATAGAAAATCAAATTGTAAAAAAAGTTAAATATATATTATATATTGTAAATTGTAATATAACAAGCTCTTTTATTTTTGTATCTAACAAATAGACAAATATTTTTAATATTTATAACAAATAAATTGTTCTTTATATTTTCAATTAATTGTTAAAATATTTTTGAATAGAATACAAAAATACTAAAGTTCTCAAATATATATTACAAGTATTTTGTATTAAAAATTTATTTGCGCAAAAAACAACTAACAACAAAAGCTAATATTATAATTGTAAAAATAAACAATTTAAGAATTGCAAATAAAATTGTTATAACAAAAATAATATTTATAAATTATTATTTTAATAGTTTTCTACTTTTTGTTATTGCTATTATTATTTTTATTCTTATTAAAGTTGAATTTAAATTTGTTTTTCTTCTTTTTAAATTTAAACTTCTTTTAATCTTTCTTTTAATTATTGTAATTTTAACAATATTTGTTTTTATTATTGTTTTGATTGTTTTTAAAACTATTGTTTTTTAAAACCAAAATATAGTTCTAAATATTAATTTTAGCAATCTAATTTTTAATAATTGATTTTTTCGCAACTTGTATACTTCTTTTGTTTAATATACACAAAGCTAAAATTGTTAACAATAAAAAGAATATCTCTTGTAATAGCAATTAATTCAATAATTGTTGTTAAAATTAAAGTAATATTAATAGTTAAAATATCTATTGAATTAATATATTAAATCTTGTAATTGTAAATAATAGCAAACAACTTCTACTTTTAAGTATTATTGTTGTAAAAGAACTTATACTCGAATACTTATTAATTAATAAAGAGACAAACAATATTGTTAAAATCGACTAGATATTTAAAGATAAATTAATTTTTATTTATAACTAGATTGCTCAAATAAATAAATAGTTTATTAATAATATTGCAAAACTTAATTTTGTACTTGTTAATATTTTAAAAGCTAAAAACTTTAAAAAACTCGAATTCGATAAAAATTCTTATTAGTATATTTAACTTTTTAGACTTGTATATCTTAACAATCTTTTAATAAGTCTTTTTAATGAAATCGATTTTCTTTATATTGTAATACAAATCTTTATTAACAATATTTCGAAACACGCTTATATACTTTTTGTTGTTAACGTTCTATTTAATTTGTTCTTTAATAATTATATTAAGTAAATCAATAAATTTAATACTTAATTCGATATATTTTTAAAACTTAATTTATTTAAAAATTTCAAACAAGTCTTGTTTTTAGACAAAAAAGTTTACACTATTGTTAATTTTAACAATTTGTTTAAGAACTACAAAAAAAAACGCAAAGATACTAGTAGTTATAATAATATTAATATAATTTATTATTTTAGAGCTTTACTAATAACTCGTAAGCAATAAATAATAATACTAGTAAATATAGTAAAGAAACGCAATTATATAGTAAAGATCTTAATAAAGATATTCTAGTTGTTAAATTACAAAAATTAAGTAAATTAACAAAACTCGAGTTAAATATCTAGTTTAATAAATACTTTTCGAAGAGTTTAGATAAAAAAGATAGCTAAATATATTTTTCTTTGTTAACAATATCGATTTAATCGATTTTGTTAATTATAGTTTAAACAAAATTTTAATAAATAAACAATTAATAAGCTCTTAAATAAGTTTTATATTTTTCTTGTTCTATTTTAAGATTATAACAAATATAGATTTAAATAGATTTAATAGACTTAATTTGTTTAAAAAATAAAATTTCAATAAATAATTTCTAGTTAAATTGTTGTTTTTGTTTGATTATAGATAAAGCTTGTTAACTATCTAGAATCCAGCTAAATTATTTAATTTCTTTATTCTTTTTCTTAATCTTAACAATTATAAGAATAACAACGTTATTTTGTGTCTTTGCGATTGTTAAATCGATCTTTCTAGTCTTCTTATTTTAGTAAAACTAAGTATCAATTTTTTTGATTTAGATCTTTTATGTCTTCGCGATAGTTAAGAGCTTTTTATTTTTATTTAAACAAAATTAATTGCTATTTGATTAAGAGTCGGGTCTAGACGCTGCTTTTAAAGTAATTAATAAAACTATTTTAGTTTTTAAAATATAATTGCAATTCAATTTACTAATTTGTTTTGTATATTGTAGTAAGAGAAATTGACTAGCACTTATTTTAATTATCGAGCTAACAAGTTAACTTATTTGATTGTTAATAAGAGAATTTTGCAATAAATAGAAAAACAAAGATTAAGAAAACTAAATAACTTAGTTTTCTTATTAATGTGTCGAAGCAAAATTTTGTTTTGCTTTGATAACGTGTCTTCGATTGATTATTAATTATCTAATTATCGATTTCTAATTATATAATTGCTATATAACTAGTTCTTCGATCTTTAGAGCTTACTATTAATAAATATTTGTTAAAAATAATTAGCGTTCTTCGACAAAAGCAACAAGTTGCAAATAAGATAAACTTAGTTGTTTCTACAACTTATATTAGTTTTTTTAGTAAAACATTTGTGTTTAGAATCTTTAGCTAGATGCTAGTTATTTAATTGTTAATAATTAAAGATTCTAGTCTTTCGAATAGTTGATATTAACTATTTGACAAATTTATTGTTTCAACAACGTTATAGCATTGACATTTTAATTCTTGAAGCAATACTAATCTAGATATTCAAATAATTGATTGTTAGCTTCTATATACTAGAAATTAACAAGAATTTAGCTAATAGTAGTAATTGTAAGCTTATTGTCAATTTGATTTATTAGCTATGCTTCAAGTATTCTAATTAACAAACAAATAAGTTTCTTGCTCTATTTTAAACTTATAATTTGTCAAAATAATAGATAGTAGAACGCTTAGTTACTATATAAAAACTAAAACTTTGCTTATCTATATATATTGATCGAAGCTACTCGAATCGATTATGTAATGTTGAACCAAGTAGTGTCGAGCCAAGTAGTGCCAACACTAGGTCAGATCGATTACAGTATTCCGACAGTTATCTATCGGTTAACTAACTGACAGTTAACCAATATATAGCGGTTATCTACCGGTTATAGATTCTATAGATGCGATTTTTCCGAATTTTAAAATTTTGATAAATTTAGCTAAGTCCCGACGCTAGCCCGATCGAGATTTCGACTTTCAACATATCGAATAGTAAACTATACATATCGTTGATTCGTCAATACGTGAAGTCGTTAAAGTATTATTCTATTTTTAAATTAAAGTTTTAACCTTAAATTTAAAGTTTAAGAAACTTGGGAAGTCTCTAGCTTCGCAACTATTAACATTATCAAATTTTTAATTATAAAATCACGTAATTTACGAAATATGTATACGCGCGTTAGACTCCCTCTACTAGCGTGTACGTACTACATTATCTATATTACTATTTTTAGATAATCTACTTAAATAAAAAAATTGAAAATTTTTGAAAAATTATTACTAGTAATATTTATACCCCGAATTTGCCCGAAATTTACCCGGAATATTGCTGTTTTGATTATTAACCCGCGTGTGATTTATTTGAAGCAAACCCGGAATTTACCCGGAATTTATCCGGCACTTTCCGGTTAAATAACTAGTTTTTGGTAGTTATCTATCTGTTATTCAACCGCAATATTCTGGCAATATCCTGGCAATATTCTGGCAATATTCTGGCAATATTCCGGGTAAATGTCGGGTAAATAACTATAGTCTTTGGTCGTACAGTAATCAATTATTGTTTGTTGTTTTCTTTTAAGTATTTATCTCTTGATTTAAAACATATTTGTAAAAAACATACTTCTAGTTTAGTTTTAAAATATATTAAGTTTATACTAATTTATTTTTAGCGCTATACTAGTATTTCGATTAAAAAGCTTCTTTTTATATATTTTGATATATTAATTTGTATTTAGTATATATTTAAATTTAGACTAATCGTTCGGGTCGATTTTTTCCCAAAATCTATAACCCGATCCGAAAGTTGTATCTAATTAGGCCAAGTTTTAACCTAATATAGTTAGTATTTTCATAATTTATGCAATTCGATTCCAACTATTGGAATCGAACGGTCAGTCTATTAAATAAAATTATTCACAAATTAATATATTTATTATAGATATCGAATTTTCGAGTAAATTATTTAATTATATTCTAAGTTCAATTTATACTAAATATATACTAGTATTAAAAAATATAAAAAAGAGAAAAAATCTTATAATAGTAGTATATTTAAGATTTCGAAAATCTTTAAAGATTTATATTTTATTTATATTTAATATATACGTAATTAACAAAAAAAGTTGTTTGTAATAATAAAAAATTAAATACAATAATCGATTCTAGTAAAAAAGTCTAAAACTTGTATATATTATATTAATATTTACTATATATATAAAAAAAATTACAATTTTTTTTTTAATTTAAACAAGAACAAGTTTTGTTTACTAATTTACTATATTAAAACTATACTAATTTTATATTCAATAAATATTTATATTCTAATTGATATTTTAATAGCAAAAAAGAACAAAATATTGTTTGCAATTTTATATTATATCTATAATATATCTATAATATATCTATATTAAATTTATATATAATTAATTTTTTTTTAATAAATTTATCTCTATTAACAACAAGAATTAATACAATTATCTTTTTATCTATACTAAAATTATACAAAGTCTATACTTAATTAATATAATTAAAAAAGACAAAAATTAGATTGTTTTCTATTATATATATTAAATATATACTAAATATAAATTAGAACAAATTACTAATAAAAAGTTTTTAAAATTGTTTTACTAAATTTTAAACTCAATATATATTATATTTAATAATCTAATTTTTTTCGATTAATTGTATATTTTTTGTTGTATTTAGTATATATAATATAGACAATTAAATATGAATTGCATAAATTTAGTTGCAATTTAGTATATACTAAGTATTAGCAAATATAATTGTACAATAATATCGACTAATCAAATATATAAAATAACTTTTATCGCTTTTAATTGTTAATTATCTATATATATAGTAATAGTTTTATTTATGCTCGATATATATTGAGTTAAGATTAAAATCAAATTATATTGTTATTAAAAAACGTATTATGTTAAAACAAGTAAACAAATATCTTGATTAATTATATATAATATATATACTAAATATATATAGTTGCAAATTCAAATACAGAAAATAGTTCTACAAATATATATTATCTCGAAAAAAAAAACTTTTTTATATTTAATATATATCTAGTTTATACTAATCTAGTATTGTAAAATTTTAAATTAGATTCGAAAAATAGCAAAATAAAAATTATTTTACAAAATCAAAATATAGTTTCTATATATTTTGTTCAAACTAAATTTATATTTTGTATAGATACAAATATATTGTTAATATAATTATTTATTAATATATAAACAATACAAAGTATATTGCGTAAACTAGATCAATATCAAGTATATATCAAATTTATATAGAACAGTTGTTATAATTAAAAATTTGCAATTATTTTCGACATACATTTCTATTGCAAGATAAATTTATTTTATATCTATTATATATTTGATTTATTTCTTATTTTCTTTGTTTTTATACTATATATATAAATGCTTATTTTGTTATTTAAGACTTTGACAACATATTAATTATATATAGATTCGACTAATATTAGATCTATACTAATACAATTATTAGAATTACTAATTAACTATTGTTTTTTTTTTTTCAAATATTTGTTTTTCGATTTAAAAAATATTTGCAAAAAATATATTTTTAGTTTAGTTTTAAAATATACCAAATTAACGCTAATTTATTTTTAGCGCTATACTAGTATTTCGATCGAAAAAGAATTTTTTGTATATTTTATTGTATTGATTTGTACTTAGTATATATTTAAATTATATATAGATTGATATATCTATTACAAATATCGAATTTTTAAATAAATTATTCAATTATATTTTAGATTCAATCTATACTAAATATATACTAGTATCAAAAAAATATAAAAAAACAAAAAAATCTTGTAATAGTAGTATATTCAAAATTTCGAGAATCTTCAAAAATTAATATTCTATTTATATTTAGCATATATATAGTTGACAAAAAAAAGCTACTTGTAATAGTAAAAAGTTAAATACAATAATCGACTCTAATAAAAGAGTCTAAGACTTATATATATTATATTCATATTTACTATATATATAGAAAAGAATTATAATACTTTTTTTGATTCGAACAAAAACAAATTTTATTTGTTGATTTTTTGTACTAAAACTATACTAATTTTATATTTAATAAATATTTGTATTTTGACTAATATTTCGATAGCAAAATAAAATAAAATGCTATTTGCAATTTTATATTATATCTATAATATATCTATACTAAATTTATATATAGTTGATTTTTTTTAGATAGATTTATCTCTATTAACAACAAAAATTAATACAATTACTTTTCTATCTATACTAAAATTATATTAAGTCTATACTTAGCTAATATAGTTATTGCAAAAACTATTGTTATATCTACAACTAAAAAAACCAAAAATTAGATCTCTTTCTATTGTATATATCAAATATATACTAAGTATAAATTAGAACAAATTAACAACAAAAAAATTTCAAAATTGTTTAATTAAATTTTAGACTCAATATATATTGTATTTAATATTCTAATTTGTTTTAATTAATTGTGTATTTTCGATTGTGTCTAGTATATACAATATAGACAATTAGATACTTGTTTTTTCGATTTCGATTTAACAAAATAGATTAATATCTATTATATATTTTGTTTTTGCGTAATTGCTACGACAGCTATATTTCGATAAGAAAAAATTCTACAAATTAATTTAAAATAAAGTACAATCTATATCTAATATAAAATTCTTCTATACTTTTTTTAATTCTAAATTAAAATTCTTTTTTTAACTATGTTTAAATATATATTGAGTTTGTATTTTGTCTATATTTGCTATATATTTATTCTATTTACTATTTTAATCTTATATTTACTTTTTTTATTCTAAGTACTATTTTTTATAAAATAAAACTAAACAAACAATTATAATAGCTTGTCGCGTCGCTATATTTGTTAATTTTACAAATAATATAAATATTTTGTATATAATTTTGTTTTCGATTGTTTCTTTTTGATTTCGAATTTTTCAATAAAGTAATAAATTTTTTTTCAATTTAATACTTGACATAAACTCGATATAAGTTAGATTTATATATAGTTTTTCGAATTTAGACAAAAGTTCTTAAACTATTAATATTATACAATATTTGTAAAACGAAGATATAAATTTATAAGCTAGTTTATTTTTGTTATTGTTTTAATTGCTTAATAGATATTGTTAATTTGCTTGTAATAAAATTATGTTTAAAATATATTTTGTATTGCTAATAATATCGAATTTTTTTAATTCGACAATTTTTTTTGTTAGTTTTTTCTTTTTGTCTTGTAGAAGTTTGTTATATTTTTGATATATATATTGTATATATTGTTCTCGCATTTAATTTTTAATTTAATATTTCGACAATATTGCTATATATTTTTTGTTCGATTTTAATATATTGTTTATAAAACTTAAGTTTAATTTATATTTATTCAAGTTAGACAACAATATATATCGAATTAATATTTGTTATCTATTTCTTCTAAATAATATTTCTATATATTACTGTATTAAAAAAAATGTTTTAGAATTTTTATCTAATATATATTGAGTCGATATCTAATATCTATCTTTTCTAAATAGTATTTCTATATATTGCTATATTGAAGAAAATATTTTAGAATTTTTATCTAATATATATCGAGTCGATATTCGATATTTGTTTTTTCTAAATAGTATCTTTGTATATTGCTATATTAAAAAAAATGTTTTAGAATCTTTATCTAATATATATCGAGTCGATACTTAACGTCGATTTTTTATCGAATAAATAGTTTTTGAATTGCAATTTTAAAATATATAAAAAATCTTACTATCGAATTCAAATATTATATTTGTGTTAGATTTATACTTAGAATTAAGTTTGTTAAAAAAAATGTTATATAAGAATTTTCTAGATTGAAAAAAAAAATAGATATTATTAACAATATTTTGCAACTTTTCGATCTTTTTTATTTATAATTTAATTAACTATTAAGTCTAATTAACTATAAACTAATTGTATATTTTTTTTTAACTAGTTAAGCGACAATACAATTGAATTTACTACAATTGCGTCAAATAAATAAAATATTTTTTTCTATCTCGAAATTGTTTTTTTCAAATATCTTAATAGTATATTTTTTTATTTTAATATATAATTAGTATAAATATAGTTTAAAATAAATATAAGTTCTATCTAAATATAGAAACAAGAAGTAATAGTTTTTGTTTCGCAAATTTATTGTTTTGAAAGTAATTGTTTTCTTCTATATTAATATAATTACGAGTTAGTATTTATTAATACAAAGAAATTTTTGATTTCTTTTTATATAGTTCGACAAGAATTTATTTTGTTTTTCGATATTTAATTTATATTTTAAACTTAAAATATAATATATTTATATTGTCTATGCGCTATAGTAGTTTGTTAATAGTTTCGATTTTTCAAAATTAATTAATAGAATAAGTTGTCAAATAATTAGAATAATATTTTCGAAAATTACACTTAGAATGTATTCGACAAAAAATCAATATATATTCGAGACATTCGAATTACTCTCGAAAATTGTTAAAATTGTAAAAATATTTTTCAAATTCTCGATAAAATATTAGTAATATCTATATAATTCTAGTATATATTAAATATATTTCGAACTTGTTTTTTGTTTATATTTATTGTAAAAATTTGTAACTCTTTGTTTTTACAATCGATATAAAAAATTTAAATAGTTTGACAAACAATTTTTTTTAACACTTTAAATGTTTTAATAAATATTATATAATAATTTTTAATAGTCTCTATATTAATTTATATATAGTAGTAGATATTAATTTCTATTGCAATTTATGTATATACTTAATATATATTGTGTATATATTAAACTTACAATAATAATTCTTGTTTTAATTCGAAATTTTGTATAAATTTGTTTTGTTTTAAATTTGTTTAGATATAAAATTTATTTCGAAATATAATTGATTTATAAAAAATTTGGTCTAAGCATAAATACAATATACAACAATATATTGTTAAAAAAATTTGTTAAAATAGATAATATTTTTAATCTATTGCTTTTCTAAAAAACGCAATTAATTAAAAACAAATTCTTGTTTAGTTTCTATAAATTATAAGCTAGATTTATACAATATTTAAACTAAATATAAATTAATTTTTTAAAACTATTTTAGTAGAAAATTTTTCGAATTTTTGTTTGCAAATTAATGTTGCTATACAATTTTTTATATTAAGACTATTATATATATACTATAGAGCAATTTTGTTATATTTAATATATAGATCGAATATAATAGAAAAAATAACAAAATATTTTGTAAAATATTTAGCGCAAACAATATATATACTAGATATAAATTTAATTTATATATTGTTAAAAATAGTAGATTTTGTTATTTAATTGTCGCAATCATATTGTCGACAATTTCTCGAAATATTTTGATAAAATATAATAAATAATAAGTATAATTTTCGCGTACAATTAGTATAAAAAATAGAAATTGTTTTTAATTAATAGAAATATAGATATTTAATTGTGTATTATATATATTGATTTTAATTTTATTATTTTTTTAAAAATAATTAAATTTTGTATATATTTAGTATTTGCTAAATTTATATCAAAATAGAATTAACTACAAATAAAATTTCTAGAAATTAAATATTTAATAAAAATACAACTTTTTGTATATTATTGTAATCTATAGTTTATTAGGACGCAAAAATAGTTAATATTAATATATATTAAGTTTGTATTAATAGTTCGATTTGTATACTATAGTTTTGTATTAGAAAATAAAAAATATTTAACTCGATAAATCTATAAAATTAGTCTACAAACAACATAGATAAAGTAAGAGTTTATTTTATAAATCTTTTATATAGTAGACTCTTAATTTTTGCATATACGAGTTATAAATTTGAAATATATATAGTATATATATTAATTTTGTTATTTTTTGAAAAATCTATAATATTAGATCTTTGTGCGATACTTTAATTATGTATTAACATTTATTGTATATATTAATTAAGTAAAGTATTGTTGAAAATTGTTAATATTTTTAAGTTTAATTCTATTGTACGCTAAATATATACGTAGTATATTCGAATACACGTGTTCGCAATACTTGATTTCGAAATATTTAAAATTTTGATATTAAATTTTGTTGATTTTGTCTTTTTTTTAATTTCTAAAAATAAAAAAACAATTTAAATAATCTTAAAATTAATTGCAACAACAAAGAATTAAATCTAGTCTTAATATAAATTAAAATTATATTTTACTTAAATTAAATATATATTAAATATATATTTGTTGATTAATATTTTAATAGAAATATTAATTAAAATCTCGACTAATATTGTGTTTTTTTTATATATAAAATAAAGAATTCTTTTTAAATGCGTGTATAAATATACTAAAATATTGTAATAGTTTTATATTTTTAATACAACTACTTGATTGCGTTTTTCGAAAATAATTGCAATTCTATTGATATTAATAAAGCTCTATATATAATAAATATTAGTTCAACATATAATAGATATAAAGTATAAAAAAGAATATATTTTTTTAAATTTTATAAATAATAGTTTGTTAAGACTATTAAGATTTTAATTGTTTAATATATTTTAATTTTTTTAATTGTTTATAGAAGTATTTTTGTTAACATTTTAATTGTTTAATATTGTATTCGACTTAATAATGTTAATATTGAAGTTTGCTTATATATTTAGCGAATATCTAGTATATAATAGATATAAAGTAAATTTTAATTTTATTTATTTATTGCGAAATTGCTTGTTAATTTTGATTTGCAAAATTCTTAAATATAAAAGAATTTTTTTTGTTAAAAAACATAAAGACTTTAAAAACAAAAAAATTAATAATATTATTAAAAAATATATTGCTATTAAGATTTTTATTAAATATTGACTAAGTTTAAATATAATATATATACAAAACAAGTAGTTAAATTGCGCAAATATAAAACTATATCGAACTTATACTATATCTAAAAGTAATTTATACTATAACAAAATATAATTTCGCAATATATAAATCTTGTTTTTGAATTTAATTAATTGCGCGTTATAGATTCTACACAATTTTAAAAATACTATAAATATAGAGATTTAGTTTATATCTAATATATATTAGAAAGAAGCAAAATTTTGAAAATTAATTTTTAGTTAATATTGAATAAAAAGATTTATACTTTATATAAGCTATATATATATTAAGCTTGTATTTCGATCGCGAGCAAAAATCGCGATTAATTTCTATAATTCGAAATAACTATACTAAGTATAAATTGAGTATCGACAGAGTTTATTTCGAATAAAAATTTCTATCGAAGATAAGCTTGTCCCAGGTAGGATTTCTGCACCCGAAATAAGTTGCAATCCGATTATATACTATTATTTGTAAACAAAACATATTATTATTATAGTACAATACAATGTAGACTTGATAGAATTTATAGATTTGAAATTTTAAATAGATTGTAGCAGTTTTATTAAACAATTGTTACAAAAATAGAAATTTTAGAATATTTCGAATTAAAACATTATATATATAAGTTGTGCAAATATTACAAGATATCTATAAAAATTATAATTCGATATTTAGCAGATACAATAATAATCTATCTTTAAAATATTACAAAAATTAGACAAAAAATCAATAATTTCTTATAGACAATAGAATAATTTGTTTTGCAATAGAATTTAAAAACTAATTTTAATATATTCTACTACAACAGAATTAAGTATTTAAAATACAGAATATATAGCTCAAAAATCGAGCGTTAAGAACAAAAACGCAAATTTAGCAAAACAAATAATAATTCTATCGATTTAAAGAAGAAATTAATTTGATACTAAAAGTAGAAACTACAAAATTAATTATTTCTGAAAAAGAAATTATTTTTAGACTGTATTAAACATAAATAACAACTGTATTATATAGAAAAAATATTAGTATTTAAAATTGTTTTTGTTAGTCAATATAAAATTAAATTCGAAAAAACTAGTTTTATATTGCTAATAATATTTAATATTTATCTATTTTCTTTCGAATTGTATTAAACTTCTGCATATTCTAGTATTAATATAGTATTTTATTATATTATTAAATATTGTAAAGCGCAATAAGTTTTTTTGCAAACGCAGAAAAATAGTTTTAAAAAAAATTATTAGCTTGCAGCTTTCTCTAAAGCTAATATGAATCGAATTGTAGACTTAAAATCGAAAATCGATTCGAAATGTCAAAACTTAGTATTAGTATAAAGAAATTCTAAAATAAATAGTAAAAAGCTATATTTTGTTTTATAATCTCTTAATGGTAAATTATCTAGTAATATATTAAGATAATGCATTTAAGCTATTTAGAATTGAAATTCAAAAAGTTAATTTAATTGCATTTTAAAAGAGATTCGAATTTTCGACACAATACAAATATTAAATAGATAGATATTATTTATAGCTAGCTCAATATTAATATTGCAACGTATTTTTAAATTCGACAACAACTATTAACAACTATATTTGCTCTAATTATTGAATTATCGAAATCTATTATTAAAGTTTATTTTATCTATTTATATATAAAGAAATAATATTTAAACAATAGTGTAATTATTAAAGTATTAAATACGTACTTTTAATATATTATTAAAAATTAAAGTCTTTAATTTAAATAAAATTAAATAAAGTTATATACAAGTTACAATTCTAATATCTATTTTAATTACAATTTTATAATGCAAAAAAATAACAAGATAGAGTATACAATATAGTAATGTATTAAAATAATATGTTATAATTGTTTTTGTAATAGTAGACTCTCTAGACTATATATATAAAGTTATTAATTTAAGATTTTAATAAATTTTGTTTGTTTTACTATTATTTTAAATAGTCTAATTCGAGTTATTCTCTATCTTGTTATTATTCTTGTTGTTGTTATTTTTATTAATTTTATTGCTATTGTTTTTATTGTTCTCGCTTTTATTATTTGTTTTGTTATTTTTATTATTTGTTGTTAGATAATAGTTATAATTTAACTTTTTTGCATTATTTTGAGTCTTATATTAAGTTTTTTGTTTACAATTATTTTTTTCAATTATATTATCGAAATTTTCTATCTTAAAAATAATAAAATTTGAAATATCTCTTTTTTTTGTATTGTTTAAGATTGCAAATTCTTCAACAAAAATATTAAACAATTCGATAGAATTGTTATTATTAGCTTTTTTTAAGTTATTTAAGTTATTATAATAGATAATTTATTGTTAAATAATTTCTACAATCGATTTTATATAGATTGAAAAGCTTTTATTAATATTAAGTCTATTGTTAATATTTAACTATAATATTATTTAGCTCAAATATAAAATACAAATAATATATTCAAATAATATATATTTTTTTTAAAAATAATTTTATTATTATATTTGTATTTTTAAGTAGTTTTTGTGTCTTTTTGATAATCTTAAGTCGATTTGTTTTTTTAATTGCAAATTTTTTTTTCGTTTTTTGTTTGAACTTATTCTTAAAATATTTTGCTATAAAACTATTAATATTGTATACTTTATTGTATTATCTAGATATATTACTATAAAAATGTTGATTTATTCGATATTTCTCAATCTTATTTTTGATTTTTTTTTTTATATATTACAATTTAATGTAGAGACTTGCTTTTAAACAATTGTTTTACGCAATTTCTTAAATTAAATTAAGATAATTTTGCAATTATTGCTTTGTTTTCGATACAACTTTTTCTTATTATTATTTTATTTTTGTGCGCAATTGCGACTTGCAATACTTTTTGAATTGATTAACAACGCATCTATTATTTGTATATATACTTAGCTTATTTTACAAATAATATATAGAGATAATGCAATTATATAGTCATTTAGAAATTTTCTACAATATCTAGTAAAGTGCGACAGAATTTAAAGAGTAGAAAATCTAAAAAAATTGATAGAATTGTAAATAATATATTAACAAGTAGTTTTATTAAAACAAAGTAAAAAATATAGATATTAGAGTTAGAGTTAATATTTATTTACTAATACTCTTTTTGAATTCTTGTTAACACAAAATTGTTATTTTTTTATATTAATATATGTCTAATCTTGTTAATACATTACGCAAGATTATATTTGTTAATTGCTTTGTTGTTTATATTATATATTCTTATTATTAATTACTAATTTAAATCTCTTTTTTTACGCGATTTTTTAACGAGTTTGCACTAGTTAAGATTATCAAAATTATTGTTTATTTTATTATAATTTCTTTAAATTTTGTCTCGAATTTAATATCTTTCTTTTATATTTATATAAATCTTTTTTCAATATTGTTAATTTTATTATCTTCTTCAATAGCTTGCATAAAATAGATAGATAATATATACAAATAATACAAAATATCTTGTCTAAAACTAATATATTTAATTTGCTAGTTTGTTAATCGATTTCGAAATTTTCTCGCGATAGACTAATTTCTCAATTTGAACATAATAGAATAAACAAAGAAAAAAAAAAAGTCTCGAAAAAAAAAAAAAAAAAAAAAGTATTTAAAATACTAATATAATTAAAATAATACAAATAGATAATATATTTTCGACTAATATATTGATATTTTGCAATAGTATATATAAGAGTAAAAGTTCAATATTGTTGTTTTTTGTAAGATTCGAAAATATTAGAAATCGATTAATTTTTTTATTTTCCGATTTGTATTTTAGCGTCTAATTTATAAGTTTTTTTTATAATAAGATCGATAATTACAAATGTAATTAAATCGATTATTGTATTTAGAACTTAGTTTTAGCAACATTTCAAAAAGCAACAAAAATATTTATATATATATATTTTTTTTTAGTAAATTTTTTTTTTGTATTACTATTATAATAATAGAATTATAACTAATATTTTATACACTATAAATTCGAATTTTGCAATTATTTACGCAAAACGTATAATATTTAGCTAAAAAAATTATTCTTTATTAAGAATTTTATAAAGCAATTCGATCTTCTAAACTAAAAATTCTACAATAATATTATATTTTTCTTTTTAAGCAAACATAATATATTGTTCTTTTTGAACAATTATAATTGTTTTTTGTATTAGCTAAGATTCGAATTTTTGAGATTTTATTATTAATGGATCTTTTTTAGCAATTTAATTTATTAAATATATTATTTTTTTGTATTATTACTAATAGTATCTAATAATTTCTATAGTTGTTAAAGATATCTTTTTTTCAAAAATTAGTTTATCTATAAATAAATCTAATATAAAACAATCTTAAAATTTAGTATCAAAAAAAATTCTTCTCTATTTATTGTTTGATTGTTATTTTTTTCTCTACAATATATATTTTATAGTTCGAGAACAATCTTTTTTGCGTCTAGATCTATAGTACAATTAAAGTACTTAATTATTATAATTTGCTTAATTGTTTGCGAACTTATTTAAAATCGATTTTATCGATATACTTTTCGAGCAAAACTAAAAGTTTGTTTAATATCTATCGATAATACTAAACATAAAAGTATATCTTAAATTATTTGTATTAGTTTTGAAAAGTTCAATATATTGTTTTTTCAATATTTTTAGATCGAATATTTATTTTCTACAATATTAATATAAAGATATCGATTATCTTTATCTTAAATCGAACAAAATTGTTAAAACTATCGGAGTAAGAATTTTGTAACAATTACAATAGACTATATTAATATTAGTAAAAAACTACATATATTACTATATTGTATTATTTTTTCAACAATAGTTGCTTTTTGCGCTTTTGCTCTTAAATTAGCAATCGAATTATAATAATATTAATATTAATAATAATTTTTAAATTTTGTTTTGTATTTGTTTTTGTAGTTAACAATATTGTTGTTTTCTCTTTTATTTTACAATTTATAAAGACTAATTTTTTGCGTAGAATTTAGAATATTGACAAAGTTGTATAATATATTGTCTAATTTTTCTATTTTCGAATAGTATTTCGCAAATTTTGTCGAAACTTTATTGCAAATCTTAAGTACAATATTTTTCGAAAAATGAATATTGATTTTTACTATTTTCTCTAGATATTTAAAATAATTAAATATTATATCGAATATTCGAAATTTTAAATAAATTTTTGTATTAATTGTTCGCAAAACTATAAGAATATATCTGTAAAAAAAATAGTATATTGTTAATAAACAAAACTAAGTTTTATTTGTTTTTGTTAAGTTTAACTTGTTAAATTTTTAAATCTTAAAAATAGTTCTCTATTTAAAAATTAATATAATTGCGTAATTGATATATTTAACAAAATATAAAATAGGTAGAGTTTTAACAAATACAAATATTCTATATTAGTTTTTGTAACTTTTTATCGATTTTCTTTTAAAAAACTCTAAATTAAAACAAATATTAAGCTAAATTGTTAATAACAACTATAAGAGCACAAATCTAATAAATTTAATATATATATTATCTTTTTGTATTATTACAAATTTAAATATTTTTTTAATTATATTAAATAAGTTTGTACTTCTTGCAATATCTTAAAGTTGTTTATTTTTTAATTGTACAACAATATTATTATTTGTTGCTTCTAATTTTATAGTTGAAATAAAATTTTAAGTTACAAAATTAATTATATAAGTTAAACAAGATACAAAATTTTGTTGTTTGTTTTATTGAAATTTTTGTCGATTTAAGATCTTATTAAGTTTGTTTTTAAGTATATTGTTATTACTTGCGTTATTAATAACAATCTTAAGAAGCTTGTTTTTAATCTTGAAAAACTTTAAAATCTTTACAAGCTTCAATATTAATTAACAATCTATATACTTGATATTAAAAGAAATAAATTTAATAAAATATTCGCGAAATTAAAATATAACGTTTATTCAATATATTAAAATTTCTAGATAGACAACTCTTTAAAAACTAGACTATATATTTAAAACAATAGAAATTTTTTAAGTATTTTTAAGATTTATCTTAATTTTCTCGCAAATTTAATTATATTTTGAGAAAACTATTTTGAATAGTTTGATACAATTTAAAAGTATCAAATTTGAACAAAGCATTTCTAGTAGTTTTCGAAAGTTAAAATTGTTAATAATTCGAAAAAACAAATTTAAATTTATAAAAGTCTTATATAGTTAATTTTTTCAATTATCTTAAATAAAGAATAACAACAAATTAATATAACTTTTTTTCTAATAAATTGTTAGTTATATATTATCTATATATATTATTAATTGTAATTTTTTTTTTTTTTTTTATACTCGATACAACATCCCTAAGAGTCTATGCGAGATTCTATGTTTTAGAGTTCAAATCTAATCAATTACAATTTAACAAATAGCACTAGCGTCTATTTGTTAACGCTTAATTAATTAGAATTTGCGATTCTTTTCTTTTCGCATTTTTTTAAATTTTTGACGTCTTTCGCTCTCTATATTGTAATATTCGCATACAAAAAAATTCTTCAAACAAAAACTCTATAAATCTAAAAAAAAAAATTGAATATCTTCGACAATATTGTTGTCTAAAATTGTTTTAGCAAATTAGTAGACAATATTATGCGTATTGTTGCAATAATAGATTTTGTCTTGTCTAGCAATTGTCTTAAATCTATAATATTAACTTCTTTTTGCATTTGCGCTCTCTTATATTGTTATATAGAATATACTAATAAAATATATCTAACAATTATTTGTTCTTAACTACAATTGTACGTCTCAATTGTTATATCAAAAACGCAATATTCGCAAAAAAATTAATTGAATTCAATTTTGTTTATTTTTAATTAAATTAGAAGCGAGTTATATAGTTTAAAGCGACTCTTATACAATTGCATATATTTATATATAATATTGAGAGCAACTTTACAAAACTTTGTTTTGCTTTTGTTTTGTAACTATTTGTATTGTTATTTCTTTTAAATTTTGTTCTAAATAAAAATCTTTTTAACAACAAGCTCGCTAATTATTTTGGATAAAAAAAATTGTATATATATCTTGTTTGCGATTCTATTGACAATTTCGTTATTTTTAATTCTTTTGTAGTCGAATATTCAATACAATTCTAATATTGTTTCGCGTTATCGTATTATCTCGTATACAACTTGTATACGTTTTAGAGATATTTGATTTAATATTAATTTTATCTTTCTAATAAATTTAATTAATGTCTAACTATTTAAATATATTTTGTAGATTCGATTTTCTAAATTAGTAAATATCTTGCAATATTTTGCGAATTTTTTCGCTACTTTTGTAAGACTCTTGAACTTACTATAATATATAAGTGCTATTTCGATTTTCTTAAAATGCTTATTAATATTTCAATTAGTTTTTATTAAGATTGCAATAATATCTTTGTTACGTTTGTTTCTATTCAAATAAGCTTATTGATAAAATTAAAACAATTAATATTGTATTTTTTTCGAATTATCTCTTTGTTGCACGCAATAATTGTTAAAAAGAATTTTATTTATAGAATTGCGATATACGATTGCAATCGCGAAGTTGTTGTAAATTTTAACATTATCTTTATTTATTTTCTTTTAAATTGCAATAAAGTTTTTCTTAGTCTTAATTAATATTCTTTTTTAGATATAAAATTATTACATATACGAAATATCGCGATATTTATTACTTTTTCGAATTTTTTTGCATCTATAATAATTATTGATTTTTGCACTAGCTTTTTTAAATAAATATTAATAGAAAATATATTAATCTTTATTTGTAAAATCTTTGTAAATATTGTTTTGTAAATATTAATAATGCAACAAAGTGTTTGTTTTTGTATTAATTGTAACTTTTCGACAATCTTTTTTCTTATTTTTTTGATAATTGCTAAAATATATTATGTCGCGACATTGTATACAATTATCAACTTCTCTATTGTTATATATTTGCGTTTTTTGGCGTTTACAAACGTGTCAAACACAAAATTTTCAATTATTAAGACTTTTTTATATTTAATTGCTAGCTTTGTCTTTATTTGTTGCAAATATATCTTCTATTTAAACTTTAAATTAAGTTGAACTTCTAATATTTTTATATTAGATTTAACAATTATTTCGTATTTTGTTAGTATAATGTTGGCGCTTATATTAAATCTCTTTAAAATATATAAAAAATAAATTAGTTTATATTTCTTTTTCGCAAATTTAGAGTCGTAAATGCGTATTTAGTGTTTATATTTATTATATATTTAATCTAGTATTTTGCAATTGCGTTCGATTAACTTTTTGTACGTTAATATATTTATATTATTTACAAATTTTGTAGTGCTAATTCGAAGTCGAATATTGTTATACTATTTTAGAAAATTCGCGTCGTAGAAAAAATATAATATTAAAAACAAGAAAGAGTTTTGCAATATATCTATATCGATTTTGCGCTTCTTTATTATATAGCTATTAATAATTAAGATAGTGCGTCGCTTTTTTAGAAAATTCTTTATTTAATTTAGCAATTTTATAGAGACTTTTCTCTTTTTTATATTATATAGAAGTCAAATATACAATACATTATTAAATTTATCTAATATATCTAGACTTAATAATAATATTACTCTCTTTCTCTACTTGTTTTATATAGTGTGCATTTTTTTTATAACTAGTTGTAATATTGTATTAATTAAACAATATCTTCTAGCTTTTATCTAAGTATCTAATAGCATATTATATATCTTTACAACGTAGCGAAAACGCTTCAATATAATAAATTTTAACATTTTATTTAGAGTGTCAAATAACGCAATAAATCTAAAAAATAAAAATTCGAAATAATTTTTTTTGTTAAATTTGCGCAACATTATTGTAATTGTTTTCTTAAAATAAAATAATTGCATTTCTTTTTAAACGTATTTATTAAATAGAAACTATATTTGCTTCGAAACAATACAAACAAATTGTCTTAACACTTTGTTAATTATATTGTTTATTTGTGACGTTTTGTCTAAAATTGCTTTGTGCATTGCTTTTGTTATTTCGCACTTTAATATTATTTTGTTGTTGTTAAATAAAATTAAATAGATAAAGCTCTCTATATTGTTTATCGAAACTATAGATAAAAAAGAAAAATGTGTTTAAAATATTGCTTTTGTTTTGTTTTTTGTTGTTATTATTATTTTCGTATTTGTTTTAAGCGACAAAATCGTAAACTTAATAAACGTATTTGCTATTATATTTTTAACTTATTTAATTATCTTAAATAGACTTTTCGAAATACTCATAAAAATTTATATCTAATTGCGAAACTTGTTTCTTTTATATTTTTAAATAATCTTGCTCTTTTTGTTGCACGCTCAAACGTACTTTTTCTAATTACAAAATATACAATATTGACGTCGAAATCTTCTAGTTTTCTTAATTACGTCAATATATTTTTGTATTTATTTTAATTTAACTCTTTCGTGCAATTTTGTTTATAAAATCGATTTTTTAGTAATTTTCTCTAGTACTCTTATTAGCGTAGATATATACTTGTTAATACTATTTTGTTTTATTGTATTGTTTGATAGTAATTTCGATAAAAGCTCTTTTAGTATATTATTGAACTTTTTTTTATTTATAGCTTTCTAGTTGCGTCTAAAACAATATATAAACTTTTTTTGCGCTCTAAAATCTAGTATTGTTTTAATTAATACATAATTTGACAAATTCTTTACTTTCTTGTTTATTTTATAATAAATTAGACAATTTGTTATTCTTTTTGTAATAAAAGATAGATTAATAGTAATTTGCGCTTTTTAATAATTTCTTGTTATTATGTTTGATAGCAATGCAAGAGTAATATCGATTGTGCGCATTATATTTAGTAAGTTGTTAAATAACAAATGCTATCTAAAATATAACAATCTCTCTTATAAGAAATAATATAGATTGAAGTTGTTTATTATTACGTTTTTTTCCCGCATATCTAGTGTTTTCTTGATTGCGTTAAAATTGTCTTTATTTATTATATTGTTATAATTGTTAAAAAACAAATTATAGACTTTATAAATATTAATAAATTTTTGTTTTATAACGTTGTTTCTTGATTGTAGTTGCAACGTTATAATTTTTATATCTCTTATATACTATATATTATACTAGTTGTTGCTATCGATATGTTTGTTAATATAGAAACAAATATACTTTTTATTGTTTACTAGAGTAAAGTCGATGCAATCGAAATTATATATTTTTGCTTCGACATAATATTGCTATAATTTTTGTATTACTAATATATTATAGTTTTTTCTTTTTTTCTTTTGCAATAGTATAAATATTATTTTGTTTTTTAACTTGTGTACATTGTATTGCAATATACGAAGCTCGTTTTATATCTTTATTTAAAAAATTCTTTAATATTTGTATTTATTTGCATCAAACTTTTTATCTTTTAAGTAAAAAGTATATTTAACAAATCTAATATATTTGATAAATTTGATATATTTAATAAATTTGATATATTTAATAGATTAGACATCGCGATCTCGTCGTCGTCTTGTTCTAGTAAAGTAGATTAACTTTTTATCGATTTGTTAAAACGTTTCTTTTTAATTAATTGCTAAATTACACTCTTTCTTATATTAATAGAAATACTTTTTATAACAATTGTTTATATTGAGCGCTTTATTGTCGATATTTTTTGCTTTAATATCTTTTTTGAAGTTTGTATAAATACAATTGCGTTTTTAGCGCTATTGAAATTAAACAAAAGAATTGGTTTATTTTTGTTGTCTTAACAATATAATATAGTAGCTTCGTTTTTGCTATTTTCTTAATTTTTGTCTTCTTTTTTTGTTTTTTAAAGCATTTAAAATCGAATATCTTGTAAAATCTTTTGCAAATCTCGCATTTCTATTAAAATATTTTTTTTAATAAAAATTTTGTTCGAAGCAATAACTTTGCGCACAATGTGCGCATTGTTGCTAATTCTTGTATTTATATATAAGATGTTTGTATTTTTAACACTTGATGCATTGTTTTATTTTGTATTTAGTATTATATTATTTTACAATTTTTATATTTAACTTATAGATTACTCTTAATTGTATAAAAGTATTTGTTGTTTTCGCGTTCTTTACTTATATTACTAAAAAAATATACTTTTTCTTGTTATTTTCTCTAGTAAGTTAAACTATCTTTTCTATCTTTATATTTTAATATATTGTCTTGTATAATCTTTTTATTATTTTTGCTCTCTTTTTCTTTATATTCTTTGATATGCTTTTGACTTTAATATTATAAATTATTATATTTGCGTATTTGTAATATAGAATCGTTATATTAAATACTTTTTTTATTTAGAAATTGTTCGATTTTAGAGTTTTTTTGTTGCTTTTATTGTTTATTTAAAAAACGATTATTTTCTTAAAGTATCAAATACTTTGTATACTTTTTTGCGCTATTAGTGTTTCGACAACATTAAAGTTGCACATTAATATTATTACTTTTGTTATACTTATTTTGTGCACTCTTTTTATTTTTTGCTTCTTTTTTATTTATGCAACTATTTTTATCTTTTTTCTAAAATATTCTATTAAAAATATCTAAAAGACGTTTATGCGATTCTTCGTTTACTTTGTTAAAAATAGATTTTTTGCTATTGTAGTTTATATAGTTCTTTTTTATATATTTTTTTTTGTTTTCTTTCTTTTTTTCAATTTATCAATTGTTCTTTTTAGTCTCTTTAAAATCGAAATTATATTAATACGTATTTTTTTTGCAAAAGTGTCGTCTAGTTGTTGCGTCAACTTCTTTGTTAAAAAAAATTACTTTGTTAACGCTTTTAACAAAACAATTTCGAACGCGTTTTTTTTTTTAGATTTATAGAGTTTCTTTATAATAGTTATCTTTGCTTTTATATTTTTTGCAATTAATATTAATTCGCGTTAAAACGTTTTGACGATATTTCGATTACTTGTTGACGTCGCATCGATTATGTCTATTTAATCTTGTTAATCTAAATAGATTGTAAACTTACTTGCTAGTAAAATTATTCTTTCGATCTTCTCTTGTATAGTAAGATTATATAGTATTGATTTTCGTAGATTAAAGAGCTTTTTTCTATGTTTAAATTAATACGCGAAATTTTTAGTTCCATTAATTGTAATTTATGCAATTGAAGACTAGATTAATTGTTGTTTGTAGTCGAGATTATTTTTGTTTTAAACAAAAGAAAAATAGAAAATATTTCTTTATATTCGATATACTTAAATAATTGTAAACAATAGAATAATTCAAAATCTTGTAGCAACTTTTGTATACAATTTTTGAAATACTATTTACAATCGAAACTATTTAAATATATTTGTTTCAAAACTCGAATTGTACTTCTATATTAATTTTTTTTGTTTAATATAAATTAACAAATTTCGATTAAATCTTGTTTAAAATATTGTTGCTAATAGTTGTTTGTAACTATTATACTTGAAATTTAATATTAATATTTGAACTTTATTTAATATATTCGTTTCTCTCTCTCAAAACAAGCAATAGATAATTGATAGATATTTTGTTAAAAATTTTGTAAAAATTTCTTTTTCTAGTATTAATAGCAAAAGTAAGAAAATCTTAATCAAATTGATTTGCAAATTAATTAAAATATAAACTACTAAATAGCAAATTGCAAAAAATAGATTTGCTAGAATTCTCTTTGTTTAAAAATAGTAATTGATTTAAAGTTTTTAAAAAATTTAATACTTTGCAAACGAGAATACAAATATAGTATAATTATATTTTTTAATAGTTCGAGAAAGAAATTTAAGAACAAAAAGATAATATAAAAGAGTAATACAAGCAACAACTAATATAAATAAGTTGTTCTAAGATAATACAAGCAAGAGTAGTTTTTGAATCGAAATATATTACTTGATACTATAGCAAAAAATTCAAAATTATAATAATATATATTCAAAAATAGAAAATCTTGATATAATAATGTTATATTCGATTTCTTGACAATTCGATTCAATTTTAAATATTGAAATCGAGAATTGAATCGAATCGAATTTCGAATCGATTTCTAATATTGAAATTGTCGAATCGAATCGATTTCAAAAGTTGGAATCGAAATCCGATCCAACAATCAATCTAAACAAGTATTATACTAATAGTTTCGAAATACTAAATTGAGAAAATATTCTTTGTTTTATTGTTTGCAATATTTTTGTATTTTTTTATTGCAAAAAGTTTCGATATACTATCAAATATTATAATAGCAAATTCTGTCTAATTTAAAAATATAAATTTGTAATAGAAAATTTGCAATTTAATAGAGTTTTTGTATTTTGCTTTTTTAAAACTTAATTCCAATAATTTTGTTGCAACAAATAAAAGTCTTTCTTTATTTATTAATATATTGCAAGTAGAAAATATATTTGTTAGTATATAATATTTTAGTAATCTACAATATATAGTAAGAAAGAAAAAATTAGTTGTTTAAAAATTATTAAATTAAATTTCTTTAACTTAAATTTCTTTTTGTTGTATATCGATATTGCTTATAGTTGTTTTTAACAACTGTTACACTATATTGCAATATTAAGATTTAAATTTAATTAAAAGTTCTTTTATTTTAGTTGCAAGTCGACTTTTTCTTTAAGAAACTATTTTGTATTAAATATATCAACAGCTTACAAAATTAATATAAAAAAATTAAATTTTTATTTGCAATATATAATTATTAGATCTTTTCGATAGTAAATAGATTTTATTACTATAGAGCAAATTTGTTTTTTATTTTTTTTGTTAGTTAAAAATTACAAACAGCAGAATTTTGTAAAAACAAATTTTGTTTTAATTTTTCTAAAACAAAATTAATACAACAAATATATAATACAACAATCTAATTACAATACAAGAAAAAAATATTGCAATAAATTTAAAATTAGAAACATACTATTTTGCAGCTATAGATAGTTACAATTTGTATTTTTATAGTACAATACAAGATTTTTAAAATTCGAATATTAAAAACTATTGTTTAATTCTTTAGTAAAACTTATATTATTGTATTATTTTATTTAACAAAATTAAAATACTATTTTAAATTTAAGTTATTTTTTATACTATCTATATATAAACAAGCAACAAATTTTATTTACTTCGATAAAAAGAATTTATAATTTTATATAAAAAAATGGTTATTTTCGTAAAGAACTTGCAATATACAAAAATATATATACAATATTTCGAAATCTACAAGAAAGATCTAAACAAATATATTAGATATTGTATTATATATTTTAAAATCTATCTTAAAAACTAGTTTGATCGAAAAAATATTTATTAAATTACTAAAATATTAATATTAATATTATAAATAAGAAAGTTGCAATCTTTTAATTAACAATAATATATATAGTATATACTGCTTAATCTGTTTTGCTATTTTAAATTAAATATATACAAATTAGATTGAATTTTAATTCAGATACTAAACTAAAAATTGAAATTTTAATTTTGTAAATTTTATATTTTCTTGAATATTTTAAATAATTAGTAATCTAATTTAATTTCGAATTTTGTTGTTAATAGATACTATCTCTCTATTAAAGATAAAAAACAAATAATAGTTGCAGTATTTATTAGTAACAAGTAATTTCTCTCTGCTTTTAAACAGATTTATAGTTGCTACAAACTTATTATTAATGTAATCAATATCAACTATTTGTAATTTGAAAAATTGATCGAGAATTATAGATCTCTTGTAATACTTAATTCAATTGCTTGTGTTTTTATTTATCTTTTCTTTAAATAGATTTTTGTATTCGAAGTAGATAGAAATACAAAGAAAATTGTTTAAATCAATAGTTAATCTATAATTTTTGCAGTTAGACTTATAGAGTTTTATTTAATCAAATTATTATTAAGTGTTCTATTAATTATATTTATTGCGTTAAGTTTGTTGTTTGCATAGTTTAGTAAATTAATTAATCTACAAATGTTGTTACGTATCTATATAATTTATTTGTTATATTAAATAAATGCAACATATGCAAATCTAACAATAGTTAAAATTAAATATTAACTTCTTTAAATAAAAAAACTATACAACAATATTAATATTTGTAACAATTATTAAGATACTATTAAATTAATCTACAAAAATTCTATATTTATATAAGTTATTTAGTTAAGTTTGAAAAAAATATTTTAGCAAAATTTAATATTTTTTATTAGACTTTATCTAAAAGAAATTAATTTTGTAAATTTTTTTCAAATTTTTTTCGAGTTAGACTGTTTTGTGTTTCGATCCAAAAACAAAATAACAAAAAAATACTCTCTATTTAGTAGACAATTATATACAGATAATTTTAAAATATTAAACAAAAATTAAAAGATAGTATTTAGAGATTAATATATTGTTTAGTTTGCATATTTTAAGTACAAGAAACAGTTATATTGATAAACAAAGTATTTTTATTACTATAATTGTTTTTGTTTCTTTTTAATTAAAGCTTTGTTGGACTAACTTTTTTGCTATTTTAAGATATAGAGAAATTGCAATAAAGAAATTGCAAAATTTGCAACAAGACTAAGTTAGCAAAGACTATTACAAACAGATAAATTCAAATATATATTAAAAACTTTGTATTCTATATATAATATTAGACAATATATTAAAAGAAGATTGCAAAATTTTAATAAAATTGCAAAAACAACTTGTACAAAGAATAATGCAACAACTAAAAAAAAACAATAGTATTAGAGCAACAATTGTCTATATTAAGATAAATTGTTACTATATTATATATAGCAAAAAACTTATTGTTAGTTCGAAAATCTAAATCGATAAATCTATTAGTTCTTTTATTTCTATTGTTGCGTTTAAATTAATATATATTGTAGCAAATATTTTAATTATAAGTTCTATTAAGCTATAAATATAACGCAGATTTAATAGAAATATTTCAAGAGTATTAACAAGTATACTAAGATAAACTGCTATATACAAAAAAATTGTATTAATTAAAAATAGATTTTTTATACAAATACTAATTTCTAATACTGTTAAAGTTTTGTACAATATATAGAAAACTGTAACTATCTAGTAGAGAATATATACAATTATATTGAATCTAATATATAGATTTAAGATTAGATATCGATTAAAAAAATAGACAAAAATTTGTAGAACAAATAGAGTTAATTGCTTCTGTAGTTAATCTTGCAAAACAAAACAGAATTGTAAAATAATAATAAGTACAAACAGATTGTCTGCAATAGCAGTATAGATCTAAAAAAATTGTATTAATTAGCAATAGTATAGAATTAAAATTAATTTTCTGCAAAACTTATAATCTATTATAACTAAATTAACTTAGTTTTAGAAACAAAACGTTTTTAATATATTTGTTTAGAAATTACTATAATTTTAAAATACAGAACAAGAATCGACTAACAATACTATTTAAAAATTAACAATATCTCTCTGATTCGACTTTGTATCTATTATTTTTTTCTATTGTATTTTTTTTTTTGCTTACTAGATATCAATTAATTTAGTTTTTAGAATCTTTTTTATTTTATATTCTGCGCAAAACTATTAGTTGTCTATATATTAGACTTTTTTAATTTTTATAGATTTAAACAATACAAAAAACAAACTAAAGAATTCAAAAATATTTTAAAAACAAAACAAAACAATCTTTTACGAAATTGATTAACTAGCAAATAAATATAATACAAGAGTTTATTGCTTACTTTTGTCGAAATACTATAATCGATCTAGTCTAGTATCGACACTATTTGGCTCGACACTATTCAACTCGACATTATATAATCGATTTGAGTAGCTTCGATCAATATATATAGATAAGCAAAGTCTCAACTTCTATATAGTAATTAAGTGTTCTATTATCTATTATTTTGACAAATTATAAGCTCGAAACAAAGCGAGAAACTTACTTGTTTGTTAACTAGAATGCTTGAAACATAGTTAATAAATTAAATTGACAATAAATTTACAATTATTATTATTAGCTAAATTCTTGTTAATTTCTAATATATAGAAGTCGACAATTAATTATTTGAGTATTTAAATTAATATTGTTTCGAGAATCGAAATATTAATATTATAATATTGTCGAAACAATAAACTTGTCGAACAATCAATATTAACTACTCGAAAAACTAGAATTTTCAATTATTAACAATTGAATAACTAGCATCTAGTTAAAGATTCTAGATACAAATATTTTACTAAAAAAACTAATATAAGTTATAAAAACAACTAAGTTTATCTTATTTGCGATTTGTTGTTTTTGTCGAAAAATACTAATTATTTTTAACAAATATTTATTAATAATAAGTTCTAAAGATCGAAGAATCAATTATATAACAATTATACAACTAGAAATCGATAATTAGATAATTAACAATTAATCGAAAACGCGTTATCAAAGCGAGACAAAATTTTGCTTCGACACATTAACAAGAAAATTAAATTATCTAGTCTTTTTAATCTTTGTTTTTTTGTCTATTGCAAAATTTCTTTATTAACAATTAAATAAGTTAATTTGTTAATTCGATAATTAGAATAAATGCTAGTTAATTTTCTTTACTACAATATACAAAACAAATTAATAAATTAAATTTCAATTATACTTCGAAAACTAAAATAATTTTATTAATTATTTTGAAAGTAGCGTCTAGATGCAACTCTCGATTAAATAGCCTTTAATTTTGTTTAAATAAAATTAAAAAGCTCTCAATTATTGCAAAAACGCAAAAAATTTAAATCAAAAAAATTAATATTTAATCTTATTAAAATAAGAAAACTAGAAAAATCGATTTAACAATTGCAAAGACGCAAAATAGCGTTGTTATTTTTATAATTGTTAAAAAGAAAAAGAAAAATAAAGAGATTAAATAATTTAGTTAAATTCTAAATAGTTAACAAACTTTATTTACGATCAAGCGAAAACAACAATTTAATTAAAAATTATCTATTAATACTCTATTTTTTAAACAAATTAAGTTTATTAAACTTGCTCAAATCTACGTTTGTTATAATTTTAAAATAGAATAACAAAAATATAAGATTTATTTAAAAGTCTATTGATTGTTTACTTATCTATTAAAACTTTGTTTAAATTATAATTAACAAAATCGATTAGATTAGTATTGCTAACAAAAAAAATATTTAGCTATCTTTTTTATTTGAATTCTTTGAAAAGTATTTATTGAACTAGATATCTAATTCGAATTTTATTAATTTATTTAATTTTTGTAATTTAATAGCTAGAACATTTTTATCGAAATCTTTATTGCACAATTTCGTCTCTTTACTATATTTACTAGTATTATTATCTATTGCTTATAAGTTATTAATAGAGTTCTAAAATAACAAATTATATTAATACTATTATAGTTATTAGTATTTTTGTATTCTTTTTTGTAGCTTTTAAACAAATTGTTAAAATTAGCAATAACATAAGTTTTCTTGTTTAAAAACAAGATTTGTTCGAAATTCTTAAATAAATTAAGCTTTAGAAATATGTCAAATCGAATATTAAATTTATTAATTTATTTAATATAATTATCGAAAAACAAGTTAAATAAAATATTAACAACAAGAAGTATATAAATATGTTTCAAAATAATATTAATAAAAATTTGTATTACAATATAAAGAAAATCAATCTAATTAAAGAAACTTATTAAAAGATTGTTAAAATATATAAGTTTAAAAAGTTAAATACACTAATAAGAATTTTTGCCAAATTTAAATCTCTCAAAATTTTTAGCTTTTAGAATATTAATAAGTACGAAATTAAGTTTCGCGATATTATTGATAAATTATTTATTTATTCGAACAATTTAGTTATAAATAAGAATTAATTTATCTTTAAATATCTAGTTGATTTTAACAATATTGTTTGTTTCTTTATTAATTAATAAGTATTTAAATATAAGCTTTTTTATAATAATAATATTTAGAAGTAGAAGTTATCTATTATTATTTACAATTACAAGATTTAATATATTAATTTAATAGATATTTCGACTACTAATATTATCTTGATTTTAACAACAACTACTAGATTGATTCTTATTATAAAAGATACTTTTTTTGTTGTTAACAATCTTAGCTTTGTATATATTAAACAAAAAAAAAATATAAATTGCAAAAAAATCAATTATTAAAAACTAGATTGCTAGAATTTATATTTAAAACTATATCTTATTTTAAAGAATAATAGCTTCGAAAACAATTAAAATAATAATAAAAACAAATATTGTCAAAATTACAACAATTAAAAGAAAGATTAAAAAAAAAATAAAAAAATAAAAACAAGTTTAAGTTTAAGTTTAATAAAAACAAAAATAAAAATAGCAACAACAAAAAGTAAAAAACTATTAAAATAACAATTTATAAATATTATTTTGTTTTTGTTATTGTAACAATTTTATTTGCAATTTTTGAATTGTTTATTTCTACAACTATAACGCTAGCTTTTGTTATTAACTATCTTTTGCGCAAATAAGTTTTCGATACAAGATACTTGTAATATATGTTTAAAAACTCTAGTATTTTTATATTTTATTTGAAAATATTTTAACAATTAATTAAGAATATAGAAAGCAATTTATTTGCTATAAATATTAAAAATATCTATCTATTTATCAGATACAAAAACAAAAAAGCTTGTTATATTATAATTTATAATATATAATATATATTTAACTTTTTTTACAATTTGATTTTCTATAGTTAGTTGAAAGATACTAATATTGTTTAAAGAATTATTAGTTATAGTTTTTCTATTAACATTTAGCAAATTCAAAGAAACAAAAATTTCGATTTTTACTTTTTAAACTTAAAAATACTTATTGTACTTTTTGTTGTTATTATTGCTTTATTAATAATTAGTACAAATACAATAATTATATAGTACAAATAACTTAATTATCTAAATAAATAGAATATTTATTAGTTAACTTGCAAAAACACTTTCGATTTTATTAAATTATTTTCGAATAATACTTATATCTCTTGCGTATATGCAAAAGATAAAACAATATTTTATCGAATTTCTATTAGATTTAATTGCTAAAAAAACAGTTTTATTTATATTAATATTATAAGATCTATATCTCTAGACAATTTCAATAATGTTTGTTATATTTGCACTTAACTAAATAATAAAATCAAATATTTGCAAATAAAATATCTTAAAAACAAAAATAAAACTAGTTTGTTAACTTTTTTTAAATATTATATTAACAAATTTAAATATAAGGACAACAAATATATTTGTATTTGTATTAACAACAACAATAAATATATAAATAAAGTTTTTTAAATTTAACACAAAAAGCGCAAGATATATATCAAATTAACAATTGTTATTTTTTCTAAAATAAACAAATATTTTAAATATTTTAATTAGATTTTAATACAAAAGATTAATATTATAATTAAAAATATTAACTTAATTGTAAATCTCTAGTTAAAGATTATTTAAATAGTTAATTTATATTGCAACATCTTTTTTATTGTTAAATATCTTGTTATTTCTTTCAAAACAAATATTAAATATCTCTATAACTACAAATATATTTAATATATTAATTAACAAGAAAAAATATTAAAAACTTAATCAAATATTAATTAACAAATTTTTTAGAATTGTATTTAATTCTTAATTTTAATAAAATATAAAAAAAGTATATCTATTGTATAATAAATAACAAAAACAAGATTTAGCAAGTATTAAAAGTTTATTAACTAAATAATAAACAAATATTATTTAGCTCTAATATTAATTATAGCAAAATTAGTTGTTAAAACAACAATATATATTTGTCTATAATCTTATTTACGCAATCTAATATTGCAAATATTATTACTAAATTTTTAAATTTTGTAAAAACTAAATTAAACAAACTCTTTGTAATAATATTACAACAACAACAAAGAGTTGTTTTGTTTTCAAATTATATTAAAAACTCTAAAATAGATTTATTTATCTTATTTAAAATTTTATCTTTGTTAGATTTTAAAAATACTATATTTCTTAAATTATTTTTTGATTTTAAAGATAATACTTTTTTTGACTTTATTAACTTTAATAAGTTTTTTGAAATTACTAAATTATTAAATATATTTTAAAATTTATTGTTCTTAAATCTCGATTTAGTATTGCAAAAATATTTGAAATTTCGATTATATTAAAATAAATTTGTAAACTCTTTTGTCTTGCTATTTAAAATTATATTATTAAAGTTATATAAATTTAAAATTTACGTTAAAACTATAACAAATATCTATTATAAAATAAATTAATAGCTAGTTAAACAAAACAAGATTAAATTTTTAAAAGAGAACAATATCTATATTGTTTATTTAGTATCTAACAAATATTATATACTTTGTAAAAAATAAATCTATAAAATTAAACAAAAAATTAACAACAAAATTTTTTGCTATAAAGTTTGTTAAGTTGTTAGAAGTTTTAAACAATACAAAAATTTAAATTATATTAAGATTTTTGCAATTGTAATTAAATTTATAAGTTATAAAATTATCTTTATTTTTGTTGTTATTAATAACTAGAATTTAAAGCAAATAAATATTGTTATTGTCTTTTTTTACAAAAATATTAATAAAAAGATTTATATAAAATTGTCTTATAATTTTGAGCAAAACAAAAAAATTTATTATTTTAGAAAAGCTCTTTATAAGCTTAAGCAATTATTTTAAATATAATATAATACTTTTGTAACATTTTTTAAGAAGTATTATTTTTGTTTATTAAACTTCGATTTAAGTATTTTTATTAATAGTTTTACTATTATTGCTATCTATATAAACAATCTTTTAATTGTTATATTAACAAAAAGTTTATTAATATTGTTAAAAGAACTCTTGTTAATTAATTTAAAATAATTAACTTAGATTTTATTTAATAATATTTGGAAATTAAAATTGAATACAATTTTGCAATTTAAATTCTTTATTTAAGTTAAAAAGTATATTTAAAAAAAATATTAAAAAATTACAAAATATAGAAGTATAAATTAGTTGCTATTTTTATAGATATATTTAAAATATATATTGTCGACTCGAACTATATTGTAAATTTAAATTATTATTATATTTATTAATTAATAATTAATTCTCTTATATATACAATACTAGATATTTGACTAGATATTGCTTTTGTTATCTTAATAATAAGTAGATATACTTTTAATTTTATCAACATTTATTAAAGAATTGTTAAACAAATATTTTGTTATTTTCGAAGTACTTTTAATCTTTGTTTTATCTTTTGTAAAAATATTTGTTCTTTGTTAGACTATATTAACTTTAATTAAAGCAAAAATTAAGATATTTGTTATTTTATTTCTAAATATATTTTTAATCTAAAGAGTATTATTATTAGTTAATTATTTAAACGTTAATTAATTGTTGCTTTTTTTATTTGCAAAATTAAATATATCGAGCAAATATAGATTGCTAAGAAGATTATTTAGCTTTAAGTATTGTTAAAACAATTGCAATTATTTTATTTATTCTTATTGTTATTATTTATATCTAGAATTTTTGTTGTTGTTAAAACTTTTTTTTTAATATTTTCGATATTGTATCTAGTTGCTATTGTTATCTATTGCAACAACTAAAAGATTATAATATTTATTAAGAATTTTGCGTAATATATTTAAACAAAGTATATAGATATTCAAATTTAATTTGTTTGCAAAAAGATCGCAAATAGCTAAATTAAGCTAAAATCTATCTCTATTAAAAAACAAATAATTAACAAATTAATCAATGCTTTTTTTTATAATATATTTGAAGTATTTTAATAAACTTTTAGACTAATTTGATAATTAAATTATTTGTAATCTCGAATATAGATATTAGATTTAATTATTTAAACAATTTGCAACTAAATAGTTGCTATATTTATTGTTGTTAATTTTTGCATTATTTATTCAAATTTGCACTTATTGTTTTTTTTGTTTTACTAATAAAGTTACTAGATATTATCGACAATATTTATATAAAATTTTGTTAAAATTTTGTTTCTTATATATTTTTCGAATCTTAGAGTATCTCGAACTTGTAAATATACATACGTTTGTATATAAATTGCTAACAAAGAACTTTTATATACTTTTTTTACTTTTGCTAGAAAAATACTTAAACTTAATAGTTTTAAAATAGATTTCAAATTTAATAAAATATAAAATATAATGTATATAAAAGCTAATTTTTGAACTTAAATTAAATAAAAGTATCGAAATACTATAATCGATCTAGTCTAGTATTAATACTATTTGACTTAATACTATTTAATTCGATATTATATAATTAGTTTAAGTAGCTTCGATCAATATATATAGATAAGCAAAGTTCTAGCTTCTATATAGTAACTAAGCGTTCTATTATCTATTATTTTGACAACTTTAATGCAACAACAAATTCTATTAATATATTTTAAGTATTAAATCTGTGTAACTGCTATTAAAAAAAAATATAGTAAATTTTTAATATTTTATAGAATCTTAAAACTAATAGTATTATTTAGTAGTATTTTTATTTTTTTTCTAAATTCTAATAGTTTTCGAGCTTTCAAAGTATTTATATTATAAATACAAAAAGAGATCTGCAAATTATTAGATAGTTTAAATATAATATATATGTAACGCAATAGACAAAAACTATATCGAATCGAAAAAAATTAAAAAAATAAAAAAAATTGTATTTAAAATGCAACAATATTGTTCGAAATCTATATATTATTTAGTAAAGCTCTACTATAATTATAGTTCGAAATTAATAAATATTTTTCTAATATTTTGTTTATAGAAAAGATCGAATAGCAAAAAATAAGTTTGTATAGTAAAAAAATTCAATTCAACAAAATATAATAGCTGTTCGAAACATTTGAAACAAAACTATTATTTCTTAAAATTTAGTCTAAAATTATAACTTTTAGTTTGCTATTAGTATTGCAGAATATGTTTAGAAGATCTAAGTTTAATATAGACAATTAGAATATTTAGAATAAAGTAAATTACTACTAAAAAAAATTACTACTAAAAAAAATATATATTTATTTTATACTCGAGTATCAAAAACAGTTGCAACAAAATCTGCTACTACAATTAAATAATAGCAATTTTAGCTAACAAAATTCGACTACAATCTGCAATTAACAAATTTCAAACTAGTATATATATATACTAGAGAATTCGATTGCAATTTGTAATTGCAATTTTTAAACTAATATATATATATATTAGAGAGTTCGATTTGCGAGTTTTAAACTAATATATATATATACTGAAACAATTATTAATAAGTATCTAGATTGCTATAGTTTGACACAATTATGTGCTGCGCTATATATTGATATATTTATTTGTTTCTTTAAATTGTCTTGATTGTTTATCTATAATATTAGCAACTGTATTTAAACGTAGTTATAGTAGATATAATTTTGCTATCTTATCTTTTTATTATTATTTATCGAAATATTTTCTTAGAATTAAGTAAAATATCTATTAGCAGCAATTCTTTTCGAATCTACAATATTAGCACTTTTAGTAATTTTATTGATAGCAAATCTTAATTTTTTTTAACTAGTTTTACTGACAAAATCGACTGCGCAAATATTCTATATGTCGATAAACTTTTGTTAAATATATATAATTCTTACTATAGTTACGAAATTAACTAATCGAATATTAGAAAAATACAAAAATTCTTTTTTTAAGTGTTTCTGTTTAGAATAAAGCGATATAAACTTGGACTCGAACAATAGAAACTTAACTTTTGCAATATTAAAATATATTATAGAAATTAGATTTGTTTAATTAGTAGAAACAAATATATAGTTAGTAGTTTTGCGCAATTGTTTGTTAATAAGTTGCAAATTATTATTCTTATCTGCAACATTAGACAATATTACAAATCGAAAATTAAAAATTAAAAATTGTTTATTTTTTATTATATTAGATTTTGCAAATATTTCAATAGAGTTAAGCAGATTTCGAGAAACAAATCGAATATTAATAGCAAATTTTTGCAAATTTTATCGAGCTTTATTAAGTATTTCGAGTATATATTGTTGACAATCGATTTTTCGAGAAAAGTATTAGAATTAATATCGAAACTCTAATACTAAAAAAGAAGTAACTACAACAATAGTTTAATTATTTTCAAATTATTTTTTTAAAAAATACTAAGCAATTAGAATACTTTAGATACAAAAAGATATAGTGTTTTTTAGAAAAATTTAAGAGACGCTAATAAAAATATTAAAAAATAAAAATATATTATATAATAAACTCGATAACGCGCTACAAACTAGAGATAAATAACAAACAAAATTTGTACAAAATATTAAAGTTAGAAATTAAAGACTAACAAAAATACAAAAAAAATTAATTTGTATAAAACAAGAGTTAAAAAAATTAAAATTAAAATATCGAAATATTACTATTGTCTAGATATTGTTTTTTCTGTTTTAACTACAATTTTTTTTTTTTTTTTTGCTGCTACTGCTATCTTAATTGCTTTCGAGTACTGCTCTAGTACTTGCGTATTATTTAATCTTATAAATAAAATCGAAAGCAAATATATTTTGTTTTTATTTCAGAATTTTGTAGAACAAATACAAAAATTAAAATATAATAAACAAAATAGAATAGACAAAATAGAATAAATAATTTTCGATATTTTTGAAATCTAATTAATAGTTTTAAATTTAAAATTATTGTTGAGAATTTTCTAATCTATATAAGAGTTTAACTCTATTAGTAGTACTAAAATTGTTTTATCGAAAATCTTACAAAATTTGTATTGCTCAATTATTTTAGTATCTTTTCTATTATTATTTCTTTCATATAAGACTAAAAGTCTAAAATTTTTGCAATAGAACTTAATTTAATTATCGACAAATCTATAAATTGTTGCTAATAACTATATAGTATTAATTTAATTTATAAAAATACAAATTGTATTTTTGTTTGCTCAAATTCTATATTTTTATTTTTTATTTTTTGTTTGCTTAATTTTCTTCTTCTTAAATCTTTTAGTTACAACAAAAAACGTTTTTTGCAAAAATATAAAACAATTCATATTAATTGATAACTTTTTAACTATTAACAATTTTGCAAGTTGTTGCTAATAATTATATAATCTTAATTGGATTTGTAGAATTGCAAGTTGTATTTCTATTTACTTAAATTCTATATATATCTTTTTTTTATACTGTATTTGCTTTATATTTTTCTTGAATTTTTTAGTTATAACAAACAATATTTCTGACAAAAATATAGAGAGATTTATATTGTTCGATAATCTATTAATTTGTTATACATTCGACAATAATATATTGTTCGAGAATTCAACTATTGTAATTACATTTTTTCTACTAGAATACAAAAATAACAATATCTTTTTTGTCTATTAAAAGTTCGACAATAATATATTGTTTAAAAGTTTAGCTGCTATTGTTACGTTTTCTATACTACTCGAAAATAGTAACAAATTAATAGTTTTCAATATTTAACAATCTATTGTTATTAATATAGAATTCGAGAGATTGAAACAAAACTTAAATAAACTAAAACTATTATTAAGCAAGTTTTAATTTGCAATTAACAATAAATTTCTTTTTTGATTTGTCAATTGTTTTTAAGATATTGTAGTTAATTAAAACTACTATATTGCTTCAAGAATATTAAATAGACTAAAATAATTATTCGATAATTTGTTAATTAATATAGTATTGTCAAGTATTTTGTTTGCAAATCTAATATTTTAATCTACTATTAAATATAAGTTTTAGTTTTAAATAAAACTACTAAAATTTTGTGCAAAATTCTGTTGCTAAATATTATTGTCTGTTTGTCTATCTATATTTTATTTCGAATCTAAAACTGCAATTTTTATTTTCGATTAAAAACTAGTATTAAAAAGGATACAAAACATAATACAATAAATATAGCAATAAATTATATATTGTCTATTAACTAAGTAGTTATTATAGATTTACTAAATATAGAGAAATCTGCAAATCTTATTTTAAGAAATTTTGTAGAAATATTTATATCTATAATAGAGATTAATGTTAATCTTATTATCGATAATTAGTAATTTTTGATTATTGAATTCTGCATTTTGTTTTGTTACAATTGTGTATTAAAACTGTTATATTAATTGTTCTATTAGTTTTCGATCAAAAAAATATTCTATAATAGATATTATAAAGTTTCGAAACAAATTTTTAAACTTTTTTTTTAATTTTAGTTGCAAAAATAAATCTAATATAAAGTTTAGATCTAGCGCAAACTGCACAAAACAATATTAGATAATAGAATTTAATTTTTTAATAATAAATTTGTTTCTGTTTAGTTTTTTTCTAGATACAATATTTACTAACTTTAAGAAATATTAATATACAAATATTTAAAACTATCTATAGCAATACTTAAAACAACTATTTGTATATTTTTGCAAAAATTAATTAAAAACAGTACGCATAATATTATATACAATATTTTTTAGATTCGATTTAAGAAGTTGTTTTATAATATTAATTGTTACGCTAGTACTTCCTTTGAAGATATTAGAATGGGTTGTGCTTTTGGAGAGAGTTGTAGACGTCTTTAGACAATGCAAGCAATCACTTGGTAACAAGAATTGCAGCTATAGGCAATTTCTATATTTAATAAATCTTGAGAAAGATTCGATAAACTAGAGTAACAATAAGTAAAAATCTATAATAAGTTGAACACAATTTATAAGAGAGTCGTATTCTAGTTTCTATATATTAAGAAAATACTAATTACTCGTTTTGTTCGCTTATCGAATATAGCGAGCATAATTGTTTGCAATGTTCGCTCGTCAAGCATGTCGAACATTATGCTTAGATTGCTCGCTTCTCGAGCATAAAGAGCATAATAGCAGGTTCGCCCAAAGGCGTAGAACCTGAACCACTGGTACAGCTTTAGTAAGCTCGTAACATTAATATAGAATTTAAAATATTTGATATTTTTACAAAAAATATACAAAATTAATATTAGTTGCTGTTGCTTCAAAATATTAATTAAAAGATTTTTTTGTACTAATAGATTAATAATTGTACTAAAAATCGATTTGTTGTTTATACAAACGCTAACAGTTTGCGCATTTTTATTTGAATTGTTCGAAATATATTACTCTAGATATTTAACAATAATTTTGTCTATTAATTTTATAAAAATAAACTGTTACTTATAACAAAAAATTACTAAGTATTTCTATCTTTTTCGAAATCTTAATAACTGTATTATATAAAACTATTAATTGATATCTCTCGAAAGTCTTAAGTTCAATAATTAAGAGAAAAATTGTCGAAAAAATAGTTAGAAAAATAATTCTCGAAAGAATTAAGAGAATTGTAGTTGAATAGAAATTTGTTGTTGTTGTTGAAATCGATAAACTGCAAAAATAGATAGAGCAATAGAATAGAACGTTTTTTCGAGCTTAATTTAATTTTCTAATTAGAAAGATTAATACTATTATTGCAGTTTTAATACAAGTCTATATTTATAATAATTTAATTGTTTTTACAAAGATTTTGATTTAGATAATATTTTTAATTTTGTAGCAATAAAAAGATCGAGAAAATATATTGCTAATTTTGTATAATCTGCAAGAAATTGCGCAAGATTTTAGAAAGTTTTAACTTATTTTGTTTACAAATAATCTCGAAGATATTAAATAAAAAAAATTGTATTTATTTTTCGAAAAACAAAAATTTAATAGAAAATTTATTTTGTATATAATATAATTTCTAGAAAGTATTCTAAGAATTAATTGATAGTATTGAAAAAAAATTGAAAAAAAACTATACAAAAACAAACTTAAACTATATCTAATTTAGTAATACAATTTCTAATTAGTTTTATTAAGAAAGAAAAAAAGATTAAACAGTTACAAAATATAGAAAAACTATATATAATTTTTTTTTTGCTTTTATTTTATATTGCTATTATACAATATAACAAAGTTGCTAATTTCTGCTATTGCTCTTTTTGTTTTTTTGTGCAAACTTAACTGATCGAATTATATTTTGTATTTCTCTATTGTATTGCTCGACTTAAAAGACTTCTTCGACTAATATTTATTTAAAATTAAAATAGCAGATTTAAAAGATAGCAATACAATTAATATACAAAACAAATAAAACAAAATAGTTAATAGATAATTTTTAAGATACAAATTAAATAATCTTTGTCGTATTTATTTAAACATAGCAATTAAAAATATTATACTACTCTCTAATAATAGTAATTAACGCGTCGAGATTTTAGGTTTAACAAAAAATTTCTTTTGTTTAAAAATAATATAAATGCAGTTAAAAATTCAAACAATTTCGGAAGCTTAAAGCAGATAGATTAAAACAAAAAGTTGTAAAATAATACTATATTTTTGAGAATATTATAATATTTAATACAAAGCTATATATATTTCGAAAAGATAACAATTTCTGTTTGTATAGACAATATAATAATTGCAAAAGATTAGCAAAGTTAAACAAAGTCTAAATAGATAAACAATACAATTAATACTAAATATAATATTAAGACAGAATTTTTTACAACAGTATAAAATATTTTTTATATTTTGAAAAAATAGTCGATATCGAGTAAGATATTGCTAAAAGTTAAATATATTTGCTATTTTAAATTTTATAATCGATTTTAATTTCGATAATTAAGAATTTTCTTAAAATCTTGCTATTGTTAATTAAATTACTGTATTAAAAAACATTTACTAGCAAATCGATAAAAATCTTTTAGCAAATATTTTGAGTAATTAGACTTGTTATCAATTAATATAGAGTAAAATCAGTTTAGTTACAAAATCAGTTTAAGATATATTAAAATCTTAAAATAATTAACAATTTTAGTTTGTTAAATATACAACTAAGTATTTGTCTAAATATTAAATAAGTTCTGCGAACAATCTTTCTCGATAAAATATCTCGATTCTATTTTTAATTTTTACTTAAATACTTGTAAAATACTTTTTTACTATACAAAATACAATTAAATAATATTTGAAAATAACACGAAGTTACAATATCTAAAATAGAAACTATTTAGCAACAAAATCCTAGATATAACAATAGTTTTTAAAAATTAAATTTGTTTTGTACAGTTTAATTTAGATTTGTAATTATATATTAATAAAAAATTAAATTAGTATTGCAATTACTTTTGTAAAATAAATTTTATCAAAAAAGTTCGAAAACTAATTTTGCTCTGAAAATATGTCTACTAATTGTTGTTTAGTTTCGATATTTTTGTTTTTAAATATATCGAATATTTTCTAATATTTTTAAAAATATAAATTTAGATTTAAACAATAATTAAAGCGCAAACATGTTGTATTCTATAATATCTATATATATTTTAGATAACAATATTTTAACTGTAACAAAAATCGATATTACAAAATATAAGCGCTTATTGCTATTAGAGATTGAAAAAACAATATTTATAAAAAAGAAAATCTAGATTTTATCGATTTTTAATATTCTTTTTATTATATTGCAAGCAATAGAAAAGAATATACAATAATATTTATTATTAGTATAGAACTCTATCTTGTAGAATAGAGAAAATTTCTTATTTTAAAGAAATAAGAATTAAGAAAAATTCTTATTTCCATTAAGCGAAAATAATTTAAATATTAATTAAGATAGCAAAAATAGCAGAAATCTAATACAAATAGATTTAAAAGACAAAAAAGAAGCAAATATTAAGAATAAAAATTCAGAAAACAACAAAGTTTTAAAAAGCAAAAAAGAAACAAATATCGACAAAAATAATTTAATTAATATAGATTTTAGAAATTCGAAAAAAACAAATATAAAAAAGGTTTCGAAAAACAACAATATCGAAAATATAAATTTATCGAATTTCTAAACTTTTACTAACAATAGTTAACAAATAGCACAGATAGCACAAATATAACGCAAAAAAATATAAATTTTTTTTAAAAAAAAAAAAAAAAAAATATTCTCTCTAAAAAAACAATAGAATATAAATATATCAAAATATTTGTAAATTGTGTACACAAAACAGCTCAAATCGACTATAACAATACTAAATATACAAAAACAAACGAAGAAACATTTTCTATATTTATAAGTGTAATTTATCAAGAATTACAAACACAAAATAATAAATGCAAAAAAACTGTCGATTATATTTGTGTAAAATTTCTTTAAAAACAATATAAACAAATAATTGAGTAAATCAATCTATTGACATATATTCTACTATAAATATTTCAATAATTGTATAACAGTTTGCTGTATAAATAGAAGACAAATATTGTTAGAAAAAAGGTTTTTAAAATAATAGATTTTTAAAAATATAAAAAAAGATATTTTAATTAATAAAATACAATTAGTTATTAAAATTAAGTTCAAAAATCTTGTTTTAAACGCGCAGAAGTCTAGAACAATCGAATTGTTTTTGCTATTAAAAACAACAAAATCAATAAATCTACAAATTAATTAAAGTTAATTTCGAACAAAATCGAATTAAATAATTAGCGTATTAAGAAATTTAACATAGCAATTAGTTAGATAAATAATTAATTGTACAGTATAATAATAAACATAATTTATCTAATAATTGTATTAAGAAAAAATATATAGATATCAAATATTTAAATAGTTGTACAACAAAAATATATAATTGTAGAATAGATATTTAGAAATAATATTGCAGTCGATATTGTCGACTACTAATTGTTCAATACTATATTATATATTCGATTATATAAGTTGTTTTTGCTTATATAATTTTTTCGATATATAACAATATTTATTAAAAACTTTAATAATATTTTTTTTTATTTGAAATTTTCTCTTTATTTGAGAATAGAATTTGCTGCAATATTGTTTAACAAAACAAAATAGTAAAATATAGTTATAAAATGTAAATAGAACTGCTTTTAGAAGTAAATTAAAATACAAATAATTTCTGTATTATTAATAATTTTTTGCAGTTTTTTTAGCAAATCTTTTTACTTTATATATTATATTTATCACATTTTATAATCTTTGATTAAATCTACTATTAATTTAAATTTGCTTTCGAATAGAAAACAATCACAAATTTGCTCTACAATCTATTGATTAAATATATATATTACTATCTAATATTAAAAATTTCTAAACTACTAATTTCTAAATACTTTGTTATTTTTACAAATACTATTTTGTAATCAAATAATCAAAATATATATATAAGATATTTTTTCTATCTAATTTAAATATAGATATATGTACTCTTTGCTCAATAGATAGAGATTCTTAACAATTGAAAAAAAAGACAATTATATATTAGACTAAATATATTTAAAAAAAAAATTGAAAAATTGTTGTAAATCGATTTTAACTTGCTATTATAAATTGTAACAAGAAAATCTTCTATATACTATAATATATACAACAAAATACTATAACTTATAAGTATATATATTAATATTAGCAGTATTACTATATATTTATTTCTAGATTTAGTATATAAATATCTAAATATTTGCTAAATATACTATATACTTTTTGTCTAATAAGAAATTTCTATTTTACAAAACATATTACAAAAAATTGTATTGTAATAGTACTAGCTGTAGTTTTAATATTTCTCGAATATGGACTTAAATCGATAAGACTTGTATTTCTAACTATATTACTAATTATATTACTAAATTGTCTAGATTTACTATTCGAAAAATAGTATTTTGCAAATTTATTTAAATATCTAAATCAATATATTACGCTAAGCTATTGTAAAAAAAATTGCTTTATTGTTGTAGAATATAGTTTTCGAGTCAAATATATTTTATAATTTAATAGAAATTTATTTATTCGAAATTCAAAAAATTTTAAAATTAATTGTATATAATTCGAGTATTTTTGCTTATTTAATAGTTGCGCAAAACTTAATAATTTTTATTTTGTAATTTGCAACAATCTAAACAAATTAAACAAACAAATTTTTTATATCTATTCTAAAAAATATATTATCTATTAATTTTTCGAGAATATAGCTTATTCTAAGTGTAGATGCTTGATCTAGAACGAGCTAATCTCGAATTAAGCTTTTGACTCGAGATAAGCTTTGTATATGCTAAACATATATACAACAACTCTAAATAGCAAATTAATAAATTCAAGATTAAATTTAAAATAATTTCCTTATATATCTAGTATATACAAAGCTAATAATAATCGAAAATTTTAGAAGCAATAAAACTCAAAATCTTACACTAAGTATATATTTAGTATTTGCAAAGTTGCAAATATTTAAACGCATTAAAAATAACGCGTCAATACAAGACGCAATTCAAGTATATATTTAGCAATTGTATAATATAGACTAAATCTAAATAAAATTAAAACGTTAAATTCGAACAAAACAACTAGCGTTTTTTGTCGAATTCAAATATTAGTTTTGTCTCTTCTAATCTTTATCTTTCTTAATTATTTGCATATTTATAGTATACACGCACGTATTCTATATTATATATTTAGTATATTTTAAGAATATTTTTAATTTAATATAAATTGAACACATTACAATAATGCGATTGTTACAAATATAGTAAATCTCTCAACTTTTAACTATTATTATAGTAAATATATACAAAGTCTATATATTATATATATTAATTATCTCTTTAGAACTCTATTTCTATATTAATATCGACTAAATTTTATCGAGTAGATTTTAATCTACTAGAAAATCTTTGTTGCGCATATACTAAGCTTATATTTAGATTGAGTTAATTATATTTGAGATTAAAATAAAGTTAATAAATAATAACTTTTTATTAAAGTTATATTTATACTAAGCATAAGCAATATTTGTTTCAAAATTAATTAAACAAAACAATAATTATAATTATTGTTCAAACGCAATATATATTAAATGTTGACAAAGACATTTAATCTAGAAACTGGAGTCTTGTTGTTTAACTCAATTGTGTAAATTTTATAAACTTAATTGCAATTTAGTATATACTAAATATATATAGTTGTAATATCGCAATAACAAGAAATTAAATATGCGACATAATATTTATTGTTGTAAATCGATAGTTATTAATAAGTTTAATCTTAATTTAACTTATACTAGATTTATATTAATGTTATAGCTATATCGATATATATATATTTATTATGTAAGTGCAAATAAGTATTTTTTTATCTTTTATAAACATAATATAGACTAAGCATATTTAGTTAGCAATTCAAGAATCGACAACATTTTTATTAATATGCGTTACTTAACAAAAAAAAATATATTTTGTTTACATTTAATATATATCTTGTTTATACTATTTTAGTTTTCTAAAATTGTAAATATATTTAAATAAATAACACAATATCAATTATATTATCGAATCTAAATATATTTAATGTAGATGTCGATCAAGCTAAACTTATATATTGTATAGAAACAAGTATATACTATTTACGTTAATCTATTAGTACGTTAATAATAATATTAATATAAAGTATATTATATAGATTAAGTTTATACTAAGTATAGACAAAGCTTATATAGTTTAGTTGTATCAATTTTGTTTTTGCTCTTTCTTACAAAACTAAATTTTATCGAAAAATAAGTTTATTTTATGTTTGTTATATATAAAGTTTAGTTTTTATTTTCTTTATCTATATTATATAAATGCTTATTTTATTTTTTAAGTATTTAATTACGAGTTACAAATATATCGACTTAATATATACTAGACTTATATTAACACGAATTTTAAAATTGTTTTTCAATTATTGTTTGTTATATTTCGAAAACTTATCTTTCGATTTTAAATTTGCTAGCAAGAAGCATACTTTTAATCTAATCTTAATTAATGCTAAACTTATATTGATTTGCTCTTAGTATTAAAATTAAACTTTTATTAAGAAATACAATCTTGTATATTTTTAATTCTTAATCTATATATAATATATGCTTAGATTATGCGTAGATAAATATATATATCGAAGATTTCTTTGTTTCGAGTAAATTTCTTCAAATTTATATGCACTAAAACTATACTAAATATATGCTAACTTCTCAAAAGCGCAAAACAAAGAAATTTGCTATCTCTTGTGCGTTTAAAATTTCTAAGATTGAAAAATATATATATTTTATCTATATTTAGTATATATCTAGCTAATAGATTAAGTTAAACGTAAAAACAAAAAATTAAATACAAAAGTCTCTTTTGATAAATTAAGTTATATCTTAATATGTCGAGTTTATATTAACAATATATTTAGATAACAATTTTAGCAATTATCTCGACTTTAATAACAATAATTTTGTTACGTTGCAATTATATTTAGTTTATACTAAGTCTGTCGGAATACTATAATCGATCTAATCTAGTATTGGCACTATTTGGTTCGACACTATTTGACTCGATATTATGTAATCGATTCGGATAGCTTCGATTAATATATATAGATAAACAAAGTTTCAACTTCTATATAGAAACTAAGTATTCTACTATCTATTATTTTGACAAATTATAAGCTCGAAACAGAACAAAAAACTTATTTGTTTGTTAATTAGAATGTTTGAAGCATAGCTAATAAATCGAACTAACAATAAATTTACAATTATTACAATTAGCTAAGTTCTTGTTGATTTCTAATATATAGAAGCTAATAATCAATTATTTAGATATTTAGATTATTATTGTTTTAAGAATCGGAATATCAATATTATAACGCTATCGAAACAATAGTTAAAGAGCTGTCGAAACTTGTCGAACAATCGATCTTTCAACTATTCGAACAACTAAAATTTTCAATTATTAATAATTGAATAGCTAGCATTTAGCTAGAGATTCTAAACACAAACATTTTACTAAAAAAGCTAATATAAGTTGTAAAAACAACTAAGTTTATTTTATTTGCAACTTGTTGCTTTCGTCGAAAAACACTAATTATTTTTAATAAATATTTATTAATAATAAGTTCTAAAGATCAAAGAACTAGCTATATAACAATTATATAATTAAGAATTAATGATTAGATAACTAATAATCAATCGAAGACGCGTTATTAAAGCGAGACAAGATTTTGCTTCGACATATTAATAAGAGAGCTAAATTATCTAATTTTTTTAATCTTTGTTTTTCTATCTATTGCAAAAATTCTCTTATTAATAGTTAAATAAGTTAACTTGTTAGCGCAATAACTAAAACAAGTGCTAGTTAATTTCTCTTACTACAATATACAAAACAAACTAGTAAACTGAATTGCAAATATATTTCGAAAATCGAAATAATTTTATTAATAATTTTGAAAGTAGCGTCTAGACGCGACTCTTAATCAAATAGCAATTAATTTTGTTTAAATAAAATTGAAAAACTCTTAATTATCGCGAAAACGCAAAAAACTTAAATTAAAAAAATTGATATTTAGTTTTATTAAAATAAGAAGACAAAAAAGATCGATTTAATAATTGCAAAAACGCAAAATAGTATTGCTATCTTTATAATTGTTAAGATTAAGAAGAAAGATAAAAAGATTAAGTAGTTTAGTTAGATTTTAAATAGTTAACAAACTTTATCTACAATTAAACAAAAACAACAATTTAATTAGAAATTATCTATGAATACTTTATTTTTTAAACAAACTAAGTCTATTAAGTTTGCTTAAATCTATATTTGTTATAATTTTAAAATAGAACAACAAAAATATAAAACTTATTTAAAAATTTATTGATTGTTTATCTATTAAGACTTTGCTCAATCTATAATTGACAATATTAATTAAATTAATATTGCTAACAAAAAGAAGTATATCTAGCTATCTTTTTTATTTAAACTCTTTGAAAAATATCTATTAAACTAGATATTTAACTTGAGTTTTGTTAACTTACTTAATTTTTGTAATTTGATAGTTAGAATATTTTTATCAAAATCTTTATTGCGCAATTGCGCTTCTTTACTATATTTACTAATACTATTGTCTATTGCTTACAAGCTATTAGTAGAATTCTAAAAATGACAAATTATATTGATATTATTATAGTTACTAATATTTTTGCGTTATTCTTTGTAATTCTAAAATAGATTGCTAAAATTAACAATAGTATAAACTTTCTTATTTAAGAACAAGACTTGTTCGAAGTTCTTATATATATTAAGTTTTAAAAATATATTAAATTAAATATTAGACTTATTAATTTGCTTAATATAATTATCGAAAAACAAATTAAATAGAATATTAACAACAAGAAGTATATAAATGTGTTTCGAAATATTATTAATAGAAGTTTGTATTATAATATAAAGAAAATCGATCTAATTAAAGAGACTTATTAAAAGATTGTTAAAATATACAAGTCTAAAAAATCAAACATATTAATAAGAATTTTTGTCAAATTTGAATTTCTTAAGATATTTAATTTTTAAAATATTAACAAATACAAAATTAAGTTTCGCAATATTATTGATAAACTATCTATTTATTTGAACAACTTAATTATAAATAAGAATTAATTTATTTTTAAATATCTAGTTAATTTTAACAATATTGTTTGTCTTTTTATTAATTAATAGATATTCGAGTATAAGTTTTTTTACAACAATAGTATTTGAAAGCAAAAGTTGTTTGTTGTTATTTATAATTACAAGATTTAATATATTAATTTAATAAATATTTTAACTATTAATATTATCTTAATCTTAATAACAATTACTAGATTAACTACTATTACAAGAAACACTCTTTTTTTTGTTAAGAATTTTAGTTTTGTATATATTAAACAAAAGAAGTATATAAATTGCGAAAAAATCGATTATTAAAAATTAAATTACTAAGACTTGTACTTAGAACTATATTTTACTTTAAAGAACAATAGCTTCGAAAACAATTAAAACAAAAACAAAAACAAATATTGTTAAGATTACAATAATTAAAAAAAAATCAAAAAAAGTTTGAATTTAAAAAGAATAAAAACAAGTTTAAGTTTAAATTTAACAAAAACAAAAATAAAAATAAAAACAACAATAACAAAAAGTAAAACTATCAAAACAATAGTTTATAAATATTATCTTATCTTTGTTATTGTAACAATTTTATTTGCAATTTTTGAGTTATCTATTTTTACAACTATAATGTTAGCTTTTGTTGTTAATTGTTTCTTGCGCAAATAAATTTTCGACACAAGATATTTGCAATATATATTTAAAAACTCTAGTATTTTTGTATTTTGTTCAAAAATGTCTTAACAACTAGTTAAAAATATAGAAGACAATTTATTTACTATAGATATTAAAAATATTTGTTTATTTGTTAAATACAAAAACAAAAGAGCTTGTTATATTACAATTTATAATATATAATATATATTTAACTTTTTTTACAATTTGATCTTCTATAGTTAGTTGAAAAACACTAGTATTGTTCGAAAAATTATTAGTTATAATTTTTCTATTAATATTTAACAAGTTTAAGCAATTAAAGACTTTAATTTTTACTTTTTGAACTTAAAAATATCTATTGCATTCTTTGTTGTTGCTATTGCTCTATTAACAATTAGTAAAAATGCAATAATTATATAGCACAAACAACTCGACTATCTAAATAAACAAAATATTTATTAGTTAATTTGTAGAGACACTTTCGATCTTATTAAGCTATCTTCAAATAATACTTATATTTTTTATATATATGCAAAAAACAAAGCAATATCTTATTAAACTTCTATTAGATTTAATTGCTAAGAAAACAATTTTATTTATATTAATGTTATAGAATTTATATCTCTAAACAATTTCGATAGTATTTGCTACGTTTATATTTAACTAAATAATAAAATTAAATATTCGCAAATAAAATATTTTAAAAACAAGAATAAAATTAGTTTGCTAACTTTCTTTAAGTGACAAATTTGAGCATAAAAACAACAAATATACTTGTATTCGCATTAATAATAACAATAAATATATAAATAAAGTCTTTTAAATCTAGCGCAAAGAGCGCAAGATATATATCGAATTAACAATTGCTATCTCTTTTAAAGTAAACAAATATATCGAATATTTTAATTAGATTTTAATACAAAAAATTAATATTATAATTAAAAATACTAACTTAATTGTAAATCTCTAGTCTAAGATTATTTAAACAATTAACTTATATTGCAATATTTTTTTTGTTATTAGATACTCTATTATTTCTTTCGAAGCAAGTATTGAGCATTTCTATAATTACAAGTATATTTGACGTATTAATTAATAGAGAGAAGCGTTAAAAATTTAATTAAGCACTAATTGATAAAAGTTTTAGAACTATATTTAACTCTTAATTTTAATAGAATATAAAAAAGAGTATATCTATTGTATAATAGATAACAAAAACAAGATCTAATAGATATTAGAAGTTTATGAACTAAATAATAAATAAATATTATTTAGCTCTAATATTAATTATAGCAAGATTAGTTGTCAAAATAACAATATATATTTATCTATAACTTTATTTACGCAATCTAATATTGCAAATATTATTAATAAATTTTTGAATTTTGTAAAAGCTAAACTAGACAAACTCTTTGTAGCAATATTACAACAACAACAAAGAGTTGTTTTGCTTTCAAATTATATCGAAAATTCTAAACTAGATTTATTTATTTTATTTAAAATTCTATTTTTTTTAGATTTTAAAAACACTATATTTTTAAGTTATTTTTCAATTTCGAAAACAATATTTTTTTCGACTTTATTAACTTCAATAAGTTCTTTAAAGCTATTAAATTACTAAATATATTTTAAAATCTATTGTTTTCAAATCTTGATTTAATATTGCAAAGATATTTGAAGCTTCAATTATATTAAAATAAATTTGGAAATTCTTTTACTTTATTGTTTAAAATTATATTATTAAAGCTATATAAGTCTAAAATTTATATTAAAACTATAGCAAATATTTATTACAAAATAGATTAATAACTAGCTAAACAAAACAAATTTAAATTTTTAAAAAATAATAATATTTATATTGTTTATTTAGGATCTAACAAATATTATATATTTTGTAAAAGATAAATCTACAAAATTAAACAAAAAATTAATAGCAAGATTCTTCGCTATAAAATTTGTTAAATTGTTAGAAACTTTAAACAATACAAAAATTTAAATTATATTAAAATCTTTGCAATTATAATTAAGTCTATAAGCTATAAAATTATCTTTATTTTTGTTGTTGTTAATAGTTGAAATTTGAAGCAAATAAATATTATTATTGTTTTTTTTTACAAAAATATTAATAAAAAAATCTATATAAAATTGTTTTACAATTTTGAGCAAAACAAAAAAATTTGTTAATTTAGAAAAGCTCTCTATAGACTCAAGCAATTATTTCGAATATAATATAATATTTTTGCAATATTTTTTTATTAAATATTACTTTTGTTTATTCAATCCCGATTTAAGCGTCTTTATTAATAGTTTTACTATTATTGTTATCTATATAGACAATCTTTTAATTGTTAATATTAACAAAAAGTTTATCAATATTGTTAAAAGAATTTTTGCTAGTTAATTTGAAATAATTGACCTAAATTTTGTTTAATACTATTTAGAAATTAAAATTGAACACAATTTTGCAACTTAAACTCTCTATTTAAGTTAGAAAATATATTTAGAAAAAATACTAAAAAATTACAAAATTACAAAATATAAATTAGTTGTTATTCTTATAGATATATTTAAAATATATATTGTCGATTCGAACTATATTGCAAATCTAGATTATTATTATATCTATTAATTGACAATCGATTCTCTTATATACGCAATATTAGATATTTGATTAAATATTGCTTTTGTTGTTCTAATAGTGAATAGATATACTTTCAACTTTATTAATACTTATTAAAAGATTGTTAAACAAATATTTTGTTATTTTTAAAATAACTTTTGATTTTCGTTTTACTTTTTGTAAAAATATTTGTTTCTTATTAGATTATATCAATATCAATTAAAACAAAAATCAAGATATTTGTTGTTCTATCTTCGAGTATATCTTTAATCTAGAGACTAGAGTATTGTTATCAATTAATTATTTAAATATTAATTAATTGTTGCTCTTTCTATTTGCGAAGTTAAATATATTGGACAAATATAGATTGTCAAGAAAATTATTTAACTTTAAGCACTATTAAAACAATTGCAATTGTTTTATTTATTTCTATTGTTATTATTTATATCAAGAGCTTTTGTTGTTATTAAGACTTTTTTTTTGATGTTTTTAATATTATATTTAGTTGTTATTGTTATCTATTGTAACAATCAAAAGATTATAGCGTTTACTAAAAATCTTGCGCAACACATTTAAACAAAATATGTAGATATTTAAATCTAGTTTGTTTGCAAAAAGATTGCAAATAATTAAATTAAGCTAGAATATATCTTTATTAAAAAACAAATAGTTAACAAACTAATTAATGTTCTTTTTTGTAATATATTTGAAGCATTTTAACAAGCTCTTAAACTAATTTGATAATTAAACTATCTATAATTTCGAATATAAATATTAGACTTAATTATTTGAACAACTTGCAACTAAATAGTTGCTATGTTTATTGCTATTAATTTTTGTAATGTTTATTTAAATCTACATCTATTGTTTTCTTTGTTTTATTAATAAAGTTATCGAGTATTATCGATAACGTTTCTATAATTTCTTGTTAAAATTTTGTTTCTTATATATTTTTCGAATCTTAGAATATCTTGAACTTGTAAATATATATACGTTTGTATATAAATTGCTAATAGAAGACTTTTATATACTTTTTTTATTTTTGCTAGAAAAATACTCGAAACTTAATAATTTTAAAATAAATTTCGAACTTAATAAAATATAGAATATAGTTTATATAAAAGTTGATTTTTGAACTTAGATTAGATAGAAGTATCGAAATACAATAATTAATTTAATCTAGTATTAATACTATTTAATTTGATACTATTTAACTTGATATTACGTAATCGATTCAAGTAGCTTTAATCAATATATATAGATAGACAAAGTCCTAGCTTCTATATAGTAACTAAGCGTTCTATTACCTATTATTTTGACAGTAAGTATAAACTTAGTATAATTTTACTATAACTAAAAAGATAATTGTACTAATTTTTGTTATTAATAAAGATAAATCTATCTAAAAAAGAATTAATTATATATAAATTTAGTATAAATATATTATAGATATAATATATAAAATTGCAAACAATATTTTACTCTTTTTTGCTATTAAAATATTAGCTAGAACGCAAGCATTTATTAAATATAAAATTAGTATAGTTTTAATATAGTAAATTAGCAAACAAGATTTGCTCTTGTTTAAATTAAAAAAAAACATTCTAGTTCTTTTTCATATATATAGTAAATATAAATATAATATATATAAGTTTTAGACTTTTTTATTAAAATCGATTATTGTATTTAATTTTTTACTATTACAAGCAACTTTTTTTTGTTAACTACATATATATTAAATATAAATAAAATATAATTTTTTAAAGATTCTCGAAATTTTAGACGCACTACTATTATAAGATTTCTTCTTTTCTTTATATTTCTTTAATATTAATATACATTTAGTATAAATTGAACTTAAAATATAATTGAATAATCTACTCGAAAATTTAATATCTATAGTAGATATATTAATCTATATATAGTTTGAGTATATATTAAGTACAAATTAATACAATAAAATATACAAAAAGAAGCTTTTCGATTAAAGTACTAGTATAATGTTAAAAATAAATTAGCGTAAACTTAGTATATTTTAAAACTAAATTAAAAATATATTTCTTGCAAATATTTTTTAGATCGAAAAACAAATATTTAAAAAAAAATAACAAATAACAATTAATTAGTAATTTTGACAATTGTATTAATACAAGTCTAATATTAGTTAAATCTATACGTAATTAATGCGTTGTTAATATCTTAAATAACAAAATAAGTATTTGTATATATAGTATAAAAACAAAGAAAATAAAAGATAAATTAAGTATATAACAAGCATAAAATAAATTTATTTTGCAATAAAAATATATATCGAAAACAATTACAAATTCTTGATTATAACAATTGTTTTGTATAAATTTGATATATATTTAATATTAATTAAGTTTACGCAATATACTTTATATTGTTTGTATATTAATAAACAATTGTATTAACAATATGTTTGTGTCTATACAAAATATAACTTTAGTTTAAATAAAATATATAAAAACTATATTTCGTTTTTGTAAAATAGTTTGTATTTTGTTATTCTTCGAATTTAATTTAAAGTTTTAAAATATTAAACTAGTATAAATTAAATATAAATTAAATATAAAAGAGATATATATTTTTTTTGAGATAATATATATTTGTAGAAATATTTCTTGTATTTAAATTCCAAGTTATATATACTTAGCTTATGCGTTATATATAAATAATCAAAATATTTGTTTATTTGTTTTAATGTAATATATTCTTTAGTAACAACATAGTTTAATTTTAATTTTAACTTAATATATATCAAACATAAATAAAACTACAACTATATATACAAATAATTAACAATTAAGAGCAATAAAAGTTATCTTATATATTTAATTAATTAACACTATTGTACAATTATATTTGCTAATATTTAATATATATAGAATTGCAACTAGATTTATACAACTTATATATTCAAATTAAAGAAAAAGATTCGAATCTTAAAATTTGACGCGACTAATAATATTTAATATATACTAAGTTTAGATTAAATCTATATATAGATTGTTTACTGTTTTTTGTAATTTTAACAATAAATATTGCTAATACTTAATATAAGCTAAATTGTAACAAAAAATATCTTTTTACTAAATTTGGCATTTATTTAATTGTATTTTATATGCGCTAAATATAGACTCAATATACATTTAATATAGAATTGTGCTATAGTTGAACATTTATGTTTAATTACAAAATTAGAATTCAAATTAAAAAAAAAATCTTTAAGTGTATAATTAATATATGTTAGACAAAAGTATTGCATATATTATGCTTATTATAATAGTATTTTAGAAAAGACAAATTTTGCGCGTTTGTTATTGTAATATACTCTAAGATTAGCAAACTAAATTGCGACAATACTTATACTAAATATATACTAAAATAATAGAAGCAATAAAATTAAAAAATATGCTAAACTTATATTATAAATTTGTTAATGAAATTAGAAGTATATACTACAATAATACAAATAATTAGAAAAGATAAAGTGAAAAAACGCAACAATTGTATTTTAATTTTACAAAATATACTAGAAACTTAATGCGCAACTTGCGCAATTTTACTTATTTTTAATATATACTATAGCAATATTAAATCTATATTTAAATTGTATTTTGTATAGACGCGTTGAAATTGCACATTTAAAATCGAGTTAATAGTTTTTGTTTTAATAGTTGTCGACTATATTGAGTATATTTCTAGCTTATTTGAAGTTTTAGAAATCGAACAAAATTATAATTACTCAATATAATAAAATAAATAGTCTATATATTTAGTATATACTAGATATATACAACTTGTTTTTAACGCGTCTTTTCAAACTCTCTATCTCTTTGCTTAATTTAGTATAACATATATAAAGCATAGATTCTATATAAAGAAAGCTTATCTCAAATACAAATTTCTTATTTAAGATGAACTCTAGAATAACTAGCTTATAAATTTAGTATATACTTAATATATACAACTTGAAATGCGAACATCTTTTTAAACTTATAATTTTTTTGCTTTATTTAGTACAATCTATGTTGAGTATAGACTAAATATAGACAAAACTTATCTTAGTTGAGAATTCCCACTCAAGATAAGCTCGTCCCAAGTGGGAAATCTATATTCGGGATAAACTATATGTCTAGAAGTAATCTATAGAATCTCTATATAATCGAAATTTTTTTTTTCTGCAAATTACTATTTTTGAAATTTATTAAAAAAAGATTAGCAAAATATTAATAGAAATATGTTTATTGTAGTTATTTAATCTAATATCGGATTTTTAACTATATAGAATATTATTATTTTTTTCGACTTTACAAAACTTGTTTTTGCAAAACAATATTTTTACTTTTAAATTTAATTATATTTTTTAATTTAACAAATAGATTGCTTCTTTTTTTTTGTTTTTATATTTTTTGTAATAATAGAAGTTGTTTGTTCTTAGAAAAAAAAATTGACTACTTAGCTTAACTAATTATCTTTGATATATATAATATATAATTAAATTAGATCTATAGAGACAATAATAAAAATACAAAATTTAATATTATATTTTAACTAACTTAACTTAATCTTCTTTGTTCAAAAATATCTTTTGCACAAAATCTATTAAAAACAACAACAGCAATCTTCTTAAAAAACTTCTTTATTTTGACAGACTTACTTATAACGACAGCGACAAAAAACTAGAGAGATTATCGATAACAAAGCAGAAATAAATAAGAATGCTGCTATTATTCTATTATTCTATTCTATTATTCTGTTATTCTATTATCTTATCATCTATTATTCTATTCTACTTTATTATCTTCTTGTTATTCTACTATTTACTATTTTACTATTCTATTTATTCTATCTATTATTCTATTATCTTCTAATTTACTTCTATTCTTCTATTCTTTTATTTTTTATCTAATTCTACTATCTAATATCTTTAGATTACAATTGCAATCTATTTATTTTTTATTCTGCATATATTTCTCTACTTTCTCCGAAAAGTCGTTTAAAAAGAAAAATTATTTATTAAATGAACTGTTTATATTAGATCTTTAAAATTAATAACAAACTTAATAGTTTGTCTAGAATAAAAAGCTGCTTTAATCTAGTTAACAAATATAGTCTATTTTAAATTGTAATAAGTTTTTGTTGTTTATTACTATTAAACTTGATAGTATTGCTACTCTTTTTTGCAGTATTAGATTTGTTAATCGAGATAAATTTGCTGTTTTTTTTGCAATATTAGATTTGTTAATCGAAATAAACTTGTTGTTTTTTTCTGTAGTATTAGATTTGTTAATTGAAATAAATTTGTTGTTCTTTTTTGCAGTATTAGACTTATTAATCGAAATAAATTTGCTGTTTTTTTCTGCAGTATTAGATTTGTTAATCGAGATAAATTTGCTACTCTTTTTTGCAGTATTAGACTTGTTAATTAAAATAAATTTGCTGCTCTTTTTTGCAGTATTAGACTTATTAATCGAAATAAATCTGTTATTTTTTTTGGCAATATTAGATTTGTTAATCGAAATAAATTTGCTGCTCTTTTTTGCAGTATTAGATTTGTTAATCGAAATAAATTTGCTACTCTCTTTTGCAGTATCAAATTTGATAATCAAAATAAACTTGCTGCTCTTTGCAGTATTAGACTTGTTAATCAAAATAAATTTGCTACTGTCTTTTGTAGTATTAGACTTATTGATTAAAATAAACTTGTTGCTCTTTTTTGCAATATTAGACTTGTTAATTAAAGTAAACCTGCTGCTCTCTTTTGCAGTATTAGATTTGTTAATCGGAATAAACTTGCTACTCTTTTTTGCAATATTAGATTTGTTAATCGAAATAAACTTCCTGCTCTCTGCAGTATTAGACTTGTTAATATAAATTTCAACAAGAATTATATTATTAAAGTTGAGCTCAAATCTTATATTATAGTATAAAAAATTCTCTAATAAAGAATAGAGAAATAAAAGAATAGAGACTATTTAGATTTGTAATCTTAAATCAAAAATAAAAATAAAAATTGAGATTAAATAGTTATAAAAACAATTAAGTAAAAACTTTATTAAAATTAATACTTTCTAATTTTCGATTCGATATTTAGCTAGATAAATATAGACTTGCTGCTCTTTTTTGCAGTATTAGACTTGTTAATTATAATATTGTTTTTTGCTTAATTGCAATATAACAGACAACAACAATAGATTTCTGTTCGACTACAATTATTCTAGAAATACTTAAACAGAACTAATTGAAAAAAAAAGTACTAATAGCTGTTAAAATTCAATATTATAGAACAAACTATTTTAAAAACAAATATTGCAATTGTATATATTAATATTATAGTATAATTTGTATTTTTAATTTTAACTAATAATATAATTAATATATCTAAAATCTTAGCGCAAACTTTGAAAAAACTTTGCTTCTTAATTAATATAAAAGTAATAATATATAATAATTTTTAACAAAAAAGAATCTTTATCGATTATATTTAATTGTATTTTGTAAAAAAAATTATTGTTTATAACAAAATATTGTATATTATTGTTGTTAAAAAATTTTAGAAATATTTAGAAAAAATTGATATTAATAATTTTATAATTTTCGAAAACTTTGTTAAGAATAGCAACAATACTAAAATTATTAATATTTTGTTAAAAAAGAATTTTTAGAATTTATTATTTTCAAAAATATTAATTGATAGTCTAAAATACTTGTACTTGTATATTGTCAAACTAATTTATTTAATATTGAACAGAATATATAGATTCAATCTTTAAAATATAGCTATATAACTAAATAGATGTTTTTAAAAATAAATTTTAATTTAATACTATAATAGAAAATATATACAATCGATAATAAAATCGAATATTTTAGTAAAACTCTATACTAAGTTAGCGCAATTAATGTTAAAAATATATTTTATTTATAGCTAACTATATAGTAATAGCAGATAATAGCTAAAATTAGATAGAAAATTTGTTTTGTTTAATAATTGATATTAATTATATATACAAATTAAGTACTAATTTGTAATCTCTAGTATAGCAACAAATAGTTGCAACTATCTTCTAAATAGTTTAAGTTATAGAATCGAAATACTTTTTTTTAAATTGCAACATAAAGTTTTTTTTAGCTTGTATACTAATATATTATTTGTTTTAAATAATTACTTTTTTAATTAGATAATACAATGTATAAGTTAATACAATAATGGTCGAATTTTAAACTATATTTAAAATAATGTTTATCCAGATACTAAGTATTTAGATATTTATTTAGATAAATTGTAATTTAATTGCAAATACTATTTTCGAAATCGATTTTAATTTTCAAATTGTTTTTATTTTAATTTTCACAATTCTTTGTATTTTTGACTTTGTTCTTGTATTATTATTTGTTTGTATATTGATTTCGATATTGCTTTGAATTGTTTATGAATTAAAATACGCTTATATTAATTATAAATAACTTATTATTTCGAAAATATACTAGATATTTGCAAAAAAAGAGTTACAACAACGTTATATTTATTATATATTATATATACAAAACTATCACAAGTTTACAACGCATTGTATTTCTATCTAGATAATAGAACAATTAATTCAACTTTACAAAAATTAATACTAATTGTTAAGTTTTTTGTTTCTAGACTTAGAACGTTAAATCTTTAGTTTCTATAATTTTTTTTTAATATTATTTTATTTTCGACTTAACTAATATAGCTTTCTACACTTTATTTTCTACGTAAAAGATTATTTAAACTAATTGTATAAAAAATTGTATTAGATAGATTCTAGAAATTAACAATCTATTATTGTTGTTTTTTAAATAAAGTTTGCTATTATTTAAGAATATTTATTTCAGTTATTTTTAGCTTTATTATCGATTGTTGTTGTTGTTTTTTTGTCGAAACTTCGATTTTTTTAACTTTAAAAATTTGATTTTTAAAAATCTAGTAAATTTATATTAGTCTTTCTATATTAAAATATCAAGAACTAAAAAAACAATTTTGTTAGTTAATATTAATTCTATTAATACGCAATTTGCAATAAAACTATATATTTCAAATTTAATAATATTGAAATCATTACAAAATATAGATTAAATACTTATTTGTTTTTGCGCTATTTTTGTCTATTGTTAACTCTTTTTATATTTTTCATATTTATAGTTCTTTTTGTCCTAATTTTTGTCAATCTTATTAGCAAAAATAATTGTAACAAAATTATAGATTTTAATTAATTTTCTTAAATTAATATAATTTCTAATTATACAACAAAATATTGAATTTATATATTAATAATTTTGTTTATTATTTTGTAAATAGATTATATATTTGTTAAAAAAATAGAGTTTTCTTTTAAATTGCAACAATACAATTTAAAAAAATTCTATTAATCGAAAGCTTCTAAAAATATTGTATTAATTATTAATATATTGTTGTATTTTTGCAATATAGCAAAATTAAAAGCTTTATATAGTATCTATTTCGACAATATTAGTAGTATTATTATTAATCAAAATTAAAATCTTCTGTTTAATAATATTAACAAACGCAATTGTCTAAGTAGCAAGTTAAAAATTATCGATACTATATTCATTTGCAAAACTAATTTTTGATAAAAAAGAAACAAGCTAAAAGATAGTAATTAAAATAAAATATTAAATTCTTTTGTTAATCTACAAAAGAAAATAGTTTTCGAGAGAATTTTAGTTAATACAATATCGAAAAAAGCTTAAAAATTTTCGAAAAATCTACAAAAATACTATATTTGATATTATCGAATTATAAAACTCTTTGCGTTTTCGATTTCTTATAGATTTTTTTTGTATTATTGTTTATTAAATTCCAAAATTTAATCAAATATTATTGCAAAAAAATTGTATATTCTTAATCTTTGTATTATTAAAGCTCGAGAACAATTAAAAATATCTAATATTATCGATTTTACTTTTATGTAATTCAATAAATCTTGTAGCATCTATATAATTTCTTAGTATATTATATATTCATAGTTGCGCACTATAATTGTACATTTTATTTAAAATATAACTAGTTAAATTATATAAAAATACATTGTTCTAAATTAATAGAAATATTTTATACAATTTTTTGTTATTAAATTTTTTCTTTTTTTATTTATTGTAGACTATATATTTTTTGTTGTTTTTACAAAACTCTTGTTTTAATTTATATATCTTTTCTTATCTTTTCTTTGATTGTATTAGATAGTATATTTGTTATATTAATTAATAGCTTTAATACAAAATATACTTTTATCTTTGTTTTTAACTATTGTAATAATTTTAACTTTTTTAATTTTTAGATATCTAATTAAGAAACAAAGCAAATTTACAAAAGTAATCGAAAAACTATTTATACAATATTACTATTTTATATTTTTGTTTGTTTAGTTATTTATAATTGTATTGATTTTCTTAAGTATAGCAATCTTTTTAGACAAATTTATACAAAATATTAAATTAATTGCTATTCTAATTGCAAGCAATTTGTTTAAAGTTAGCAATTACTTTTTTTTCTATATATTTTTTCAAAAACTTTTTGTTAGTATTGCTATTTTTTTGCAATTAAATTGTATTTTAACGCAATTTATAATTAACTTGTATAATAATACAATAAAACAAAAATAAATAAGAAATATAGAAACAAAGATTAGTTGAATTTTTTTTTGTATATACAAATCTTGCAATTATTAATTTGTAAAATACAAAAAATTTCATATATTTTGCTGATATTTTCTTAGATATTATTTATTTTGTAATTTTATTTTTAATACTAATATTCGACATTTTTATATTTATTTTAATTCTATATTGTGCAATAGTATAATATTCTCTATATTTTAAAAAACAATCTTAATATAGAAGATCTAATTTATTTGGAAACTCTTAATTAGCTATTTCTAAAACTATATATTATAAAAACTTATTTCATAGAATTGTTTTATTTTAATTAAAACAATTACAATTAATTTGTCTGTTTTAAACAAATTGTAATTATAACTTTTATAATTATCTTTATTCTACTATATTAAAGAATTGTTAATTAGAATTATTAATTATACTTTGAATATCTGTCTATATACAACAAAAAAGAAATAAATAATAAAAATATTATTAAAGTTCTTAAATTGCAGAAACAATTGTTCAATATAATTGACACTTATTGCAAAATAGCGCTTCTTAGATTTTTCGATATAAATCGAAATCTCAAAATAATCGAATCTAAAAACAAAACAGAAATTATTGCAAAATTAAAAACTTAAGTCCCGATTAAACAATTTGTTTAAATTTCTATTAATAACTATATAAACTTTTGTATCGACTATATAGTTTTCTAAAAACAATCTAGATATTAATATATATAAAATTGATAAAATATATTTAGTCAATATATCGATTTCTATTAATAATAAGAATATCTCTCTAAACTCGAAAACAAAATTTATATATATTAACAAATTTTTTTTTGCAAAGTTGCTAAATATATTGTCGAAATACTGTAATCAATCTAATTTAATATTGACAATATTTGATTTAATACTATTCGATTCGATATTACGTAATCGATTCGCATAGTTTCGATCAATATATATAGATAGACAAAGTTTTAGCTTCTATATAGTAACTAAGTATTCTATTATTTATTATTTTGACAAATTATAAGCTCGAAATAGAACAAAAAACTTATCTATTTGTTAATTAAAATATTTGAAGTATAGCTAATAAATTGAACTAACAATAGATTTACAATTGCTACTATTAGCTAAATTTTTGTTAATTTCGAATATATAGAAGCTGACAATATTATTTGAATACTCAAATCAATTTTCAAAAATCGAAATATTAATATTATAATATTGTCGAAACAATAACTAAAAGATTGTCGAAACTTGTTAAACAATCGATTTCTCAATTACTTAAACAATTGAAATTTTCAAATATTAACAATTGAATAGTTGATATTTAAAAAAAAGTTCTAGACACAAATGTTCTACTAAGAGAGCTAATATAAATTGTAAAAACAACTAACTTTATTTTATTTGCAATTTGTTGCTTTTGTCGAAGAACACTAATTATTTTCAATAGATATCTATTAATAATAAGTTCTAAAAATCGAAGAACCAACTATATAACAATTATATAGCTGAAAATCGATAATTAGATAGCTAATAATTAGTCGAAAATATATTATTAAAGCAAAACAAGATTTTGCTCCAATATATTAATATTTTCTATTTATTGCAAAATTCTTTTATTAACAATTAAATAAGTTAATTTGTTAACTTAATAGTTAAAACAAGTATTAGTTAATTTCTTTTATTATAATATACAAAACAAATTAGTAAATTAAATTACAAATATATTTCGAAAATTAAAATAATTTTATTAATTATTTTGAAAACAATATCTAAATATAACTCTCGATCAAATAGCAATTAATTTTGTTTAAATAGAATTAAAAAACTTTTAACTATTGCAAAAATACAAAAAATTTAAATTAAAAAACTAATATTTAGTTTTATTAAAATAAGAAGACTAAGAAAATCAATTTAATAATTACAAAAATACAAAATAGCCCCAACTATTCTTATAACTGTTAAAATTAAGAAAAAGAATAAAGAAATTAAATAACTTAGTTAGATTTTAAATAGTTAACAAGTTTTATCTACAATTAAACAAAAACAACAATCTAATTAGAAGTTATCTATTAATATTTGATTTTTTAAACAAATTAAGTCTATTAAATTTGTTTAAATCTACGTTTGTTATAATTTTAAGATAGAACAACAAAAATATAAAATTTATTTAAGAATTTATTAATTGTTTATCTACTAAAATTTGGCTTAATTTATAATTAACAATATCGATCAAATTAATACTATTAACAAAAAGAAATATATTTAGCTATCTTTTTTATTCGAATTTTTCGAAAAATATCTATTGAACTAAATATCTAATTTAAGTTCTATTAATTTACTTAATTTTTGTAATCTAATAATTAGAATATCTTTATTAAAATCTTTACTATATAATTGTGTTTCTTTACTATATTTACTAGTATTACTATTTATTGTTTACAAGTTATTAATAGAACTCTAAAATAGCAAATTATATTAATACTATTATAGCTATTAGTATTTTTATATTATTTTTTGTAGTTTTGAAACAAATTGCTAAAATCGACAATAATGTAAGTTTTTTTATTTAAGAACAAAATTTATTTAAAATTCTTAAATAAATTAAGTTCTAAAAATATATCGAATTAAAAATTAGATTTGTCGACTTGTTTAATATAGTTATCGAAAAACAAATTAAATAAAATACTAATAACAAGAAAAATATAAATATATTTCGAAATATTGTTAATAGAAATTTGTATTACAATATAAAAAAGATTAATTTAATTAAAAAAACTTATTAAAAAACTATTAAAATATACAAGTCTAAAAAATTTAATATACTAATAAAAATCTTTATTAAATTCGAGTCTTTTAAGATTTTTAACAATTAAAATATTAAAAAATATAGAATTAAGTTTTGCAATATTATTAATAAATTATTTATCTATTTAAATAATTTAGTTATAGATAAGAATTAATTTATCTTTAAATATCTAGTTAATTTTAATAATATTGTTTGTTTCTTTATTAATTAATAAATATAGAAGTATAAATTTTTTTATAAAAATAATATTTAAAAACAAAAATTGTCTACTATTATTTATAATTACAAAATTTAATATATTAATTTAATAGATATCTCGACTATTAATACTATCTTAATTTTAACAATAACTACTAAACTAATTGCTATTACAAAAAATATTTTTTCTATTACTAACAATCTTAGCTTTGTATATATTAAACAAAAAAAATATACAAATTGCAACAAAATAAATTATTAAAAATTAAACTACTAAAATTTATATTTAAAACTATATTTTGTTTTAAAAAGTAATAGCTTCGAAAACAATTAAAATAATAGCAAAAACAAATATTGTCGAAATTACAATAATTAAAAGAATAATTAAAAAAAAATTAAATTTGAAAAGAATAAAAACAAATTTAAGTTTAAATTTAACAAAAACAACAATAAAAACAACAATAACAAAGAATAAAAAACTACTAAAATAATAATTTATAAATAATATTTTGTTTTTGCTATTATAACAATCTTGTTTGCAATTTCTAAATTGTTTGTTTAATTGTTTTTATAGCTATAATATTAACTTTTGTTATTAATTCTTTTTTGCGCAAATAAATCTTCAACACAAAATGCTTGCAATATATATTCGAAAATTCTAGTATTTTTATGTTTTATTCAAAAATATTTTAACAATTAGTCGAAAGTATAAAAAACAATTTATTTGTTATAAATATTAAAATTATTTGTTTATTTGTTAGATACAAAGACAAAAAAATCTATTATATTACAATTTACAATACATAATATATGTTTAACTTTTTCTACAATTTGATTTTTTATAAACAGTTAAAAGATACTAACATTGTTCGAAAAATTATTAATTATAACTTTTTTATTAATATTTAGCAAGTTCGAGCAATTAAAAATTTCGATTTCTACTTTCTAAATTTAAAAATACTTATTGTATTTTTTGTTATTACTATTGTTCTATTAACAATTAGCAAAAACACAATAATTATATAGTACAAATAACTCGATTATCTAAATAAACAAAATATCTATTAGTTGATTTGCAAAAATACTTTTAATCTTATTAAATTATTTTTAAAGAATATTTGTGTTTCTTGCATATATACAAAAAACAAAGCAATATTTTATTGAACTTCTATTAGATTTAATTGCTAAAAAACAATCTTATTTATATTTATATTATAAAATTTATACTTCTAAACAATTTTGATAGTATTTGCTATATTTGTATGTAACTAAATAATAAAGTTAAATATTTATAAATAAAATATTTTAAAAACAAGAATTCAATTAGTCTACTAACTTCTTTTAAATACTATATTAATGAATATAAATATAAAGATAACAAATATATTTGTATTTGTATTAACAACAAAAATAAATATATAGATAAAAAAATTCAAATTTGATACGAAGAGCGCAAAATATATATCGAATTAATAGTTATTGTCTTTTCTAAAATAAACAAATATATTAAATATTTTAATTAGATTTTAATACAAAAGATTAATACTATAATTAAAAATACTAACTTAATCGTAAATTTCTAATTAAAAATTATTTAAATAGTTAATTTATATTGCAATTTTTTTTTGTTATCGAATGTTTTGTTATTTTTTTCGAAATAAGTATCGAATATCTTTATAATTATAAGTATATTCGACGCATTAATTAGTAGAGAGAAATATTAAAAATTCAACTAAATATTAATTAGTAAAAGTTTTAAAATTGTATTCGATTTTTAGTTCTAGTAAAATATAAAAAAAAGTATATTTATTGTATAATAAATAACAAAGATATTAACTAGACAATAAACAAATGTTATTTAGTTCTAATATTAATTATAGTAAAATTAGCTATTAAAATAACAATATACAATTGTCTATAATTCTATTTATACAATCTAATATTACAAATACTATTAATAAATTTCTAAATTTTGTAAAAACTAAATTGAACAAACTTTTTATAACAATATTATAACAATAATAAAAAATTGTTTTGCTCTTAAATTATATTAAGAACTCTAATAGACTAGATTTATTTATTTTATTTTAAATTTAATTTTTTTGAACTCTAAAAATACTATTTCTTTTAAATTATTTTTCGATTTCGAAAACAATACTTTTTTCGATTTTACTAACTTTAATAAGTTTTTTGAAGTTATTAAATTATTAGATACGTTTTAAAACTATTGTTTTCAAATTTTAATTTAATATTGCAAAAATATTCGAAACTTTAATTGTATTAAAACAAATTTGCAAATTCTCTTATTTTGTTGTTTAAAATTATATTATTAAAATTATATAAATCTAAGATTTATGCTAAAGCTATAACAAATATCTATTATAAAATAGACTAACAACTAGCTAAACAAAACAAAATTAAATTTTTAAAAAAGAACAATATCTATATTATTTATTTAGTATCTAACAAGTATTATATACTTTGTAAAAGATAAATCTACAAAATTAAACAAAAAATTAATAACAAGATTTTTTACTATAAAGTTTGTTAAATTGTTAGAAATTATAACAACGCAAAGATCTAAACTATATTAAGATTTTTGCAACTATAACTAAATTTATAAACTACAAAACTATCTTTGTTTTTGCTATTATTAACAATTGAAATTTAGAGCAAATAAATATTGTTATTATTTTTCTTTATAGAAATATTAATAAAAAGATTTACATAAAATTGTTTTACAATTTTAAGCAAAACAAAAAGATATGTTAACTTAGAAAAACTCTATATAGACTTAAGCAATTATTTCGAATATAATATAATACTTTTGCAATATTTTTTAAAAAAATATTACTTGTTTTTGTTGAATTTCGATCTAAATATCTTTACTAATAACTCTATTATTATTGCTATTTATATAGACAATCTTTTGATTATTAATATTAACAAAAAGTTTATTAATATTATTAAGAGAACTTTTGTTTAGACTGACTGTTCGGGTCGGTTTTTCCCCGAAATCTATAATCCGACCCGAAAGTTATACCTAACTAGGCCAAGTTTTAACCTGATATAGTTAGTATTTTCATAATTTATGCAATTCGGTTTCAACTATTGAAACCGAACGATTAGTCTACTTTTGTTAGTTAATTTAAATTTTGTTCAATAATATCTAGAAATTGAAATCGATATAATTTTGCAATTCGAATTCTCTATTTAAGTTAGAAAATATATTTAAAAAAAAAACTAAAAAATTACAAAATATAAAAATATAAATTAGTTGTTATTTCTATAAATATATTTAAAATATATATTGTCAATTCGAACTATATTGTAGATTCGAAGTATTGTTATATCTATTAATCGACAATTAATTTTTTTATATACGCAATACTAGATACTCGATTAGATATTGTTTTTGTTATTTTAATAATAAGCAAATATACTTTTAATTTTATTGATATTTACTAAAAGATTGTTAAACAAATATTTTGTTATTTTCGAAATATTTTTTATTTTTATTTTATTTTTTGTAAAAGTATTTGTTTTTTATTTGACTATATCGATATTAATTAAAATAAAAATAAAAATATTTGTTATTCTATTTTTAAACATATCTTTAATCTAAAAAGTATTGCTATTAGTTAATTATTTAAATATTAATTAACTATTGTTTTTTCTATTTGCAAAATCGAATATATTAAATAAATATAGATTATTAAAAAGATTATTTAATTTAAAATACTATTAAAGCAATTGCAACTATATTATTTATTTTTGTTGTTATTATTTATATCTAGAACTTTTGTTGTTATTAAAATTTTCTTTTTAATATTCTCGATATTGTATCTAGTTACTATTGTTATCTATTATATCAATTAAAAAACTATAGTGTTTACTAAGAATCTTGTACAATATATTCGAACAAAATATATAAATATTTAAATTCAATTTGTTTGCAAAAAGATCGCAAATAATTAAATTAAACTAAAATATATTTCTATTAAAAAACAACTAATTAATAAACTAATTAAAGTTCTTTTTTGTAATATATTTAAAGCATTTTAACAAACTTTTAAATTAATTTAATAACTAAACTATTTGTAATTTCGAAGATAGATACTAGATTTAATTATTTAAATAATTTGCAACTAAATAGTTGCTATATTTATTGCTATCGATTTTTGTATTATTTATTTAAATTTAAATTTAAATTTTTTTTTTTTACTAATAAAGTTATCGAGTATTATTAACAATATTTATATAACTTTTTATTAAAATTTTGTTTCTTATATATTTTTCGAATCTTAGAATATCTCGAACTTGTAAATATACGTATATCTATATATAAATTGCTGACAAAGAACTTTTGTATATTTTTTTAACTTTTGCTAGAAAGATGCTTGAGACTTAATAGTTTTGAAATAGATTTTAAACTTAATAAAATATAAAATATAATTGATATAAAAGTTGATTTTTGAATTTAGATTAAATAGAAATATCAAAATATTGTAATTAATCTAATTTAGTATCAATACTACTTGATTCGATACTATTTGCTTCGATATTATATAATTGATTCGAATAGCTTCGATCAATATATATAGATAAGCAAAGCTCCAGCTTCTACATAGTAACTAATCGTTCTACTATCTATTATTTTGATAGTGCAATCTTGTTTATTTTTAATATATACTACAATAATGATAGATTTATATTTAAATTATATCTTGTATAAATATGTCGAAATTGTATACTTAAAATCGAATTAATAGTTTTTGTTTCAATAATTATTAACTATATTAAGTATAAATTTAATTTATTTTCAATTTTAGAAATTGAACAAAGTTATAATTACTTAATATAATAAAATAATTACTTAATATATCTAGTATATACTAGATATATACAACTTATCTTTGATATGTCTTTTTAAATTTTAAATTTCTAATTTCTTTGCTTTATTTAACACAATCTATGTTAAATATAGACTCAATATAAACAAAGCTTATTTCAAGTAAGAATTCCTATCTAGAATAAGCTCGTCCTAGATGGAAAATCTGCACTTGAAATAAACTATATATCTCGATATTAGGAATTAAATCGAATTGTTAAGAAATCGAATATAACGTTATTATGTCATGAATTACTAATTTTTGAATAAAATATTTTATTAATAAAATACAATATTTGCATCTATAGACTCTATAGATCTTATAGATGCAATTTATTAATAAAATGCAATGTTTGCATCTATAGACTCTATAGAATTTATAGATGCAATTTATTAATAAAATGCGTCATTTGCAATTATAGACTCTATAAAACCTATAGATGCAATTTAATTATTTTGTTTTTAAAAAGTACTTAGTAAAGCATTACTATAATATATTATCTTATTATAATTTAAATAATTAAATATTATTAAAATATTAAATTCGAATAAAGCAACTAGTGTTTTTTGTAAAATCTAAATATTAGTTTTGTCTCTCTTATTTTTGTCTCTTTTAATTATTTCTATATTTATAGATAATTACTAGACACACAATATTCTACTTTGCTATTACATTACTCTTACTTTATTGTTATATTACTTGTTTCTACTAAGTCTAATTAAGCAATTTTAGAATCTAGTTTATTTATTGTTGTTGTTGTTGCGTTCTATCTTTCTTATTAATCTTTTATTTTACTATCTATATCAAGAGCTTTATTAATTATAATTATAGAATTGCGATTATTGTCTAATGTATATTACGAAAGAATATTTATTTATTTATTTATTTTAATCTTAATAAGTATATAACAACGCAAAACTATACAATAGCTAAAAATTGCAACAAGATATCGAAACAAAACGTTTATATAAAATATCAAATTACTTGCGATTGTAATAACAAAATTAAATAAAGAAGATACAATCATTGTTAAATTAGTAGTTAATATAATAAACGGAATATTAATATAAATAAAATTTGAAGAAGAAAGCTTTGACCTGCGAAAATCAATACTATATAATCTTACTATACGAGAGAAGATCGAAAGAATAATTTTATTGACAAGTAAGTCCACAATCTATCTAGATCGACGAGATTAGATAAATGTAATTAATACAACGTCGATAAATAATTAAGACGTTGTTAAAATGTCTTAACGCAAATTAATATCAATTGCAAAGAACATAAAAGTAGAGATATTTATTATAAAGAAACTCTATAAATCTAAGAAAAAAAACGCGTTCGAAATTGTTTTGTTAAAAGCGTTGACAAAGTAATTCTCTTTAATAAAGAAGTTGACGCGACAATTAGACAACATTCTTGCAAAGAAAATATGTATTAATATAATTTCAATCTTGAAAAAACCAGAAAGAACAATTGACAAATTGAAAAAAAAAGAGAAAGCAAAAAGAAATATACAAAAAGAAATTATATAAATTACAATAACAAGAAGTCTATTCTTAACAAAGCGAGCAAAGAATCGCATAAACGTCTTTTAGGCATTTTTAATAAAACGTTCTACAAAAAAGATAAAAATAGTTGTATAAATAAAAGAGAAATAAGAGATAAAAAGAGTGCACAAAATAAATGCGACAAAAGTAGTAATATTAGTATGCAATTTCAACGTTGTCGAAACACTAATAGCGCGAAAGAGTATACAAAGTATTCGACACTTTAAAAAAATAATTGTTTTTCGAATAAACAATAAAAGCAACAAAAAAACTTTAGAATCGAACGATTTCTAAATAAAGAAAGTATTTAATATAATAATTTTGCGTTACAAACGCGCAAACGTAGTGATTTATAATATTAGAGTCAAAAGTATATCAAAAAATATAAAGAAAAAGAAACCAAAAATAATAAAAAGATTATACAAGACAATATATCAAAATAAAAAAATAAAAAAGATAGTTTAGCTTACTAGAGAGAGCAACAAGAAAAAATACATATTGTTAGTAATATAAATAAACAATGCGAAAGCAATAAATACTTTTATACAATTAAGAGTAATTTACGAATCAAACATAAAAATTGTAAAATATTATAACACAAGATGCAAAATAAAACAATGCATAAAGTGTTAGAAATACGAACATCTTATATATAAATGTAAGAGATAGCAACAATGCGCACATTATGCGCAAAATTATCGCTTCAAGCAATGTTCTTATTAAGAAAATATATTTTAATAGAAATGCGAAATTTGTAAAATTTTTTACAAGATATTCGATTTTAAATATTTTGAAAAACAAAAAGAGAAAACGAGAATTAAGAAAATAACAAAGACGAAGCTATTGTATTACGTTGTTAAAACAACAAAAATAGACGAATTTTTTTGTTCAATTTTAATAGTACTAGAGAACGCGATTGTATTTATACAAATTTCGAAAAAAATATTAAAGCGAAAGATATTAACAATAGAATGTCTAACATAGACAATCGTTATAAAGAGTATTTTTATTAGTATAAGAGAGAGCGTAATTTAACAACTAATTAAAAAGAAACGCTCTAACAAATCGATAAGAAGTTAATTTATTTTAATAAAATAAAATAACGACGAGATCGCGATATCTAATTTATTAAATACGCTAAATTTATTGAATATATCAAGTTTATTAAATATACTTTCTACTTAAGAGATAAAGAGTTTAATATAGATAAACACAAACATTAAAAAGAAGCTTTAATAAAGATACAAAATAAGCTTTGTATATTGTAGTACAACGTACACAAATTAAGAAGCAAGATAATAATTGCATTATTGCAAGAGAAAAAGATAAAAAACTATAATATACTAGTAATACAAAAATTATAACAACATTATGTCGAAGCGAAAATATATAATTTTGATTGTGTCGACTTTACTCTAGTAAACAATAAAGAGCGCATTTGCTTCTATATTAACAAACGTATCAATAGCAACAATTGATATAATATATAATATATTAAAGATGTAAAAACTATAACGTTGCAACTACAATTAAGAAACAACGTTATAAAACAAGAATTTATTAATATTTATAAAGTCTATAACTCGTCTTCTAATAGCTATAACAATATAATAAATAGAAGCAATTTTAATGCGATCAAGAGAGCACTAAATATGCGAAAGAAAAGTGTAATAATAAATAACTTCAATCTATATTATTTTTTATAAGAGAAATCGTTATATTCTAGACAACATTTGTTATTTAACAATTTACTAAATATAATGCGTACAATCGACGCTACTCTCGCGTTGTTGTCAAACACAATAACGAGAAATTATTAAAGAGCGTAAATTACTATTAATTTGTTTTTTATTACAAAGAAAATAACAAATTGTTTAATTTATTGTGAAATCGACAAAGAAGTAGAGAATTTGTTAGATTACTTGTCAATTAGAACAATACTAGATTTTAGAGTGCAAAAGAAATTTATACGTTGCTCTAGACACAATTAGAAAGCTATAAATAAGAAAAAATTCGATAATATACTAAGAGAGCTTTTATTAAAATTACTATTGAACAATACAATAGAACGAGATAGTATTAACAAGTATATATTTACGCTAATAAGAGTACTAGAGAAAGCTATTGAAGAATCGATTCTATAGACAAGATTGCACAAAAGAGTCAAATTAGAATAAATACCAAAATACATTAATATAATTAAAAAGATCAAAAGATTTCGACATTAATGTCGCACACTTCGTGATTAAAAGAAGTACGTTTAAACATGCAACAAAAAGAACAAAATTCTAAAAAAACACAAAAGAGATAAGTTTCGCAATTAGATATAGATCTTTAAGAGTATCTCGAAAAGTTTGTTTAAAATAGCTAAGTAAGCTAGAAATATAACAACAAATACGTTTATCAAGTTTACGATTTCGTCGTTTAAGACAAATACAAAAATAATAACAACAACGAAAAACAAAACGAAAGCAATGTTTTAGACACATTTTTCTTTTTTATTTATAGTTTCAATAAACAACATAGAGAGCTTTATCTATTTAATTTCAATTAACAACAACAAGACAATGTCGAAGCGCGAGATAACAAGAGCAGCGCACAAAGCAATTCTAGACAAGACGTCAAAAATAAACAACGTAACTAATAGAGCGTTAAGACAACTTGTTTGCGTCGTCTCGAAACAAATGCAATCTCTATTCAATAGATGCATTCAAAAAGAAGTGTAGCCATCTTATTTCAAGAAGACGACCACGATAATGTTGCGCAAATCTAGCAAGAAAGATTACTTCGAACCTTTATCCTTTAGGCCTATCGCGTTACTCGACACTCTAGATAGGCATATCGTAGAGCTCTTCCTTGTCTTCGATACTATATCTTTTTTACAACGCGGACCTTCTAGAACAGTGTAACGATATTCGACTTCGAGTCAACGCTACGGGATTTGTAGATAATGTGAACATACTAACGTACGGGGAGTCAACCGAGCGCAATTGCAGAGTACTAGATCAAATATATTGTCTACTAATCTGCTAAAACAGTTTTAGGCAACAACATCGCCAGAGATGCCCAAACCTCCTTCTTAGGTTTATAGAGTTCTCGCTTGGAGGATTTCTTTGTATGCGGATATCACGATATAGAAGGCGAAAGACGTTAGAAGATCAAAATGATGCGAAGACATTGCTAGAGTAACGTTAGAGCGAAAGAATGCGAAAAGAGAAAAATCGCAAATTCTAATCAATTAAGCGTTGGCAAACAGACGCTAGTGTTGCTCGCCAAATCGTAATTGGTTAGATTTTAATTCTAAAACATAGGGTCTCGCATAGGTTCTCAGAGATGTTGTATCGAATATAAAAAAAAAAAAAATAATAACAATAATAAACGTTCTTTCAAAGCAATTGCAAAATTAAATAATAATCTCGAAAATAAATAGAATTTAAACAATTAAATCTTTATTGTTAAGTATTTTGATTACAATCATTTTTTTATAAAGTTATTTGTCTTTATATTATATTAAAAGAAAGTTTTAAAAAATTTACAAATATAAAGCAAACTTTAAAAGAAATAGCGCAAAGATAGCAAAATAAATTTAACATAAAAAAAGCTTTGCTTAAATTTTAAAAAATCTATATTTAAATTGCAAAATATTTAAAACGTTAATATTATTTTTAAAACAATATTAATACATTCTTTAATATCTATACAAATATTAAAAAGATATTTAACAAAATTATTTAAATAATAAATTGATTCGAAGAAGAAAAAGTATAACAACAAGTTGCAATTATATTTATATAGAAATTGCTTTGTTTAAATATAAAGATTTTAATTATAAATTATATATATAAAACAAACAAATACAAAATATCTTTTTTTATTATTATTAAAATTATCGTCTTAAATACTATCTTTTATATTAAATTTTGCTTTATAAGAAAGAAGAATTATAGCAATTATATATAGATAATAAAAGTTTTAATATATCTCTATAATTATTTCGATTTATTTAATTTTGCAATTGTTATATTTAACAATAACAAAATTTTATTATTAATATTGTTGTACGTGTTTTTCGAGCAAAAATATTGCGTTAACTATATTCTTTATATTTAATATATAAATTAGAACGTTATTGTTAATTGTAAAAAGTATTTTTTTATAAATAAAAAGTAAAAGATTTTTTACAAACAATAAAAGAATATTGTTTACGCAAATATCTTAAAATTGCTTGCAAAACAATACAATGTCTTGTATTGCAATTATTCAAATACGTATTAAGATAATTTTAATTATCTCGAAAAACATCTATAGTTTAAAGACAAAAAGTAAGCTAAATACTATACTAATTAAGTTTTTTAATTTAACAATATCTTTTTATTATATAAGAAAACGCTTATTATTAAATTAAATAAAAGCTTTAGTTTTCTATTAATAGATAACAACTATAATAGTTTTCTATTAATAGATAACAACTATAATAGTTATCTTTGCATTATTAATATAATACAAATAATCTATATATTGTTGTTAATATAAAATTAAACAAGTTTTTTATCAATTAATATTATAATTACTAGTAAAAGTTTAAGAAAGCAAAGACTTGTCTATCTTTAAAGTTTTGTAATATATCCATTTTTCGCGATTTTACTATGTAGATAATATTGTTTGCTTTAAAGATAATTAATATACAATTTAAATAATTTAAAGACAAATCTATTGTTATTGTATCTTATATTAATATTTTTACAAAATAATAAAATTGTTGTATATTTATATTTACGTCTTTATTTATTATTTGTTTATATTATAGTAATTTTTATAGTAAGTAGAATCGAACAATTTGTAAAATTTCTACGTCCAAGTTATGTGTTAACAAGAACATATCTATTATATATATAATAATTGTAAATTGCGTTTATAGATTGCATTTATAGATTATATTTGTAAGATTTAACAATATATAAAATCAAATTTTGAAAACATACAAAATTAGTAAATCTTCGCAATATGCAAGATAAAATTTTAGCAAAACGTATATTAATTATGCGTCTACTAATTTTGTTAATTGTAGTTTAATCTTGTGCTTTAAATCATAGAGCGAGCATATTAATATATTAGCTAATTTGGTTATTAGCTATTAATAGTACTGGGATTTAAGCTTTCGAAATTCCTAATATAATAGTTGTTAATTTTAGACTAACCGTTCGGGTCGGTTTTTCCCCGAAATCTATAACCCGACCCGAAAGTTATATCTAATTAGGCCAAGTTTTAACCTAATATAGTTAGTATTTTCATAATTTATGCAATTCGGTTCTAACTATTAGAATCGAACGATTAGTCTAAGTTAATTTATAACAATAAATATTATATCATATATTGAATTTCTTGCTATTGCAATATTGCAATTGTTTATATTTAGTATATATTAAATTTAAGTTTATAATACTTATATAATTAGTAAGTTAAACAAAAAGACTCTAGTTTTTAAATTAAATATCTTTGTCAATACTTAATATATATTGCGTTTAAATAATAATTATTATTATTGTTTTATATAATTAATTTTAAAATAAATATTGCTTATATCTAAATATAAATATTACTTAAATAAGAAGTTATTATTAATTAATTTTATTTTAGTCTTAAATATAATTAATCTAATCTAAATACAAGTTTAGTATATATACAACAAAGATTCTTAATAAATTAAAATCTATATAATAAAATTTAATGAATATTAATATAAAATTAGAATTTTAAAAGAAATAATTAGTATATATAATATATAGATTTTTTATATACTTATTATAATAATAACTTAAAGTCAAGAAATTTGTTATATTTATAACATTTGTATTATTATAATATACTTAACTTATATTAAATTAAAAATGTTTTTAAGATATAGTAAATATAGAATATAGAATACACGTATATATATATACTATTAATATATAAATAATTGAAAAAAATAAAGATAAAAAAGATAAAGTTAATACTTAAATTCGACAAAAAATACTAATTGTTTTGTTTAAATTTAATATATTTTTTTAATATAATTCATATTATACAACTACTAAATATATATTTAAATTAGATTTTATATTAATATATTATTTTTAATGTATTTAAACATTTAGAATTTTATAAAAATTAAATATATATTTAATATAAAAATTTAAGTTCTATTGTTTTTAATATTATTATTGTGTTTTTGAAAATTAATACTTAAGATATATTTTGTTTATACTTAATTATTTTTTCGCAATCTTAATATCTTTAAATATCTTTATTATATTATATTTATGTTAGACTTATTTCTTACTAAAATATAGTTTAAAATCTTTAATTATTATTAATTTTTAATATACTAGATATATATAAAGTTTATTTCAAGTTTAATATTAAATGCAAAGTAATCTTTTATTTAGAGTTATTCTATATATACTTAATATATACAAAGATTATCTTAAATTAAAAGCTTAATTTAATATAAGCTTGTCTCGAGTTAAGTATTTGTATTCGAGATAAACTATATATTCGATAAGTTGTTAAATAATTAAAAAAAAATCAAAAATTATACTTAATATATATTTTAAATACTTATATTACTTTTGCGTAAAATCTAGATTATAAAGATATCTTTTAAATTCTTAATATTATAAAATATTGTAATATAAAATAAGTATAAATTAGATATATTTTTAGCTTGTTTTTTGTCTATATTTATTACGAATATACGCAATTCTTTGTTTTTACAATCTATATAAAATACTTTAATTATTTAATGCATTTAGATTGATCGCGTCAGGTCGAATTATCCAGTTCGAATCGAGTACTCAACTCGAATCGGATCGAGTCGATTCCAAAAGTTGAAATCGAAAAGTCGATTCGATTTCTAATGTTGAAATCGACTATTCGAGTCGAGTTGCAAACTTGGAATCGAAAATCGATCCAAAAAATCGATTCGAATTGTTAAGACTACTATTTTTAGTAATTTATTTTATTTTTAGTAATAATTAATTAATAATATAATAGAAATAATTAATCTATTTAACTTAATTAATAAATATAGTATATTGTTTTTATATTATACATTACTATTGTGTATTATCTAAAGAATAATAAAAAGTCTAAATTTAAACTTATTTTATACTATTTTTAGTAATCTTGACGTTCTTGGCAATTCAATTCGATTTCTAATATTGAAATCGAAAATCGACTCGAATCGAGTCGAATCGATTTTAAAAAAGTAGAAATCGACTCGAATTTCGATTCGATTTCTAATATTAAAATTGTCGAATCGGATCGATTTCAATAGTTGGAATCGAAATTCGATTTAACAATCAATCTAAATGCATTGTTTTTTGCAAAGTCTTAAATATGTTTATAAATATTATATAATAACTTTTTTAATTCTTTATATTAATTTAAATACAACAATATTTATTGTATTTTTTTTTGCAATCTTGATACATATTAAATATATATTAAGTTTGCATTAAATTTACAATAATAATTTTTATTTTAATTAAAATATTGTATAAGTTTGTTTTATTTTAAATTTGTTTAAAAATAAGATTTATTTTAAAATACAATTAGTTTATAAAGATTTTAGCTTAAATCTATATACAATATACAATAATATATTGCTAAAAATTGTTCAAATATATAATTTTCTTTCTTTCTAAAATATACAATTAATTATAAGCAAATTTGTATTCAATTTCTATTATACATAAGTTTAATATATATATAGTTTAAACAATATATAAATTAATCTTTTAAAACTATTTTAACAAAAAATTCTTTTAATTTTTGTTTGTAAATTAGTACTACAATACAGTTTTTTGTATTAAGACTATTATATATATAATATTAAACAATATTGTTATACTTAATATATAAATTAAATATTACAATAATAATAATAAAGCGCTCTATAATATAAGATATTAATACAAGTATAATATATATTAAATATAAAATTAATTTACGTATTATATTATACAACAGATTCTATTATTTAATTATTTAAATAATATTATTAGCAATTTCTTAAAATATAGCAAATAAAATATAGCAAATAATAGATATCATTTTTGCGTACAATTAATATAAGAAACAAAAATAAATTTTGCTTAATTAAAATATAGATATTTAATTATATATTGCAAATATTAATTTTAATCTTGTTGCTTTTTTATAAATAATTAAATTCTATATATATTTAATATATAATAAGTATAAATTTAGACTACAATTAATTGTAATTTTAATTGCAAAATATTAGATATTTAATATAAATATAATTTTAGATATTTTTTGCAAATTATAGTTAATTAAAATGCGAAAATACTTAATATTAATATATTGTAATCCAATCTTTAAAAGTAAAAAATAATTAATTTGTTAAATTTATCTAATTAATTTATAATTAATATAATTTAAATATAAGTTTACTTTATTAATTATTAATTATTAATTTTTAATTTATTTATACTTAATACAACATTTCTAAGAATCTATACAAGATTTTGTATTTTAGAGTTCAAATCTAACTAAGTATAATTTGACAAACAATAGTAGCGTTGGCTTGTCTACTTCTAACTTATTAGAATTTGTAATTTCTTTCTTTTTGTATTACTTTCTTTTGACGTTGTTTTAACAATATCTTTGTGTTATTTTTAATTTCGTATTGTTTTTCGCTTTCTATCTTGTAATATTTGCGTACAAAGAAATTCTTTAAGGGAAAACTCTATAGATTTAAAAGAAAGATTTGAATATTTTCAATAATATTGTTGTCTAAAATTGTTTTAGCAAGTTAGTAAACAATATTATATATATAGTTGCAATAATAAGTTTTGCTTTGCTTAACAGTTGCTTTAAATTTATAATATTAATTTTTTTTATATTTGTATTCTTTTTTGTTATTATGTTAGATATATTAATAGAATATATTTAATTATTATTTGTTTTTAATTGTAATTATATATATCAATTGCAATTTTAAAGATATAAAGTTTCCAAAAAATTAAAAAAATTTAATCTTATTTATTTTTAATTAAATTAAGAGTAAACTGTGCAATTTAAGATAACTTTTATATAGCTATATATATTTGTGCGTAATATTAAGAACAAGTTTGCAAAACTTTACTTTACTTTTGTTTTGCAATTAATATATATATATATATATATTTTACTTTGTTTTAAATTAAAGTCTTTTTAGCAACAAATTCGCAAATTATTTCGTATATAAGAAAAAGATATTGTATGTATATCTTATCTACAATTTTGTTAACAATTTTGTTATTTTCTATTTTTTATACTTAAGTATTTAACATACTTTTAGTAACATTTTGTATTATGTTATTGCTTTGTATATAATTTATACGTATCTTAAATATATTTGATTTAATATTAATTTTATCTTTTTAATAATCTTAATTAATACTTAATTGTTAAAATATATTTTATATATTTTACTTTTTAAGTTAATAAATATTTTACAATATTTCGCAAGTCTTTTTTTTGCTTTTATAAAATTCTTAGATTAATTATTAGATTAGATTTCGATTTGAACTATTAGAATTAATTCGATTCAACAATTTTAATATTAGAAATCAACTCGAAATTTAGTTCGATTTGCGCTAATTTAGAATTGACTCGATTTAATTCAAGTTAATATTTGAGTTCAATATTAGAAATCGAATCGAATTATCAAGAAATCGAAAATAATATTAATATATTAAGAGTTACTATTTTAAGATTTGTGTAATTATAATATATTATTAAAATTACAATTTGCTATATTATTAGATTATAATTACTTGTTAATATAAAATCTTGTTTAAATTGATTTATATCTATATTACTCTTTTATACTATTACTTTAATTTAAATTTATTCTTCTTTAAACTACTTAAAAATATTGTTTATACTATTTTTAATTGCAAAATATTTAATTTTTGGAAGTTTCTAGTTAATAGTTGTTTTTATTCGAAAATAATTTTACTAGATTTATTTTTTGCAATTTATTATTTAATATTTAATATTTTAATTAATTTGCAAATTAATTTGATTAAAATTGCAATTATATATTTAATACTAAAAAAAAGAGTTTTAAGAAATTTTAAGTGAAATTTTAAACAATTTTCTATTACTTGAACTAAAAAACAAAAACAAAGATATTAAATAAAATACAAATATTAAAATTTAGTTTAAAGAATAATAATTATATACTATAGTTAATAAGAGTATTTTATACAAGATTTAAAATAAACTTGTTTATTTATATTAAATTAAAAAGATTAATATTAAAGCACAATCTAAGTTTTAAAACAAATATATTCAAATAGTTTTAACTATCAATAGCTTGTCAAAAATTGTTTGCAAAAGTTGTTAAAAGATATTAAATTATTCTATTGTATATAATTATTCAAATATATTAAATATAAAGAAATATCTTTAATTTGCAATTTGCTTAAAACAATTTTTTTAATTATAATTAATAATTGATTTAGTCTTTATTTGTATAAGTTGTTGTTAATAATACAAATAAACAATGCAAAATTAACGCGTTAATAGAAGAAAAACTATATTAATTTGTTATTTTTTAGTTAAAATAATTGAAAAAATTGAAAAAATTAACTATATAAAATATTTGTTAATTTAAACTTATCTTTTCGAATTATTAATAATTCGAACTTTCGAAAATTACTAACAATATTTTAATTAAGTCTAGTAGTTCTAGATTGTATTAAATTATCGAAATTAATTTGTATTAATTTCGATCAAATTTGTAACAAAATCAAATTAAATTTCAAAAAGTTTTAATATATTTTTATTGCTTTAAATATATATATAATTTAGTTCTTAAAAAGTTGTTTATTTTAAAGTATTAATATATTAAATTAATATTATATTTTAATATTTTAATATCTTATTAAATTTGATTTTTTTAACATAAAATATATTAATTAATAATTAATATTAAATTTTATAAAGATATTAAAATTCTTTAAAATTAAAAACAATTTTTTTGAAATTGTTATTAATAATACAAGCAATAACAATACTTTTAAAGATAAACTTAACAAAGTTTTAAATTAACAAAAATCTTAATAAAACAAATAACAAAATTCTATTTTTTATTTAATTTATATTATTAATTTAATATTTTAAAGCTTAATTGTAACTCTTAAATCTACTCTTATAGTTTCTCCAACAATTAATACTAACATTTATTTTAAATTTATAGATATTCGATATAATATTTAACTATCTTAATTATTTTTAAAAAAAATATAACAAATTATAATTGTTTTTTAAAAGAAATTATACTAAAAGTTTGTAAAAAAGGTTCGACAAAACTTGCCAAATATCATTCGAAAACAAAAAGACTTAATAAAATATTATATAATCTTGTTAATATTTTCAATTTTACGCAAAAATTAAGTTTTTACAAGATGTAAAACAAAAATAATAATAATAATTTTATAAATTACAAAACAAAATATTAGACAAAATTTAAAATCTATTTTCAATATTATTATAATTTAGTTGTTGCTTTAAGAGCAAGAGTATAAAGAGCAAATATTATTATAAAGATAATATAATATAATAATATATTTAATCTTTTGTTAACTTTTTTATAACTTAACGCTCGTCGTAAAATTTTTAGTTTAATAAATTTAACATTTTTGTTTAATTTAAGATAAAAACAATCAATATCTTTGTACTAATATTATAAAGAATAAATATTTAATATAAAAATATTAAAAAAATAATACTTCGAACTATCTTAAGTTAATGCAAATAACTAAAGATTTTTTTTATTTAGTATTATTAATAGATATTAAACAAACTTTTAGTTTTGTTCAAAAAATATATTAATAAGATTAATCTTAAATAAATTTGCAAACAATCAAATAAATTATAATAACTAAATATTATAATTGTATTATTTATACAAAAAGAAAGACAACTATTGTAAACACAAAGCAAGCAAGACAATTAATTGTATAATATAATTATAATTGATAATCAAACTAGAAACAAATGCTAGCTAGATAGATTCGAACTAGTATAAACTCCAATTGATAGCAACTAATTAGACAATACTTGCATTAAATATTTCTATTTTAGAAAGCCTTGCAACGTTCTTGTTAAATATTCTTCTATATTTATTATTTTTGCGCTCTTGTTAATTGTTCTCTTTTATTAAATTTGCTAAGAACTGTCTATTTGCTAGCTAATTTCTATATTAATCTTAATTCTTTGTTCTGTATTAACAATAATAAACTTTGTTATTAAGTTTTTGTGTTTCTATATTTTTGTGTTCTAGTTGTCGAAAATATCGAGAAACGCAAGAAATTTTAAATAATATTTTTTGTAACTTGTTTCGAGAGTTTTGTTGTAGATATCTTTAAGATTACTATTTATCGATTTGATTAAATACAAAAGCATATCTTCTATCTAGTAATATGAAATCGAGAATTGTCTAAAAATATCTCTTTTTATTTCTTTGTTAACAAAGTTTTAAATTTGTATTAAAATAATCTTTAAATTAATCTAATTGTTATTTGCGAATATTATATCGATAGTCTTTAATATTATTCTCTATTAGATATCTCTTTTTGTTGCTTTTGTAATTTGTAAGTTAAACAAATTGTCTAAAAAATAATTAATCTTCTTTGCAATAGCTATATTATAAATATCTTTTATAGAAACTAAAGAAAAAAACAATAATAAAGTTTTGTATATTTTGTTTTTAACAATTTTTTTTAATCTATGACTTTTTTAGAAAGCTTAACTTTAGATTGTTAAATATAACAAATAATATAGAGCTAAATAAGACAATATTAAATATTTTAACAACTTTAGTTAAATAAGTAGAAGATTTGTCTTTCTTGTTTTTAATTAATAACTAAGTAGAGACTCGAGACTTAATTAATAAATTAACAATATTTTGGATATTAATTTCTACTAGATTAAAGATATACTAGATAATATTTAAAAAATCTAAAAGTATTTTTGTAAAGCGTGTCTCGCATTGCTAGATCTGCTTCGCAATAGCGTGTCTAGCGTACGTCAATGCGTGCTTGGCAAAGAATCGCGCGAACTAGATTCAAGCAAAACTAGTATTAGATTAACAAATATTGTCTACATATTGCTTTCTCTTAATAACAAGTAAAAAAGTGTCTTATAGAAGACAAGATTTTTCTTGCACTTATATTTTTTAGCAATTAGTTCTACTACAAATACTATTATTATTATTATATATGCTATCTAACTTAACTTGCTTAACTACGCAATTCTATCTAAAAGAATAGTAGTTACTTTATAGTTTTAATTGCTTTGTCTAAACAAAACTATTTAGTTAAAAGCAATAATTAACAAACTATTAATAACTTGCTTTTGCAAATATATTCAAAAATCAATTGATTCTTAGAATATTACTAATAATTAGTTGCATAAAAAAATTTATGCAAATAATATATTTTAAGAATCAAACAAAAATAATTATTTTAATACTAGTACAACTATTAATTAGAGCAAAAAAAAATCGAAATATTTAATTTTAAAAACAAATCTACATTGTTTATTTTGACAAATACTATTACGCAATATATTAATAATATAAATATGTTGCAATTTCTAAAACTTAAAGTTGAGCTTGCAATTGCAAAACTTTAGTTCGCACAATATATCGATAATTATTGTTGCAAATATAGCAATAATTACTATCGATTCAATTGACGTAAAAAGACTAATTGTATTAAAAAGCTATTAATACAAAAATATATTAACTACACAAGTTTAGAAATTTGATTCGAAAACTACAAAAATAATATTTAGAATAATCTTGCAAACTATTTCGATAAAGAGTTGAAAATATTCTAAACTATATTATATTTTATAAAAAAGCAACATAATTAATAATACAAATACGCACGAAAGATACATAATAAAAGTAAAGAAATTATTTAAAACTATTTTTTTCGATATATTAAAGAATTTCTTAGTACGTCTAAGATTCGCGATATAAAAACTAAGTTTAAGCTCGAAAATACAAAGCAGCAATCTTATTAAAAAATTAGAGAGTTTGCTATCTATTTAAACAATCTATATTTGTAATTGAAGAAGTCAATTATTAATAGCAAGAAAATGCGAAATTTGAAGAACAAATACGTCGACAAGATTTGTTAGAAAATATTTTGTCAACAATATAACTATATTAGTATTACGCAAATATATAATAGATTTATCGAAATTAAACAATGTCTACAATTAATTGAAGAGCTATTAAGATTAAATAGTATTTTTTATATTGCAAAAAACTCTAAAAAACGTAATAAAGAAAATCGATTTTTGCGCAAACAAGATTACTTATTTAGCGCAATTAACAATACAAACAACTTTATTATATTAATTACTAAAACTACTATAACTATATAGATTAGAAATAGTATTAGCAATAATTAGCAAAACAAAAACAATTGTTAAATATTTGTAGAAAAAAAATATATTGTATCTATTGATTACAAATACTATATATGCAATTAAATAAATTATAAATTAAGTAATTCTATATATTTGCAATATTAAAAGTAGATAGAAAAGCGAAACAAAAATAACGTATTTTTGAAAAAAACTAAAGTCTAATACTTGTTGCTACAATATTAAATATAAAAAGTTAGAAACAACAAATTAGAGTATTAATCTAAATAATATTTGTTAACATGTTATATAATATGCGCAAAATCAAATATCTTATTAATTTAGAAGTTGAATTTTTTTTTATCTTGCAATTCTTTATTAAAGACGCGCAATTATTTGAAGATATTTTTTTGTTATTGCAAATATAAATTGTTAATAATTGCACTATTGTTTTGTATAAAACGCAAAAATTCTCTATTGCTATTGTCGATAGCAACAAAATACGCGAAAACAATTGCTCTAAATTCTATATTATTAATATACAAAACTATAAAATAATTCTTAAGCTATTTTGACTCGAGAAAATTAATTCGAATATATAATAGTTAAATTGTATTTAAATTTATCAAAATAGTCTTGCTAAACAATTAAAAAAAAAATTTAAATAATTGATTTTAAGAAGTTTGCACAACTCGCTATATTTGCTTTTAAAAATTATAACAAAATCTATATTATACTTTTGTATTAAATATTATTTTCGAAAAAGCTTTCGAGATACGCAAGAAAAAAGATTGCAAAATATAGTATATTTTAGATTAAAAAATTAGTTGTTTCGAATTAAATTAAGAAAATTATAAAGATATTTTCGAAAAAACTTTTAAACGCGCTTAATACATATAATTAGATAGAGCATTTAATTAATTTTATAGAGAACAAAATATTGCGCACAAAATATATATATAATATATTACAAAATAAATTAATTGCAATACAAAAATATCTTGCAAATACATTAAAGAAAAACTAAATATATTTTTTAAATAGTTTTATCAAATTTTTAGTATTGTTTGTAGAGAAGTTAGATAATAGTTTGCGTTTTTATATAAATTATTGCGAACTTAATAAAATTACTATTAAAAATCAATATTCTTTTTCTTTTTTTTAGAGACGTTTGAGCGCTTTGCAAATGCAAAATATTTTATTAAAATCAATATATATAATATATATTATTGTATTCGAATTTATCAAAACAATAAATAGAAAATAGTTTTTTGTACTTAATACAAATAGTTTAAATATCAAATTATATTTTTTAATTTTATTAATACTTTTGCTATCTTTTAATTTTATATAAATTGCGTATTAAAGCTATATATTAACGTTTGTTACATAGTATATTTGAATAACGTGCTTATTTACTCGAATTCGAAAAAGTAGTATTAAAAAAATATTTACAAAATGTTTTACGCATTGTTCGAGTATCAATTGTATACAAAACTATCAAAATATATATTTAATTGCAACAAGATAATTTTTCTAAAATTTATAATTAAAAAGTAAAATATTTAAATAAAACAAATTTGTATTAAAACTATTTAAAAATAATTTAAATTAAAGTTAGCAAAAAACATTTTTATATTTCTTAAATTTGCAAAATTCTATTAATACTTTATTTGTAATTTTTTTTAAATTATAGTATCTTTGATTAATCTAACAACAAATACAAAGAAAAACAAAGTATATTTGCAATTTATATATATTAAGAAAGCAAAAAAAGTTTTTAAAATATTTAAAATAATCTTTATTATTGTTTCTATTTTAGAATACTACAATTGAAGTGTTTCTTTTTGTATAAAAACTAATATATCAAATTATAAAGTAGAAAATATATTTAGTTAGTTTAACAAAGATACGCAATAATATTCTATTACGTTTATTAACTACAAGTTCAAAAAATCTAAAGTTTGCTAAAATACGCATAACAAGAAATTCTATACTATTGTGCTAGTTTTCAATCTTTAAAAATATTATTTACAAAATAGCAAATATATTATTTGCGTAATTATAAATTATAACAATTTTTGCTACTTTATAATTACAAAGAAGCTTTCGATTAAACAAATTTATTAAATTGAGAAATTAGTTGCGTTTAACTTTAATATAGAATATTGCAAAAAAAAACTTAATTTCGCAAATATATTATTAAGAAAATCTAATATTTTAAAATTCGATAATAGCAAAAATAATAATAACAATTTTTTATCTATTTTGCGAAACAAGTTTTGCAACTCGAAATATTAATCGAAATTGCAAAAAAACAAAAATATTTCTACTATAGTTAGACTCGCAGCTTTAATAGCGCAACTAAATAGTACTACTATTGCAAATATTCGAATTATAGATCTAAATAAGAAAGTTTTCGAAAAATTACGTAGTATTTTAGATTTTGCGTTGTTTTGACTTTTCATACAACAAATTGCAAAATCAAAGAAATTTTTTGCTAATTTAAAAGAATTGATAGCAACGTAGTTGCAAAAACTACAACAAAAGAACGCTTTTATTGTAAAAAAACAATAGTATCAAAAATTCGCAAATAAGCAAAATAAACTTTCAAAATAAAATATCGAAAAAAATAAATTGCTATATTAAAATCTCGCAATCTATATTTCGAAAAACGCAACAACAAGAAATAAAATTCTTTGTACATATTATAATAATTCTAAGTTCGAACATTTTACATATCGATAAATCGAAAATACAATATAACAAAAGTATTACTAATTTAGTATAATCAAAAAAATCAAAAAATATATTTGTATCTATTTTGATTATTAGCGTATGCGTACTTATTATTATAAATTATATAAAGAATTTAGCTTAATATCTTTTGAAAATTCGCAACTTTTCGAAACAATAACAATAAACTTTATTACAAATATAGTGTTTGCAAGAAATTTATATATTGAAAAAATCAATAATATAATTTTAATATTAATTATCAAATTAACTAAGTATGCAATCTATATTGCAACTATTAAAAAACTTAATGCAAAAAACTTCGCAAAACTTTTATAAAGAGAGTTTGTATATTGTTATAAAATAATATATAATATTATTTTCGACAAAAATTTGCTTTTTACAAACTATTTTTAATCGATATTGTACTAATATCTAGATATAAAATGTTAATTTAATACTATATTCTATTTGCAAATCAATAGTTAAACAAAAAGACAAAATTAAATTTTGAAATATTATTTATGTATTTACTATAATTATAGACAAAATAATTAATCGAAATTGCTACTTATAGTTGCGTTCGTATATAATAATAGTATTTATTCAAGTACTAAAAAAGCTTTTTACAAACTATTAACAAACTATATTGCAAATTTCGCAAATATATTTGTAAACAAATTTTTAACAAGAAAGATATCTTTAGCTACAAAACAAACAAAATAGTTGCAAAATACTAGAAAATATTTAAGAAAGTTATAAATAGCAATTTCGAAACAACAAACAAAAAACTACAACAAAAATTACAAATCAATAAGTTTTCAAATAAATAACAAAATACTATTGCGAAATATTAATATAAATATTTTTTAATTTAAAAAGAAGATTGATTATTATTAACTAAAACTTTTTACTATTTTAATTAAAAAAGATAAACAAATATATTAATTAAATCTATTTGCAAAATACAAAGCAATTTATGCTATCTTTTATATTTTGCTACTTAAATTTTGATATTTGCGAAACAAAGATTCAAAGTCGAAATTAATTCTTATTGAAGATAAAGAGAAATAGAATATAAATAAAGTGCTAAACAAACAAATTAAAAATAGTATATTTAAGTACTCAATTAGATAGTTTAACGCAATTTCGTAAGAAAATATATAGAAGTCTTTGAAGTATCTTGAAAACGCAATAAACAAAATTTAGAAATTTGAGAGAACACAAAAGAAGCACAACGTAGTTGCAAAAATATCCAAAAAAAGAGACAAAAAAAACAAATAGTTAGCAAATCAAAAAAGCGAGAACAAATACGCAAAAACAAGTAAAACAAAGATTTAAATTAAAGTTCGAAGATTATATTTCTAAAAACTACAAAAACTTCTATAGTAATACAAAGATTTAGAAACAAATTTAGATACAAAAATACAATTATATATATATATTTATACAAATTAGTTTTTGCTATTTTAAAAATAGCAAATAAGATACGTCTCGATTGCAATTGTTATAAACAAAATAACTACTACTATAAGCAAAACTAATATATATTAGTTTTATACGCTATAAATTGTGCAATACAACTTATTTTAGCAAAACAATTTGTAGATTTTAGCACAAAAATTTCTATTAAAAAGTAGACAATTAGAGTCGAAAATTACAATATAATAACAAACAATTTAAAAAAAACAAAAAGAATTGTTAGCAACAACAATTGTAGTTGTACAAATTAATCTAATATCTTTTTTGAAATCTATATATTGTACTTATTATATTACGCACAATAGTCTATTTTCAGTTAAAGAGTATTGACAATAGTAGAGAAAACTATTATGATAGTAGCAACAAAACAAACGCACAAAACAAAAAGAAACGCAATAACAATAATACAATTCGATTTGCAAAGATATTTTGCTACAAAGCAACAAAAACACTTAATAACGCAATTCGCTATCGCAAGATATACAACAAAGAGATTTTGCTCGAAAGCAAATATATAGCAATAGTATTAAACAATTATTGTATATTGTTAGCTTTGTTTCTATCTTTTTTAATTTGCAAATATGTTTTATATTGCAATTAGAAAACAAATCGAGAAAAGCAAAAAATGCAAACAAAATTACAACAAACAAAAAAGAAGTCGAAAAAGCAAAAAAAATCGAAATCGAAATAAAAGAGACAAAAGTCGAAACAAAAACAACAAAAATAGATATAGAAACAAACGCAAAAACAAGTGCAACAATAGTAGCAATAATAACAACAACAACAACAAATAGAAAGCGTTTATTAAAATTGCGCAAACAATTTGTTTGCATATATATTAGTCTTGCTTTTAAAATAGTATTAATACTATTAAGTTGCTTATTATTGTTTAATAATTTATAAAAATACTAATAATACTCTATACAACAAAAAGTTAGTTAAACTCTTAAATTAATTTTGCAATTATTTCTATTGCAATCAAAATTAAAACAAAGTTGTTTCTTATATAGTATATAAATAATCTTGATACTTGTATATTAATTGCAATAAACAAATAGAATACTAAAAAATAAATATCTATAGTTGTATTTGCAAAGTCGCAATATTTGTTTACAAAACAAATAAAAATTATTATTATTATTGCAAGACAAGTTTAAAAATTGCAATATCGATTGCGCTAATTTAAATTAAGTATTGCAATAATTAAGAATTTTTATAGCTTGCAAAAAAACGTAGAAATAGAAGCAATTGTATTTACAAGACTATTTTGCAAAGTAGTATAAAAAGCAAGAAAACAAAATAATAATAATAATATTTATATTATTATATTGTATCTAAGAACAATAGCAACGCGTCTATATATTACAAAGAAAAGTAAATTATTGCTATCTATCTAATATTTGTTAAAAGCAATTCTACTAAAAAAATAAATCTACAATTATTAAAATAGACAAAAATAATAATTGTAGATATATTATTGCAAAGATTTATTGCTTTCTTATTATCTACAAAATGCGAGAAACTATTCTAAACATTTGTTTCTATTTTATTGTTGTTAAAAATAATTGCGAAATAGAACTTTGCGTATCTACAAAATTGTATACCAATTTTATAAATATATTGTCGCAAATATCTATTGCTTTCTTATTATTTACAAAATACAAAAAGTTACTTTGAATATTTGTTTCTATCTATTGTTGTCGAGAGACAAATAATTGCGAAGTAAAACTTCGCGTATCTACGTCGCAATATATATAGTTTTATAAATATTATTACAATAACAATTTGAAAATTATATTGTAACTAGAACTAATAATATAGATTTCAAAAACTAAAATTCTAAAAATCTATAAGAAGACTTGCAAAATAGTTTAATCTCTTTCTTTTGTTATAACTTAACTATCTACTAGATTCGAACAATAAATAATATTTAATATAAATATATTGTACTTCTTTTTATAAATTTAGACAAGCTTTTCGACTTCGTTAAACAAATTCTTCTTATAATAATAATCGAATTTCGAATTTTTTTTTTAACAAACTAAGAATTTTAAGATAGATTTTTTTTTATCTATATTTGCGTATTTAGTAATTAACTAAAATTTCAATCTTATATAAGTATTAATATTTGTTAAATTTTTTAATTAATTTAAAATAATCTAATGCTAGACAATTGAAAAATTAATATTAACTAATATAAACTTTAAGTTTGCTATAGAAATAATTTTTTTTTTAATTTTCTAGCAATTTAAGTTAATAAATTAGTTTACTTTTTCTTTTAAGTATTTTAAAAAAATCTATATACTAGATAGCAAGCTTAAGCAATTTTATTAACAACAAACTATATTTTTTGTACAATTGCAAAAAAATCTTGTCTTTTACTTTAAAAAATAAAGATTAATAATATTTGTTATAAATAAGTTTAAAAATTATATTAGCTTAAACTATAAAAGCTTTTGTTTTGTTAATATTTCTTGTTTTTTTCTTAAATTAATTTTTGTTTTGTTTGTTTAATTTTAACAATAATATTAAGTTTTAAATTTTAAAACTTATAATAAGTTTGTTAAACAAAAGTTCAATTAATAAATTAAAAAGATTGTTAAGTTTTGCTCTTAATATAGAAAAAAAAAAACTTAATTAAGACTCGAATTGTTAATTATTATATATCGAAACGCAATTTTGACTATTTAATTAATTTGTTTGCTCTAATTGTTTGTTTGCAAATAATAGATAATTAAGATTAGAAAACTAATTTTAAGCTTTTTAAAAAATTATCTTTTAGAACTTAAAAAGAAATTTTCGATTTTAATTATAAATAAATATTTTTGATATATCTTAGTTTGTGTTAGGGTTAGAGCTTTGATGACTAGTATGTAGTTGATTGACGAGAATACTAGCTATGTAGAACTAACTATGTATAGGAAATGGGTATAAGTACTATAAATGCCAAGACGCTAGACGTTATCCGTAGTATATCCAAGACTAGAGAGCGAAAACTCAAAAAGTAATTGAAGAGCGAAATCTATTTAGTCTAAAATCGTAACATTACTCTTTTTTCTACTTGCGAACTCCAACAAAGCGATACTAAATCTTCTAGTTAGCGTTTCTAGTTAACTCTAGTTGATCTCGAGTGCTTGTTGAATACAAGCTTCGATTAATGTCGAATACGTGTCGAGTATTGTTTAGCAATTAGAATTGAAGTTTTCGATGCGCGTCGAACAAGAGGATAAATTTGTCGAGTAGAGAGAGTGATCGAAATTTTTTGAAACAAAATATGCAAAAAACAGTAACATGAGTGTGCATGCTGCGAATAATATTCTAGTTAATTTCTAGCTATCCCCAGTTAGTGTCGAGCACGCCTGTTGGGTACGATCTGATGCTCGAAATTAAACGTTGGGTGATTGTCGAACAATAGATATCGAGTTTCGAGCGATTTGTCGAGCGACGACGAGGTCGACGGGGGGGGGGAGTAAATAAATTCTAAGAAAACATCAAATGTGGAAAAATTGAAGGGGGTACAAAAGGTCACTAACTCTAATTCTAAGGGGGGGTCCGGGTCACGTGACGCGAAAACCGGGAGATCGACAGCAAAGTAGAGATCGATCGCGTTCAAGAAGATTCAAAAGATCGATTATATCTAAGAGAGTCTAGAGAGTCGACCAATCACGTAATCTAAGAGAGAATTGGCAACAACAAAAGAGAGTGGCGATGTCGAAAAGTCGAAATTTGCCAAATTTTGACTATGTCCGAACACGTTCGTCTAAATCTGCAACACAAAGAGAGAAAATAACGTAAAAGTGTCTTGGCAGCAATTTATACGCATCCGTGCGTATATTCAGAAATGTTAAGTCAATTCTGATTCGAAGAATCTTTAGGAGAGACGACCATAGAATGTCTAGCAAAAGCACTATAGAAGCGACGACAAGAATCGCGAATGCATATCGACTAACTCTCGATGATGATAATGCATCGATAACGCGTTTTCGAGATTCTTGTTAGCTAACGCAGGAGGCAAAGTGGCATATCGAGTGAGTCTAATTTTGAAAAAATATTTGATTTCGATTGCGAATGCATGGCGAGTGACTTCCAACAATAGTAATATATTGGCAATGCGTTTCTGAGATCGATTCTAGGTGCGACGACGAGAGCTGTAGATGCATGTTGGGTGGCGACGACGAGGATTGTAGGTGCATGTTGGGCGACGTTTTAGCGGTAGTAACAGAAGAGCGCAGGGGGCGTATGGGCGCGAACTATTCTATTTATTAGGTTTTCAATTAGAAGACGTCTTGAATGTTTAGTAAAATTTTGTTGCGTCTAAATATTTGTAATAAAAGTCGACGACAAAGTTAAAGCAATTGTCAATTATAGAGTAGTTTAGTTATTTAGATCTATCGTTGTAGTTTGTATAGCTCATAAAGAGAATTTGATATTGTAGCATTTTGCCTCTATAATTAGTGACGATTAGACTTGGATTCACATTATTGTTATTTTTGCGCATGTCGTATTGTAATGTCCCGATGTCTTTGACGTAGTATTCGAAATTATTGTTGTCAATGTTGTTGACAATATTGACGAACAACAAGAGCTTAACTTGCTAATCTAATAGAAGCTTGCTTTTGTCGAGATACAAAAGTTATAAGTAAAATACTAAATAAATTTTTATCGATTCGAGCAATTCTAGTTCGTAGACGTAATTGTTAATTGCCCAAATAATTTTATAGAAATCTGCATTCTTATGTTTTAGAGACTTGTATAGTTGAGTTGTTTTAATATTTCGAATGTCGAACATAATTTAATTATCGATTTTGAATTTCGAGATAACAACGCGTTTGCAATTAGCGAACTTCACTTGTTTAGCTTAAATTTAAACAAGCTTTTGACAAAGAAAGTTGCGCAAAATCTTGATTTTTTTGACAATCTTGTCGACGTTCTTTATGTCGCGACAAGCTTCGAACGTACTATTGTCAAAAAAGACTTCGAGTAGTTTTAGATTTAATTGTGATAGATAGTCTTTAGTAACAAAGAAGAGTAATAAGTTAATAGACTTGCTAATGTAGCTATTTGCGACAAATTCGACAATAGCGAGATAATTAACTTAGTTATTCTAATTATACTACACGTATGTTCGAAGATATTGCTTAAGAGCGACGTTAACATTTTCGATTTAATCGTCAATTTCCAAGTGAAACGCAATTGACAATTTAGATTTGATTTCTAATCTTTTGCAAAGATATTGTTAGAAGTAAACGATAAATTGAGTGTCTCTATCGAAAATAATGGTAACTAGAAAATTCTCAATGCGTTAAACAAAATCGATAAAGATCTAAACAACAATTTTGACTTCTAAAGAGTTTATAGATATAAACTTTTTATTTTTAGATAGTTTATCGATTATTACTAAAATATGTTGAAAGATCTTTCCTCTATAGCAATATAACAACAAAGAGATAATAAAGTTGCAAAATATATTCTATTAATAACAATCTAAAATAGGCAAAGACTTCAATAGATCATGCTTATGTTCGCGATATAATTTGACATGCTTGCACATAAAGTAGTTTCTAATATACTTCTTGACGTCTAGATACAATATAGATCAATAATAGTAACGTTGTACTTTCTCGAGAGTAGTTGTTCGATCTAGATGTTTAGCGCTTAACAATTTATGCTAGAATTTGATTGTTTTGACTCGAAAAGTATTATTTGTGCTTCGAGACATATATATCTTGTCTCGAACAAGTAAATACTTGATATTAATTGTTAAATATTCGATTACTATGTAGTTTTCGAGTTTTAACTTAATTGTCTTGCGAAAAATAGCTAGAATCTTTTGTTTATTAGCTTCTTTAATTTAAATAATTTGTTCTATCTTCTTGTTATGCAAATATGTCTTTGATATCTATTAAACAAGAACTTCGAAATCGAATTCTATCTTAGATTTCTTTTTTTTTGTTAAATTGATCGCAACAACAAGCGAGAACTAAGTTGTAAAAGAAATTGCGAATATAGATAGCTAAGTTGTAGATAAAACAAATATATCTAAAAAGAAGACAAGATTAACAACTAAAAATAACGAAATTATAAATTAAGAAATCGTAAATGCGACAATAGTGAACGAAAAAACTAAGAGAAGAGATTTAGCAAAATAAAGTTTGTTTTGTTAAAGTAGTGCAAGTATTGCAAACAATAAAAACGTAAATAATTCTACGTCTTTGTTAGCTATTAGCGAGATTTAAGTAAACTTCTTGCAAGCTTTCGCGATTCTTTTGTTAGCAATTAATTTAAGTTCGATAAAGTCTCGAAACAAATAGATTAACTTCGTTATTAAATTGTAGATAACATTTAATAATAGCAAAATCAATACAACAACTTTGACTATATTTGATTTCAAGTTGTGTCGCTTAAGAATTGTTTATTGTTAAAACTAATTACAAAAATTGTTCTTGTTAAAAGACAAATTCTACGATTGTCTAATTAGATTGTTTGACTTCGCATTTAGCATATTTGATCGATAAATAATTTTGAAGTTAAACTTGAACAAAAATTTGATTTAACAAGCTTAACAACAATTGAGTTGCTTAATAGTTATAAAATGCTTTAGATTGCGATAATCGATAATAATCTTAATAAATTGCTCGATAGACGTATTGGCACACTCTAAATGCTACTTCTTAAAAGCGCAAACAATGATCAATAGTTTTTTGTTATAAATCTCGTAATTGCACTTTGCGAACAACATAATTTTGAACATATAAACTATTAAGTAAAGCAATTTATTCAAGTTTATTTGCGAGAGCACGACAACAATTACGAAGTTGAAGATATTGCTTGCGATTCAAGTCTCTAGATCGAAATCAAAATAATATAGAATAAACTAATTAATAAAGACTTTCTTAAGAGTTTTGAACGCAAGATCTTCAAGATTGTCAAATTATTATAGAAAACTAAAATTCTTGTTTTTGAGCTTACTAAGCGCTAACAAAGATTTAGCTAGATTTAAATAGTTATAAATAAATTGTCAATAGAAGTTGGCGAAGTCTAGAAAAATCTACACGTCGCACACGCAAATAAAAGTTTCTTATTCGAGAATACATTTAATTTTCTCGAAATCTATTCGAATTTCTTCGATAGTAATAATTAAATCTAAATATTTGACTTGTTTGACAAAGAAAATATACTTGTTAATATTTAAGTAAAGATCTACGTTATGAAGCTTAGCAAGAACTTTGTTTACATAGTTCTTATATTTTTTCTCAATATTATTGTAGACTAAAATATTATTTATATAGACAATATAGAAATCGTTTAGATAGAGACTAAGAGTCTTATTAATAAAAGATTGAAACGTAATCAAGATATTACACAATTCAAAAGATATTACAACGTACTTAAACAAGTCGTAACAAATAATAAAAATTGTTTTGTGTTCGTTATTAAAACGCATTCGAATCTCGTTAAAAGCGACAATAATATCGAACTTGCTATAATATTTAATCTTGCATAATTGTTGCAAGATCTCTCTAATTAATAGTAAAATATTGCGATTCTTAACTATTAGAGCATTAAAATCTCTATAATTTACGTAGACGCGTAAACCTCTATTAGATTTCTTGACTATAAAAGTAGAGACAACATATTGTAAGATATCGTTGCAAATTCGATCTTTGTTTTTTATGTTATCTAGATAGACTCTAATAATCTCTTCTTTTTAACAAGATATATTGTAGACTTTCTTAGTCGAAGAAGTTGTTTTTGAAACAAAATCAATAGTATAATTAATACTTCTATTGAACGACAACTTGTTAACTTCTTGCGAGTTGAAGAGTTTGATCTATTGTCTAAACTTCGAGTATATTTGCTTTTTAAATTGCTCTACATTTGAAGAATCTTGTTTAAGTTTAGTATAGAACTTATTCTAATTATTAAAAATAATGGTTGCAACGTCTATAATAATATTGCTATCTACAACGCAAGCTAAATATCTATCGTTTTTCTTTAATTAATCTAGTATAGCGAAGTGCTCGAATAACATTACAATTGTTTCGTAGTTTTCTTTGATAACGAGCTTCAAGAATGCAAAGATACTTATTTGACAAACGTCAATTTTATCAAGAGACTTCGAAGACAAACATTCTAACTATTTGCGTTAATTATTAAAGATCTCTAACAATTGTTAATCTAACAAACAATGCTTTATACAATAATCGAAGTTAAGCTCAAAAGATTGTGTGTCGTTTTTAATTTATATATTATGCTTCTTAATTTAGAGCATGCTAAAAATAATTGCGAATTGTCTTAATTCGATTATCAAACACTATAAGATGTTAATATGTTCGCTAAGATTAATAATAACTTGAGCGACATAAATAATATTAGAGACGAATTTGTTATTAACGAGATGCAATTTGATAAAATTTTGAAACAATATAGTAGAAAGTTTATAAAGCTTGACGAACTTTTTATCAACAAAGATTCTATCGAAGACTTTAATGTTAATAAACAATATTGTTTTAATATAATGTTTATCGAAGAGTAGATAAATTTAATTTGAACGAATTTTGACGTAAAAATCTAGTTGCTAGTTGTTGAGCGACTTGTTGTCGATAACGCTAGAACTAAGCTCGACTTCGACAAGCAAGATTCTATCTTGTAAGTTAAATATAATTTTGAGCTCTTTTATTGTTTTTTGTATAAGCGTTAGTTTTTGTTTCGAACTGCAACTTTTGTTGAAAACATTTAGTTTTTCAACTCGCTAGAGTTATCTAAGTTGTTATTTGAGATATTAAAACTACTCTCTTCTTTAAGTGCTATTAGCTCGAGATTGCTAATATTATAAGTTTTGAGCTTAATAATAGCTTTTTCTTTGATTTTAGTTGATTCGTTCTTGCAAGAGATATTGAAGTAATTGAAACAATGCTTTGAACGCAAGCACTTTCGACAAAGATTCTTCTTCTTAATTTTATTTTTGAATGTTTAAAATCAAAAGACTAACTTCGTTTCGAAAGAAGTCTTTCGTTTAGTTATATAATTGATTAACTTGTTGTTGTAGACTTCGAATCTACTCGTAAGCTTGCGCGTAATGTTTCGATTTTTGTTTGTTCGCATAATAATAAATTTATTACGCGCGCTAGTTTGTGACGATTAATAATCTTTCTTTTGTTTTATTCTAAGATCTATATTGCGTAATCGAGAGATCAAGTTATTGATGTTAATAACGTCAATTATATTGACAAATCGATTGTACAACTTGTCGCTTAGTCCCAAATCAAATTAATACATTTTTTGATTTTCGAGCAACTTGATGTTTGCTACAATTAACATAAATCGAGTCACGTACTCGTTAAAGATTTTCGAAGATTTTATGGCGAAATTAGATAACGTAAGCTTGACAAAGTTTCTATATTGTCGATTAGACTCGCCAAATTAAATATAGAGATTTGCTATTAGTTTAGCTAATATACTATAGAGCTAAGCGAAATTGTTGTTTTGATTCGACAAACAATATTTAATGTCTTCGAAAACATTCTTTGTGCATTTGATTGCAACATATATTAGCTTAATTGGTTTGTTGTCGAACATGCGAGAACAAACTTTGAATTTGGCAAAAAGCGTTGTTTGCTATTGATCGAATTTCTTTCGATTATTCGAGAAGATAACTAAATTGAGAAATTTGATATTGTTATATATTGATTTCTCGATTTTAAGCAAGCTATTTCTATAGACTTCGTTGAGGCGTTCGCGATTTTGTTGATTTGATTCGTAAAAAAAAATATCGTAATTGTTGTTGTTGTTGCTAAGATTTCGACGAGACGATAAGTAATAAATAGATTTGAATTGCTTACAATAATTAAGTTTCTCGATTAGCTTATCTCGTTTCTTGATTAGCATATTAGTTGTCTTCTTCTATATTTTGTTTTTAGCTTGCTTTATATTTTGCTTTTCTTGTAGACTCTCGCAGATAATTCGAACTTCGTTCAAATTTGTCTCTAATTGTACAATTTCTTTGTCTCGATCTTTCTTATATTGCACTAGATATTATATATAGAAATAAACGCTATTAATATGCTCGATTCAATACGCGAGATTTTTAGTTACATTTTTAACGAAGTCGTCGTTATATAAGAGCTTTGCGAAGTTTTTTTGAGTCTCTCGTCGACAACAATTGTAGTTGAAAAGAGATTAATAAGATAAAAATCGATTGACTTTGACTTTAGTCTTACGTTTGAACTTCTTGATAAATAGAGATAATATATCAATATCTTCAAGAGAGTTATTGCTAAGTTCGATTAATTTAGAGTTTTTGAAAACAAGTTTAAGTAAAGTTTGCGATTGTAACTCTAGCGAAGATAACAAAATCTTAATGTTTGATCGATGCTAAGATCGATCTCGAGATGCAACGCTCTTACAAGACTTGGAGCTAGAGTAAGATGCTTAACTCTTTATAGCGAAATTGCAACGCGTCGTCGTAGTAGATTTGTACAAATATTGTGAATCTTGATAGTTATAAACGATATTGAAGTAGTAAGTAAAGATGTAAACTTAGATAGAACGCTTCGTTTAAATACGTTTGCTCTAACTAGATGTTGTACAATTTACTTTGTTTGATTAAGACAATAAGTATCGAAGCGAGATTATTGATGTCGAAAACAAGTGTTGACCAAGTATTGTATCCCGTAGTAGGCTTTGCGCAAAGTAAAAAGATGTTGCTTAAAAGCGACAATATTGCAATATAAATGTCGATTCTAATAGACTTGCTTGTTTATTCTAGCAGAATTATTCAGTTGTAGTTAGAACAGTCTGTCGTTTATCTATTCTAGTAGATTTACTATCTTTCTTGTGGGACTTCTTTCAACTTAGCGCGATAAGAATTAGGAAATACTTATTTAGAGAGTTAACGAAATTTATTATTGTTGAGTCGCACGTCTTTCTTAGAAATGTCTATTGTTGAGACTTAATTACGCTTCGCAAAGTGTTTGTTCTAGTGGCTCTATATCTAGAATTGCTTTAGTAGTTTTGTGTTTAAAGTTGCTTTAGTAGCTCTATATTTGAAGTACGTCTCGAAAAGAAAAAAGTTAGCGAATATAAATATCTTTAGAGTACGATTCGCTAGGTCGTTTTTGAAGAGATAGCTAGTATTATGTTAGGGTTAGAGCTTTAATAACTAGTATGTAGTTGATTGACGAGAATACTAGCTATGCAAAACTAACTATGTACAGGAAATGGGTATAAGTACTATGGGTGCCAAGACGCTAGATATTACTCGTAGTATACCTAAGGCTAGAGAGCGAAGGCCCGGAGGGGAACTGGAGGGCGAAGCCTGTCTAGCTTGGAATCGTGACAGTTTGCAAGTTTGTTAATTAGTATTGTTGCTTAATCTTTTGCAATATAGATAGTCTTTTTTAGAAAAATAATAATTTTCTTTAAGAACTTGCAAATAACAAATATAGCAAAATTTATATTTTGTATACTTAATAGTGCTAAAATAAAGTCGAAACTTATTGTATAAAAAAGTACTAAAAAAACTAATAATTAAATTGAGACTATTATACAATTAAAATTGCTTAATTTGATATAAATTATATTAATAGCAATAAGTTATATATTATTTTAGTTATTTAGTTAGCTTTTAAAAATAGAAGTTTGTTGTAATTATTTTATATATTCTTAAGAAATCTATATAATAATTATTATTATAGATTTGTTCGAAGATTTTTTTTTAAATTCTTTAGATAAGTATAGACGCTTTCTTTGCGTATAATTAATAAAATAGATAAGCTTGTTGTTTAATATAAATTAAATTTCAAAAGATATAAAAGCTCTCTATAGAGTTCTTAAGATTTTCCTTTATTTAATAAAGCAAATATAGATATTAATAAAACGTATTCGAAAGTCGATACTTATTTTAATAAGATAAAAATAAAAATAAATTGTTCTATTTGCTATATTTTATACAACAATATTCTTCTTCTTTTTAGTTATTTGTTTGATTAGTCTATTTATAGTATTTGTTTTAATATTAATTTTAACAATTATCTTTGTCTTGCTATAAAAGATATTAATATTATTAAAGATATTTTAATTATTATTTAGCTTTTTTTTTGTTAAAACAACAAGTCTTAATAGAGTAGCTAGAACAATATTAAGTTAACTTAAATAATAATAGATATTTAGAGTAAATTGCGACAAATACTAAGAAACTCTAACTAGTCTTAAATTTAACTTGTCGATTAATAAAAACAATAGAGTTGTTTGTTTAACAATTCTTGTTGTTGTCAAGTAATATATATAGACTATAATAGACTATTTGAAAACTTTAATAAAATATTGAGTTTTTCTAATTGTTTAAATTAAAGCAACAATCTTTAACTTAGTAGATTAATAATAAGATTTAGTTGTAATAAAAATTTTTAACAAAAACAAAATATATTAGATATTTGTTTTTCTAAAATTGTCTAATATCGAATTGCTTTTAATATAATATACTTCGATATTAAAATTGCGCTTCTCTGTTGTATCTAAATTAATATAGAGATATCAATTGTTATTAAAGTAAATTAAGAAGTTAGAAGCTGTTAAAGCGCGTTAAAACTAGATATAGAATTCTCTTAGTATTAATAAGTTTTCGATAAATAATGTTTTAATATATATTTTGCATTTTTAATTGTCTAGAGTTAAAGCTTTTTTTAGCATTTGCGTTTTTTTGTTTTAAAAAGTATTAATCTTCTATATATATTATACAATCTTATCTTGTTAATAGTTAAAGAAATTAAGATAGATTTTAAAAGTTTTTAGATTCTTCAAAAATCTAATTGTTCTAACAACAACTATTTGCTTCTTAATTGTAAATAGATTAAAAGTGTTTATTTTTTGTTTTAACAATATAATATTTAAATAGTTTAAGAAGATCTTCTTTAAATTTAAAATAACTCGAAGTTTAATAAATTTAAAAAAAAGCTAACTAAGATAATCTAGATACTAGACAAACGTCTTAAAAAAAACTATAATATTATTGATATAAATACGTACAAATTCTCGAAATTCTTGCAGTTGCTTATCTATTATTTGCTATATATATATTAAAGAGTTCTTAAATTCTATAACAAATATTTGTAGTTCTTCTTTTTTTCGATAACTACTAAGAGAGAATTTATATTTATTTGCTATAGTTATTAAAAATTAAAAGAAAAAGACTAGATTATTTATTAAATTAATATAATTGCAATCTCTTATATAAGCAATAATGTTACTTTGTATTAGGATAAAGTAACTATCTATAACAATAAGCTTATTAAGTTCTCTAATATCTATTACAACTTGTAACTTTCTTTTAAATTTATTTAATTTATTAACAATGCGCTAGACAACAAATATTAAAAACTCGAAAAAAGTAACCTTTCTTAATTATTTTGTTTTGCTCTATTATATTGGCAATAAGCTTTTTACAATTTAATTTTTGTCTTTTGTCTAATTTACTATTCTATACAAAGATATATTTTTATCTATTTTTCGAAATAAACGCTTTTCTCTTATTAGAAAACAAAAAATGTAACTCTTAAATTTGCAAAAAAAAATTTAACTTATATTTGATTTTCGAAGCAAAATTAAATATTAAGCAATTTGTTCGAATTTATTAGAATTTTTGTCTTTGAATTTTTTTTTGTTCTTTTTTAATATTCTTACTTGTATAAGACAAACGCAAATACAAAGATAATTATTAATAAAATTATTAAGATTTTTTTTATTGATTTTGTTAATATTGTTAAACAACTCTTTTAATCTTTTTAAAAATTTGTTATTTGTTATATACTTTTGATTAAGTATATATTATATATTAAAATCGAAGAGACAAATTTAAGTTAAATTAACAAATTATTAAAATAGTAAATAGATTTGTTGCAAAGCAATTAAGTTAAATTATTAAAATATTAATCTTAATCTTAGTTATAAATCGAGTTTTATACAATTAGAACTATACTTTTTTTAATATTTTTATAAATTTTTAATATTTTTGCTTTTTAATATTTTTGCTTTTTAATATTGTATGGAAATTTTTGCTTGCTTCAAAATCTACTCTTATATTGTAAAAAATATTTTCTCTTTATTATTATATTAATTTGTATTAATATAATTTTCTAATTCTTTAAATTAGAATCTATAACTAGAATAATCTTATTAATTAAAATAGAGTAATTTAAAATATATATTATTAATATATTTGTTAAAGCAATCTTTAATTTGTTTATAATATCTTGTTGTTTAAAGTTCTAAACAAAGATATACTTAATTTTAAACAAACAATAAATTAATTTTGCAACAATTACAAACTCTAGTACTTAAACTTAATAATAAATATATATTTTTGTAAAGATCTTAGCTTTAAAAATGTTTTTGCACAATAATTTTTTAATAATCTTAATAATTTTAATACTATTAAGAGAGCATCTATTAAAATTATATACAAAATCGACAATTTTAATTTCTAACTTGCAAAATTAAGATTTTTTGTTAAATATAATATAATTCAACAATTCTATATTTATTAATATTGTATTTAATTACTAAATATATTTTAAAATAAATAATTTAATTTTTAGAATTATCTTTTTGTTGCTATAATTTGATTTAAACTCTTTTATATTTATATTGTTTACAAATAGACAATATTTGTCGAGAAAACTCTTAAGAATATATATTACAATTTTTACAAATTAAGCAACTAAGTTAGTAGCACTCTATAATAGACAAATAATTCTAAATAGTTGAAAAGAAGTTATAAAAACAATAAGATTGCAACTCTTTAATATAAAACTTATTTAATTATATTCTAAAAAGAAATTAATTAATAATATAAATACTATTTCGACAAACTCTTTTGCAAACTCTTTAATATTAAAAGATATATTAATATTTCAAACAATTATTTTGTTTATTTTTATAATTATATTAGTTATATAATATTTGTTTTTCTTCTTTTTATTTGCTAGAAATTAAGAATTTTAATAGAATTTATAACAATATTTTAACAAATGTATTTAAAGATATTTCTCTAATATCTTAATTACAATAAAATTTAATACTTAAGAAATTAAAAATTCTAAAAATTGTTATATCTTGTACTCTATAGTACAAATTTCTTAATTAAATATAATCTTTAATCTAATTTTATTTATCTTAGCAAAACTTTATATAAAAACAATTTTACAATTAAAAAGTAATATAATTAAAAGTTTTTATTCTTGTAAAAAGAATTCAAACTCTACATTTAGTTTCTAAATATATTTTTTAATAAAATAAAATGAAATTTAATATTTAAGAACTTAGATATTAAAGAGAAATTGTTTTTTTGTTAAACTTCTTTTAAAAATTCTTAGTAATTAATAGCTTTAATATTTCTTTCTAGTTTAGATACTTATTTAAAATAGAACTATTTAAATTGTTTATATTTATTAAATTTGTTTTCTAAATCTTTTGCTTATATATTGTATTTACTTAAATAAATAAATACAATATAATAAAGAATTAATAAAGAATATAGAACTTTCTAAACAATTAAATAGTAAAAGTCTCTTTTATAATATATAATTAAAAAGTTCGACTTATTAATGATTTTAAAAATATTTAAAATATAATATTAATCTAAATATTTGCTCGATTCTAATTAATTATATTAACAAATAAACAAATTTTAATATTGTTTATCTATTCTAATTAATTAAAAATTTGTCGATTCTTTTTTTTAATTCTATTTTGCAATATTGTTACTTTAATAGTTTTAATTTTAATTTTTGAAAATTCTTTGCAATTAGATTTGCAAAGTCGAGCAATTATACTAACTAAACAATTATCTAGAAATTTAAAAATTTCTCTAAGAATATAATATTTTTATTCTTGTTATTAAAATAATTAACAAGTATTTTTAAAATATTAATACGCTTTGCTTTGTTTCTAGAATAAATTGTTAATTTTAAAAAGTTATTATTTATATTGACAAAACTTATTTAAGTACTTTGCTAAAAAGATTAATCTAATAAAATTTTGTAATTAAATTAAGAAACAACAAAAAATATAAATATAAATTATTATTTTCTTAATTAATATCTTTGTATTTTCTATTGTTTTTTTGAAGCAAGTATATGCTTCTATAATTTCTACTAATAAGATAAAAATATTTTGTCAAATAGTTAAATTAGTTTTGTTTGCAAAACTCTTGTTAATATAATTTATTTTTGTACTATTATTAAATATTGTTTTAACTTTTATATTTTTTAACTTTACTTACGCAATTAAACAAGCAATAAAATATAAAGTTCTAGGAAATTTTACTCTTGCAATAATATTTTTAAAATAAATAATTTTAACAAATTTAATATTAATTAATTTTACAATAACAATTGTCTCTTTCTCTTTTTTTATAGGTTTCTAAAAAAAAATTACTTAAACTATTATAGTATCAAACTTCTTATTAAAAAGAAAGCAAAAAAAAGAACAACTTAAATTAAAACAAAAATTGAAAAAATTTATTAATTTTATCTCTATTTTTAAGATAAAAATACTTTAAGTTAAAGTTTTAAAATTAATTTAATTTTTTACAATTTATAGTATTCTTTTTAAATGTTTTATTTGTTATATATAGTCTATAGAAGTCTTTTGTTTCTTTTTAGATTTGTTTTTCTAATACTAAATAACTTTCGAATTAAAGTTAATTATTGCAAAAATATTCTTTATTGTAATATTCTTTACTTTTGTTTTCATTATTATTTTTTTCTATATATATTTTTTTGTCTAAGACTTCTGTTATTTTTGAATAATTCTTAAATCTAATATTTTTAATTTTCGAAAATCTTTTTTTTCTTCTAATTCTTTCTTTAATTCTTTCGATTAATTAATTACTCTGTTAAGAGTTTCTAAGATATCTATTGCTTAAAAGATTTTTTTTTAACTAAGTTTCTTAAATTTTTGTTACTATTCAATTTAATTTATTATTGTTTTTATTTTTCGACAAAGAACTAGTATTTAATTTTATTGCTACTATTATAATTACAAAATTTTGAATACAATTTTGCGCTCTTTATTAAAGACAAATTTTTATAATTTCTCTTTTAATTTTTGTATTATTAAGAGACAATTTTATTTTTTTGTTTTTAGAATTATTAAACTTATAGCAAATCTTATTGCTTTTATTTATATAAATTTTTCTATTTACTATTAAGATTGTTAACTTTAAACAAATTTACTGTTTATATAAATTGTAACAAAACAAATACTTATTTAATTCTAATTCTAAATAATTGTATTTAAAAACAAGAACAAATTCTTAATAAATATAAATTGTTTCTTAAGATAGACTCTTAATTATTATCTAAATTTAAGAAAATATAATATACAAAATCTCTTGTAATTGCATTGTTATTATCTATTAAATTATTTAATAAATCTTGCTTTTTATTATTTTGCAAATACTATTAATCTTAAGATTTTCAAAAGCTTGTATTAAGATATTTAGTATTTTGTTAATTTTTGTATTTTCGATTGCAATTGCTAACAATACTAAAAAAGCAAAAATTATTTTTAATATTATTCTTTTCTTTATAAGATCTTGTTTCTTGCTTATTATATTTATTAATTATTTTATATTAATATTTGCAATTTACTAAGCAACTTAATTGCTATTAATATCTATTTCTTGTATAATTGTGTTATTTTAATTAGTTTTATAATTGTCTTGTATAACAATTTAAATATTATAATAACTGTATTATTTAAATTAACTTTATACTTTTGTATTATCTTAGTACAAATATTATAAGAAAGATCCTTTAAATATTACAAAAATCTAATATATTTATTAACTTAATTAAGTTTAATAAATTTTAAGAAAATAATTTTAAATTGTCGATTATATTTACAAATATTATTCTATTTTATTTTTAATATATTTTTCAAAAACTTTAGAAAAGTACAAGAGTTAATTTTCTAATTTAAATTCTTATTTTTATATTTTTTTTTAACTTATTTATTAATTTAAATTATTTTTTATCTATTTAAACAACAATAAATTTAATAAAGTTTTCTATAAGTTTGTTGCAATATTAAGACAACTTAACAATCTTATACTAAGAAATAACTTTATATTTATTACAAAAATTTAAAAATTAATTTAGAAAGTTAATAATATTAAATTTATTAAAGTACAATATTTTTGATATTTTTAAGAAAGATATAAAGATTACGTAGTAATAGAATTCTATAATTTTTATAAAATTATTAAGTAAACTTGTTGTCAATATAGATATATCAAGAGAAAGCTCTATAATTTTATTATTATTCTAAGATATTATTTTTAAAAAAATAGTTTAACAACAAGTAATAAAAGTAACAATTACTAAATTAAAAAAATTAATAATAATAATTAATTTAAATAATAATATTTTTAATTTGCAAATTTCTTTCTTTTTTTTTGCAAAAATATTAAGAAAAGGTTTTCTTTTCTCTTTCTAATTTTGCGTTGTTTTTTTGTTTATTGCTTTTTTATTTTTTTAATTGTTTATAAACAAGCGTTCTTAATCTATTGTTTCTTCTAATTAGTTGTTAATTTATTATTAACAAATATCTTTGCATTAAAGATTTGCTTTAATCTCTATTAAGAAGAGAGTTTAAATAGCGTTCTTACTCTTAAACAAACAAATTAATTATATTGTTAGAAAATTTCTTTTAATAATGTTATTATAATTAGCAAACAATTTATTGTTTTAACAATAGATACTAATTGCAATTTCAATAAAATATTTTAATCTTTAGATTTATAACTCTTATTGCTATTTTTAATACTTTAATTTTATCTTTTCTTTTTTTGCTTTTTAATCTAATAATATCTTAATTCTTAAGTTGTTAATTTTGTGTTTCTAATTTCTAAATTTTCTAATAATAATAGTTTGTTAAAATTAATTTATCTCTTATACTTTTTTTTTTGTAATTCTAAGTTTTTAAGTTTTTGAATGCTTAAATTTTTAAAACTATTTTTAGAAATATATTGATAACTTGTTGTTTTAATATTTCTTGTTATAATTAAGTTTTTGGATTAAACTTTAATATAATAATATAAAAATAGAATCTCGATTAGTAGACAATTATAACAATAGAGACTTATTGCAATATATATATAAATTGCACTATACAATTTAATAGTATATTTTGTAGCTAAGATTCTAAGATCTAAGTAGAAGAGATTGCATATATATTGCAGATAGATTGCTAGTACTAATAATAGATATCCTCAATTCTATAGCTCGATATTATCTAATTATCTAGTTACAATATAACAAAAAATTACAAGTTCTAGAGCAAAGATTTACTTAACTAAATTTTTTAAGATAAGAATATTACTATTTACAATTATTAAACAGATTATTTTTATATAAGTTTCTTTGTTTATTAAACTTTTGCAATATTTAATAATAAATTTTAAATTTTAATACTAGTTTAGTATTTTGCACTATTTTACTATTATTTAAAAAAATATTATTAGATAGTTTGTAATAATTTGTAGCAATTATTTTATTAATTAGATACTTAATATAAAGTTTTCTAAAAAATATATTAAAAGCAAATATATTTAAGTCTTGCTTTTAATAAGAAATCTAATATTAAAATTAGAATTATTTAAAATTTGTACTTAATCAACTTATCTTTGTAATTTTCACTTAAATTATTGTATAATATTGTAAAAAAAGTAATACAGCTTAAAAGAATATTAACAAAATTAGATTTGAGTTTTTTTTAAAAATCTACAATTTACAATAGAATTAATAGAAATTAATAGATTTAAAGCGCAAAAATCTAATAAATAAAAGTTAATTTAAAGAACTTATTAAATATATTGTATTTGCAATAATAACTAGAAAGATAAATACAAATAATATTGCATAACTAATTAAGAGTTTTATTTCAAGTTAATAATTATTGTATTTACTAGAGATCTTCGAGATTATTTTAAAGATTTATAATAGAAACTTAAAACAAAGAAGAATATAAGCTTAAATTTTAACATAAAAAAGTTTTGTTATTAAATAGACAACTTTATTAAGACAAAAAAAATAATTAAATTAACAAAAAGAAATAGATTATTAGCAATTCCGGAAGCTCAAATCCTAGTACTATTAATAACTAATAGTTAAATTAGCTAATATATCAATATATTTGCTCTATAGTTTAAAGCGCAAGATTGAGTTGCGATTAGTAGAATTTGCAAACGCATAATTAATATACGTTTTGCTAAAATCTAATCTTGCACGTTATTAAGTTTTACGAGTGCAATCTACGAATACAATCTACAAACGTAATTTACAATTATTATACGCACAATACAATTACACAATAGAGATATCTCTATCGATATATAACTTACGTGTAGAAATTTTACAAATTGTTCGATTCTATTATACAAATTACTATAATATAAACAAGTAACAAATAAAGATATAAGCGAAGCATTGCAAGAGTTTGTATATATTTCGAATATTAAAATTGAATCTTTGCTAAGCAAATATTAAAACTTTTGTTGCTAAATAGATTCTATACTAGCTAATAGTTAAATTAGCAATATTGGCAATAGACACTTTCTAAGTAGAGATTCCCGAATTGTCAATAATTGTTCGAATACTACTATATTCGAAAATTATAAAGAACTACAAAATAGCAAAATGTTAACAAGAAAAATTTAAAAACTTTAAAGAAAATATTTCTAACAAATCTTATATATAAGCAATTGATTAAATTTTTTATATTTGTTGCTTAAATATTGTTAATACTAACAATTACTAAAGTTAATCAAAATTGTTATATTAATAAAATTGGATAAAAGATAGACTAATTGTTAAATCGAATTTTGACTTCAACTTTTAGAATTAATTCGATTCGACAATTCCAATATTAGCAATCAATTTAAATATCGATTTTTTAGAAATCGATATTAAAAAATACTAAAAATTGATTTAAATCAACTAGTTTTAATATATTTTAAACTATTTTAGTTATTTATTATAATAACTACTAATATGTATTATATATATATATTAATTTTGCCAAAATATTGTGTTTTTAAGAAATTACTATTTATATAATTCGATTTTCGATTTTAATATTAAAAATCAATTTGATTCGACAATTTCAATATTATAAATTGAATCGACTTTTCGATTTTAATTTTTGAAATCAATTTAATTCGATTTGGATCGAATATTCGACTCGAACTCGATAATCCGATCCGACGTAATTAGTCTAATAAAAGAAGAGTATTAATTTAAACAAAAGATTTATTATCGAAGATAATAATATTTTACTATAAGAAAATATTTTAGATAGCAAATCTATACTAGATATTATTATTTTTAGCTATCTTTGTAATTATTTATATGCGCAACTTATATTAATAATATATACAAATTAAGAATTTTGTATACTTAAAGAGAGAGAAAAATATAGAGACAATATATTATTTCTAGAAGTCTCTTTGTTCTACTTAATAACAATTAGTTAACAATATTAAATTAACAAAAAAAAGAAGATTTGCAAAGCTTATTAATATAAAATACAAAAAATACAACAAACGCTTATAATTACTATAATTAAAAAAGTCTTTTATATAAATTAATACGTCGATTTTTAAATTTATAAATACTTAGTTTATAGTTTAATTCTATTAAATTTATGGAACAAAAAGATATCTCTACTTTGTACTATTATTTACAACTTATATATGAATACTTATTAGATCAATATTATACAAGTAGAAATATTGTCTTTTTACAAGTACTTCTTTAGAAACAAAATAATAACTTGACGCAATATATTAATATATAGAAAAGTCTTTTGCAAGATTAACAAAGTGTCAGGATTAAAGCTTTGATAGCTAGTATATAGTTGATTGACAAGAATACTAGCTATGCAGAACTAACTATATATAGAAAATAGATATAAGTACTATAGATATCAAGACGCTAGATATTATCTATAGTATATTCGAAACTAAAAAGCAAAAATTTAAAAACTAATCGAAAAACAAAGTTTGTCTAGTCTAAAATTGTAATACTACTCTTTTCTTCTATTTGCGAGCTTCAACAAAGCGATGCTAGATTTTTCAATTAGCGTTTTTAGTTAAATATAGTTAATTTCGAGTGCTTGTCGAATACAAGCTTCGATTGATATCGAATATATATCAAATATTACTCGACAATTAAAATTGAAGTTTTCGATATATATCAAACAAAAAAATAAATTTGTTAAATAGAAAAAAAATAATCGAAAATTTTGAAACAAAATATGCAAAAAACAAAAATATACAACGTAAAAAATATATATGTTGCAAATAATATTCTAGTTAATTTTTAACTATCTTCGATTAGTATCGAACACGTTTGTCGAATACAATTTAATACTCGAAATTAAATATCGAACAATTGTCGAATAGCAAAAATCGAGTTTCGAACAATTTGTTGAACAACAACAAAATCGAGAGAGAAAAGAGAAAATAAATAAATTTTAAACAAATATTAAATATAAAAAAATTGAAGAGAGTACAAAAGATTACTAACCATTAATTCTAAAAGAGAAATTCGAATTACGTAACGCAAAAATCGAGAAATCGACAACAAGATAGAGATCGAATAATTATATAATTTAATAAGAAATCGACGACAACAAGAAAAGATAGCAATATCGAAAAATTGAAATTTGTCGAATTTTAACTATGTTTGAACACGTTCGTCTAAATCTGCAACACAAAGAGAGAAAATAACATAAAAGTGTTTTGATAGCAATTTATACGCAATCGTGCGTATATTTTAACTTTTATTTGAAAAATATTTAGAAGTAATATTTATAAAGTGTTTAACAAAAACACTATAGAGACAATAGCAAGAACTGCGAATGCATATTAAGTAGCTTTTGACAATAGTAATATATCGATAATATATTTTCGAGATTTTTGTCGATTGACGCAAAAAACAAAATAGCATATCGAATTAATTTGATTTAAAAAAATATTTGATTTCGATTGCAAATATATAGCAAATAACTTTCGACAATAATAATATATTGACAATGCTTTTTGAAGTTGAATCTAAATACAACAACAAGAATTGTAGATATATATTGAGCAACGTTTGACAACAATAATAGTAGAGCGCAAAAAACATATAGATGCAAACTATTCTATTTATTAGATTTTCAATTAGAAAACGTCTTGGATATTTAGTACAATTTTGTTGTGTCTAAATATTCGCGATAAAAGTCAACAACAAAATTAGAGCAATTGTTAGCTATAAAGTAGTTTAGCTATTTAGATCTATTGTTGTAGTTTGTATAGTTTGTAAAAAGAATTTAATACTATAGTATTTTGTGTTTGTAATTAGTAACAATTAGACTTAAATCTATATTATTGTTATTTTTGCGTATATTGTATTATAATATTTCGATGTTTTTGACATAGTATTCGAAATTATTGTTGTCAATATTTTTAACAATATTAATAGACAACGAAAACTTAATTTGTTAATTTAACAAAGATTTGTTTTTGTTAAGATATAGAAATTATAGATAGAATACTAAATAAATTTTTATTAACTTAGACAATTCTAACTCGTAGATATAATTGTTAATTGCTCGAATAATTTTATAGACATTTGCATTTTTATATTTTAGAAACTTGTATAATTAAGTTGTTTTAATATTTCGAATATCGAATATAATTTAATTATCAATTTTGAACTTCGAAATTGCAATATATTTGCAATTAGTAAATTTTGTTTGTTTAATTTAAATTTAAACAAGCTTTTAACAAAAAAAGTTTTGCAAAATTTCGATTTTTTCAATAACTTTGTTGATATTCTTTATATTGCGACAAATTTTTAACGTATTGTTGTTAAAAAAAAATCGAATAATTTTAAATCTAATTGTAATATGTAGTTTTTAATAACAAAAAATAGTAATAAATTAGTAAATTTGCTAATATGATTGTTTGCAACAAACTCGATAATAGCAAGATAATTAATTGTATTATCTTAATTGTATTGCACATATATTCGAAAATATTGCTTAAGAGCAACGTTGATATTTTCGATTTCATTGTCGATTTTCAAATAAAACACAATTAATAATTTAGATTTAATTTTTAATCTTTTGCAAAAATATTGTTAAAAATAAACAATAAATTAAGTATCTCTATCGAAAACAATAGTAGTTAAAAAACTCTTAATATATTAAATAAAATTAATAAAGATCTAAACAATAATTTTAATTTCTAAAAAGTCTATAGATATAAACTTCTTATTCCTAAATAGTCTATTAACTATTACTAAAATATATTGAAAGATCTTTTCTCTATAACAATATAGCAACAAAAAAATAATAAAGTTGCAAAATATATTTTGTTAATAACAATCTAAAATAAATAGAGACTTCAATAGATTGTACTTATATTCGCAATATAATTTAATATATTTGTAAATCGAATAATTTTTAATATAATTTTTAATATCTAAATACAATATAGATTAATAGTAGTAATATTGTATTTCTCGAACATTGTTGTTCGACTCGAATATTTAGTATTTAACAATTTATATTAAAATTTAATTGTTTCGACTTAAAAAGTATAATTTTTATTTCGAAATATATATATTTTGTCTTAAATAAGTAGATATTTGATATTAATTGTTAAATATTTAATTATTATACAATCTTCGAGTTCTAATTTAATTGTTTTGCAAAAAACAGTTAAAAGTTTCTATTTATTAGTTTTTTTAGTTTAAATAATTTGTTTTATCTTCTTGTTATACAAATATATTTTTAATATTTATTAAACAAAAACTTCGAAATCGAGTTTTGTTTTAGATTTTTTCTTTTTTGTCAAATTGATTGCAACGATAGACAAAAACTAAATTGTAAAAAAAATTGCAAATATAGATAACTAAATTGTAGACAAAATAAATATATTTAAAAAAAAAATCGACAACTAAAAACAACAAAACTATAGATTAAGAAATTGTAAATACAACAATAGCAAATAGAGAAATTAAAAAAGAAGATCTAGCAAAACAAAATCTATTTTGTTAAAATAATACAAATAGTGCAAACAATAAAAATATAAATAATTCTATGTTTTTGTTAATTGTTAGCAAGATTTAAGTAAACTTCTTGCAAGCTTTTGCAATTCTTTTGTTAGCAATTAATTTAGATTTAATAAAGTTTCAAAACAAACAAACTAATTTTATTACTAAATTATAAATAATATTTAATAGTAGCAAAATTAATACAACAACTTTAACTATATCTAATTTTAAGTTACATTGTTTAAAAATTGTTTGTTGTTAAAATTAATTGCAAAAGTTGTTTTTGTTAAAAAGTAAATTTTGCAATTGTTTAATTAGATTGTTTGATTTTGCGTCTAGTATATTTAATTAATAGATAATTTTAAAATTAAACTTGAATAGAAACTTAATTTAACAAACTTAACAATAATTAAGTTGCTTAATAATTATAAAATGTTTTAGATTGCAATAGTTAATAATAATTTTAATAGATTGCTCGACAAACGTATCAATATATTCTAAATATTATTTTTTAAAAATATAAACAATAATTAATAGTTTTTTGTTGTAGATCTTGTAGTTGTATTTTGCAAACAATATAATTTTAAATATATAAACTATTAAATAAAACAATTTATTCGAACTTATTTGCAAAAGCACAATAGCAATTACAAAGTTAAAAATATTATTTTCGATTTAGATCTCTAGATCGAAGTCGAAATAATAAAAAATAAACCAATTAATAAAAACTTTTTTAAGAGTTTTAAACGCAAAATCTTCAAAATTGTCAAATTGTTATAAAAAACTAAAACTCTTATTTTTGAGTTTACTAAATACTAACAAAAATTAAACTAGATTCGAATAGTTATAGATAAAATGTTAATAAAAATTGACAAAATTTAGAAAAATCTATATATTGCGCACACAAATAGAAATTTTTTACTCGAAAATACATTTAATTTTCTCGAAATCTATTCGAATCTCTTTGATAGTAATAATTAGATTTAGATATTTAACTTGTTTAACAAAAAAAAATACTTGTTAATATTTAGATAAAAATTTGCGTTATAGAATTTAGTAAAAACTTTGTTTATATAATTTTTATATTTTTTCTCGATATTATTGTAGATTAAAATATTATCTATATAAACAATGCAAAAATTGTTTAGATAAAGACTAAAAATCTTATTAATAAAAAACTAAAATATAATCGAAACATTATACAATTTAAAAGATATTACAACATACTTAAATAGATTGTAACAAATAATAAAAATTGTCTTATATTTGTTATTAAAACGTATTCGAATCTTGTTAAAGACAACAATAATATCGAATTTGTTATAGTACTTAATTTTGCATAATTGTTGCAAGATTTTTCTAATTAACAATAAAATATTGCGATTTTTAATTGTTAGAATATTAAAATTTCTATAGTTTATATAGACGCGTAAATCTCTATTAGACTTCTTAACTATAAAAACAAAAGCAATATACTATAAAATATTGTTGCAAATTTGATTTTTGCTCTTTATATTATCTAGATAGACTCTAATAATTTTTTCTTTTTAACAAGATATATTGTAGACTTTTTTAGTCGAAAAAATTGTTTTTAAAACAAAATTAATAGTATAATTAATACTTTTATTAAACGACAACTTGTTAACTTTTTACAAATTGAAAAGTTTGATCTATTGTTTAAATTTCGAATATATTTGCTTTTTAAATTGCTCTATATTTAAAGAATTTCGCTTTAGTTTAATATAGAATTTGTTGTAATTATTAAAAATAATAGTTGCAATATCTATAATAATATTGTTATTTGTAGTGTAAGCTAAATATTTGTTGTTTTTCTTTAGTTAATTTAGTATAACAAAGTACTCAAATAGTATTACAACTATTTTGTAGTTTTCTTTAATAGCAAGTTTCAAAAATGCAAAAATACTTATTTGATAGATATTGATTTTATTAAAAGATTTCGAAAACAAATATTTTGATTGCTTGTATTAATTGTTAAAAATCTTTAATAATTGTTAATTTAACAAGCAATACTTTATATAATAATTAAAGTTGAACTTAAGAGATTGTGTGCTATTTTTAATTCAAAATATATCGAAAATAACTACAAATCGTTCTAGTTCAATTATTAAATACTATAAGATATTAATAGATTTGTTAAAATTAATAATAACTTAAACAATATAGATAAAATTAGAGACAAATTTGTTATTAATTAAACACAATTTGATAAAATTTTGAAACAATATAGTAGAAAGCTTATAAAGTTTGACAAGCTTTTTATTAACAAAGACTCTATTGAAAATTTCGATATTAATAAGTAATATTGTTTTGATATAGTGTTTATCGAAAAGCAAATAAATTTAATTTAAACAAATTTTAATATAAAAATCTAATTGCTAATTGTTAAGTAATTTGCTATTAATAGCGCTAGAATTGAGCTCGATTTCAATAAACAAAACTCTATTTCGTAAATTAAATATAATTTTGAGTTTTTTTATTGTTTTTTGTATAAGCGTCAATTTCTATTTTGAATTGCAATTTTTGTTAAAAACATTTAGTTTTTTAATTTGCTAAAATTATTTAAGTTGTTATTTAAAATATTAGAGCTAGTCTCTTTTTTAAGTATTGCTAGCTTAAGATTGCTAATATTATAAATTTTAAGCTTAATAATAGTTTTTTTTTAATTTTAGTTAGTTTGTTTTTGCAAAAAGTCTTAAAGTAATTGAAACAATATTTCGAATACAAATATTTTTGACAAAGATTCTTTTTTTGAATTTTATTTTTGAATATTTAAGATTAAAAAACTAATTTTGTTTCGAAAAAAGTTTTTTGTTTAGTTATACAATTAATTGATTTATTATTATAAATTTCGAATCTATTTGTAAACTTGCGCGTAATATTTCGATTTTTGTTTCTTTATGTAATAGTAAATCTATTACGCGCGCTAGTTTGTAGCAATTGATAATCTTTTTTTTGTTCTATTCTAAAATTTATATTGCGTAATCGAGAAATTAAGTTATTGATATTAATAATATTAATTATATTAACAAATTAATTGTACAACTTGTTGCTTAATTTCAAATCAAATTAATATATTTTTTAATTTTTAAATAGCTTAATATTTGTTGCAATTAATATAAATCGAGTTATATACTTGTTAAAGATTTTCAAAGACTTTATAGCAAAATTAGATAATATAAGTTTGATAAAGTTTCTATATTGTTGATTAAATTTGTCAAATTAAATATAGAGATTCATTATTAGTTTAGCTAATATACTATAGAGTTAAGCAAAATTGTTGTTTTGATTTAACAAACAATATTTAATATTTTTGCAAATATTTTTTGTATATTTAATTGTAGCATATATTAGTTTAACTAATTTGTTATTAAATATAGAAAAATAGATTTTAAATTTAACAAAAAGTATTGTTTGCTATTAATTGATTTTTTTTGATTATTTGAGAAAATAATTAAATCGAGAAATTTAATATTATTATATATTGATTTTTCAATTTTGAGCAAGCTATTTTTATAGATTTTGTTAATATATTTGCGATTTTGTTGATTTAATTTGTAGAAAAATATATTATAATTGTTGCTATTGTTGCTAAGATTTCGACAAAACAATAAATAATAAATAGATTTAAATTGTTTACAATAGTTAAGTTTTTTAATTAATTTATTTTGTTTTTCGATTAGTATATTAGTTGTCTTTTTCTATATTTTGTTTTTAGTTTGTTCTAGATTTTGTTTTTTTTGTAAATTTTTACAAATAGTTCGAATTTTGTTTAAATTTGTTTCTAATTATATAATTTTTTTGTTTCGATTTTTTTTATATTGTACTCAATATTGTATGCAAAAATAGATACTATTAATATATTCGAATTAATATATAGAATTTTTAGTTATATTTTTAACAAAGTTGTCGCTATATAAGAGTTTTGCAAAAAAAAATTATATCTTTTGGCGACAACAATTGTAGTCGAAAAAAGATTAATAAAATAAAAATTAATTAATTTTAACTTTAGTTTTATATCTAAACTTCTTAATAAATAGAAATAGTATATTAATATTCTTAAGAAAATTATTGCTAAATTCGATTAACTTAAAGTTTTCGAAAACAAGTTCGAATAAAATTTGCAATTGTAACTTTAACAAAAATAGCAAAACTTTAATATTTAATTAATACTAAAATCGATTTTGAGATATAATACTTTTACAAGACTTAAAGTTAGAATAAAATATTCGATTTTTTATAACAAAATTGCGATGCGTTGTTGTAATAGATTTGTACAAATATTGTAAATCTTAATAATTATAAACAATATCGAAGTAATAAGTAAAAATATAAGCTCAAATAGATTACTTTGTTTAAATACGTTTGCTCTAATTAGATATTGTACAATTTATTTTGTTTAATTAAGTTAGTAAGTATTGAAGCAAAATTATCAATATCGAAAACAAATATTGTTTAAATATTGTATTATATAGTAAGTTTTGCGCAAAGTAAAAAAATATTGTTCGAAAACAACAATATTATAATATAGATATCGATTCTAGCAAACTTGCTTGTCTATTTTAGCAAAATTATTGAGCTATAGTTAGAACAATTTATTGTTTATCTATTTTAGCAAATTTACTATTTTTTTTGTAAAACTTCTTTCAACTTAGCGCAATAAAAATTAGAGAATACTTATTCAAAGAATTAACAAAATTTATTGTTGTTAAGTTGCACGTCTTTTTTAGAAATATTTATTGTCGCAATTTAGTTACACTTCTTAAAGTGTCTATTTTAGTAGCTTTATATCTAGAATTGCTTTAGTAATTTTGTATTTAGAATTGCTTTAATAATTCTATATCTAAAGCATATTTCGAAAAAAAAGGTAGCAAATATAAATATTTTTAAAGTACGATTCGCAAGATCGTTTCTAAAGAGATAGCTAGTATTATATTAGAGTTAGAGCTTTAATAGCTAGTATATAGTTAATTGATAAGAATACTAGCTATGCAAAACTAACTATATATAGAAAATAGATATTAATACTATAAGTGTCAAGACGCTAGACGTTACCCGTAGTATATCCAAGACTAGAGAGCGAAGATTCGAAGAGTAATCGAAGAGCGAAGCCTGTCTAGTCTGGAACCGTAATACAAAGATAGCTAATACAATTTTTTTAAATTAACGTTTTAATAACTTAAGAACTATAACTTCGCAAAATATAACTAAAATACGAACGCAAATATCGAGAAAACAAAGTGTATATTTGTGCTAATTACAAAAAACTTTAATAAGGAAGTTTTAAAGAACTAGAATCGAATTATATTTAGCTTTAATATTTTACTATAATATTAGAGAATTTCTTTACTTTTATAAATTGATTATTCAAAATAGTTATTTGTTGCAATTTGTATTTTAAAAAACACAAATTTATTTAAATACTAGTTGTAATTATTAAAATAATAATTAGAAATACTTTATATACTATATACTATATATTATAGATATACTATTTTGCTCTCCTATAACAATATAATAAATTGCAAAGATTTAATTAATTCTATATTCTATAATTACAAGATTACTTTTTTAATACAAATAGTACAAAGATTGCTAACTAAATATAAAATTTAATTTGTTAAAACAAAAATACTAGATTACTTACAATATATTTCAAAAATCAATATAGCTTTTGCAATCTTTTGTAATATTTTTAATATTAAAAAGTAAATACAAATATTCTATTAATACAAATTGCAAAATACTTTCTTAATTATATGCTAAAAAGAAAATTCTAATATTATTTAATCTTTTTAAGTGTTAAAGTTGCAAAAATATAATAAACATACAAAAGCTTTTGTAACAATTATATAAATCTACTATTAAATTTATATTTTCAATTTTAATTTTTCCTTTTTTTTTCTTTTTAAAAATAGAATATAGATTAATTTTTCAACAATTAATTTTGTTTAATTGTTAATATTCGAAGATTGTTTTTGTAAAATAAACAATTGTTTATTTAATTACAAAAAGACAAAAAACTGCTCTTTAAATAACAATCTAACATTTATAGCATTTAAGAGAAGCTTAAATAGTAGCAATATTAAATCTTTTGTTGTTAATTAAATATTATTTAAAAGATTTCTATAATTTGTGTTTTGTTATAATTATTCTTTAAAAAATTCGATAAATTAAAGAAGTTATTTTAAAACATATTTAAAACATATTTTGTTATATAATTTTTGTTATATATAGCAATTGTTGTTAATTTAACAATTACAAAAAGTCGATAATTTAAATTAAACAAGAAATTAAGTTCTAATATAATTAATTCAAGTTTAATTGCTAATTATTAGTACTTTGATAATTCAATTAGTTAATTAGATAACTATAAAGATATATAGAAATGTATTTTCGCTCTTCTTTCTCTTATATAAAGAGATTTGTGCTTATTAATTTGTTAATATCTTTAATAAATTTGTTTTATTTTTATTAAAAGATCTTAATGTTTTAATTTACTATTAATCTATTTAATTAAATAGTAAATACTATCGATATTAAATTTATTGTGTTTGATAGCTTTGCAACTTCAAACAAACTAACAAATAATAATAAAAATAAGCAATACTTTGTTTATAATAACAAGTATTGCACAATCTTCAAAAAATAGTAACAAAAAATCTTTTAATTTTATAAAAACAATATAAAGAAACTTGACGTTAAGAAGAATATATATTAAAATAATAAAACAAAATGTTCCAGTGTATAGAACTTATATCTTAAAAGTACTATAATTAACAATAGTAGCTTAGTTGCTATATATATTTAATACAATATTATTTTATAAATCTTTGAACAACAACAAAATTTCGACTTGTAGCAAATATTTTAATAGTAACAATTGTATAAAGATGTTAACAAACAAAAAATTAACTTAGTTAACAATTTAAAAATTGCTAAAAAAAAAAAAAAAAACTATTTTTTGTGATTTTTTTCGAACAATTAGTAGAAAGATTGCTATAATAAATATTGTTCGAGTTCTCTTAATTAATAATATATTGTTTTTGAATTTTAGAGATTGTAGTATTTTGCTTAATAATAAAAGACTACCTTGAGAGAACTTCAACAATTAATCCGAAAAATAGATTATAACTATTAATTTGCTCTTTTATATAATAAACAATATTAAAATATTACATTTTTTTTACTATTTTAATTTCAATATTATTTTTTAAAGTATTTTTACAATTAAAAATTATATAATAAAGCAATTAACTAAAGAGAAAAAGAGTTTATTAAAATATTTCTCAAATAACAAAACAAAGCTTTTGCTTACTATAAATGCTTAATTAATTTCTAATTGTTAGTTCTACTTAATTATAATTGCATTCTTTATTAATTATAACTAGAAATATTACAAAGTTGTTTTAGAATTTAAGTATTTTGTAAATAAGTATTCAAGTTAAAGAATTGCAAATTTAGTTAAAAAAAATATTAAGTTTTTATAAAGTTTTAAATAGAGTTCTAATTACTACTATTAATAATATATTAAATAACAAAATCTTTATAATATTTCTTTTGCAATATATAAATTTTAATACAATTATATATAAATTTGTATCAAATAATATCTTCGATAAAAAAAAAGAGAAAACTAATATTAATAATATTAATAATAATAAGTTTAATTAAAATGCTATAAATATCTTTAATATAAATAATAATACTTTTATTAAATATATATTTTGTTTAATATATATATTGCATCTTGCAATAAAGATTTTTCTTAAAATAATATTTGTAAATCTAATTAACAAAAAAACTATAAAAAATTTAAATTAAAAACATGAATTGTCTAAATACTACTTTATATAAGTTGTTTATAATACTAATAAAGATAATATTGTTTCTACTTATCTTTGTATCTATTTTTATTATCTATTTTTAGTTGCTAACAACTATACAAATACAAAAATCGATTTTTTATATTAATGCTAGCAACAAACAATAGAAATATTTTATATAGATTTAGCAAATATAAATTGAACAAAAATAACTAAAAGTGAAAAAAAAAACAGAAATATATTAATAATTAATCGAATTAAGTTTCTTAAATTGTTTTAAAATATAAAAATTTGTTAAAACTTTATCTATTATATATTAATTTAAATTTTTAATTTGTCAAACAATTTAATTGTATTTTTTGCAAAATTTAAATACAAATATTTAAAAATCTCTAAATTTAAATAGAAACAAGTAATATATATAATTAAAACTATTAATCTATAAAGATATTTAATACTATTGGGACTTCTATTATTTATTGTATTTTTTTAATTTATAATAATTTGTTTAACAAACTAAACTAAATTAAAACTAAATTGCAAAACAAATATATATTTAAAAAAAAGTATTTAACGCAATTATAATTGCAAAGAAAAGACTTATATAATATTGTAGCAGAAATTAAAGCAACTTAGACTATTTATATAATCAAATTATATCGTTACATATTATAATAAATAATAGTTTTTTTAGACAAAGCAATTAAGTTCGAAAAATATATAAAAGATACAAACTTTTCTAAGTTAATATTTACTAAATTTTATTTAAAAAAAAACTAAAATTTTACAAAATACAATATAAGAAATTTTGATTTCGAACTTTTAATCAATTAAAGTCAAAAAGAGATTAAAAAAGTCCAAAACTCGTAAAATATTATATTATCTATTATCTATCTAGAGACAAAGAGTATTATCAACATAATATCTATGCTTTATTTTGATTGTTAAGATCAAACTATAAGTGTTGTCGACGCAAAATCAACAAATAAATAAAAAGCAAATATCGTATTCTCGCAAAAGAATTTAACTAAAACAAAGAATATATACAAGAAATTAAATAAGTTGCGCGTACTCTACAGATTTAATAAACAAAAAAATAACAAACTAGTGCTTTAAAAAGAGATAAAACAACTATCAAAAACAATAGAGAAATTAACGCGTTAACGGGTTGCTTCGTCAATATTAAATTAATGTATAAAAGATTATCTAGAAAAATTAGAAAAAATAATAAAAAAACTCGAGAAAAAGTTAGCAAACAAAAAGAAATACGTAAACAATTAAACAAAAAAAATAGACAAAGTATTAACAACTTTCTCTTAAAACTATCTTAGTTTTAATACTAGTATTGCGCTATTAATACGCAATCTATATAAGAAATTCGAAGTAAAAATCTGTATTAAGAGAGAAGAGAAGATAGAGAGAATTATGGCAACAACAACAAAAAATATAGTAAAATAAACAAAAAATATAGACGTTAACAAAACACTATTAATACGCAAAAATATAGAAACAATAAAGAGATATTTAAAACTATTTGTATTCAAAACTAAAACTAAAAAAAAACAATTTTTAAATTAAGAAAATATTATTAAATACAAGCTTGCGCAAAGTTAACTACAATATAATAATATATAATATTAGAGTAAAAGATATATTTAAAAATATAAAGAAAAAAGAAGCAAAAATACTTATTAAAGTTAACAAGAATATATATTCAAATTTAATATAAAAATTACACAATTTTACAATTTAAGTTGGAAAATATATTAATATCTAAAATATCAAAAATACAATTATAAAATATACAAATATAGAAACAATTAAAGATATATCTATTGCGCGCAAAATTATTGTTCGAAACACTATTTGCACAAACAAATCCGCAATATATAAAAATTTAAAATATATTAAAATATATATAGAATTTTTAATCTTTAATACTATAAACAACAAATCGAAAAAAGAGAACTAGAAAAGTTATAAAATATAGATTTATATATTACGTTGTTTGCGAACAGAAGATAACTAAAACAACAATATTAACAATATATACAAAAATATCTACTGGCTTGAAATCGCTAATAGATAATAGCTTGAAAAAAAAACTAAGATATTCGACAAACAAAAGTTATATACTTAGTATTATTTTTTTGCTCAAAAATATTATACTAAATTATTGAGTTAAAAATTAAGATTAAACAAGTTGAATTCAATATTAATTACGTTAATATTAATATTGTTTTCTCTACAAAATTTAACAAACAAAACAAATATCTCGCAAGCGCTACAAAAAACACAAAAATATATTGAAAAAAAACTTTAATATTTAGCAAAACAAACTTCGAATATTATAATATAATGTTTACAAATTTAGAAATAAAGTAATAATAATATTATTATACAAGAAAAAAATAAGAAATTATAATATTTTAATTATATAGAAGTCTTAAAGATATAATAAAAACTTCAAACTATATTGTTTAACAAATATTAAATTTTCATTTAAAAACAACAAAAGCAAAATCTATTTTTATATTAATAAGAAAATTGATAGCAATATTTAGTATTCGATATAATATTTTAAGAATACAAGTATTATTATACTATAAATATATAGTTTTACTAGATTTACAAACAATATTAATATTCTAATATATAAAGAATTAATAAAGCAAAATTGCAAAATTTTAAATAAAATTAATATTAAATGCAAGCAATAGTTACAAACATATAATATTAAATTTTTAAAAAAAAAGTATAAACTAATTTACTTTTTAAGAACTTTTAGATAGTTTAATATAAATATTAATATAGCGTTAACAAAATATCAAATAGACTTAAAAATTATTATTAGAATTTTAAAAATTAAATTAAATTTTAAACTAAAATAGACAATCTATATGTATTATATCGAAATAAAATTAATAATTAGACAAAAAATTGTACAAACAATTATTAATTCTATTTGAATTCTATTAATAATAACAAGAAAACAAATATATTTTATAATAATATAATTGTTATTTAGTTACAAAGTTGCAATATAATATATATTAAAAGAGATAAAAAATTATTAAAAAAAAATCTAAACGCTAAATTAAGATTAATATAAAAAAAAGTATTGCAATAAGTTATTAATATTTATCGAACAATATTAACAAAGATCTTGCAAATAAAAACAAACATAGTATTAATAAATATCTATCTATATAAACTAATACAAAGATTGATAACAAATATAAATTTTTAAAAATTAAACAAAATTATTGGAACAATAATGTATTGCATTTGCAACAACTTAATCTTAAAAAAAATTAAAGATTAAAATTGCAAAAACTGTTTCTATAGTTAAAGCAAAAATAAATAAAAAGATATCCGAATATATAAAAATAATAAAAAATTAACTATATATAACAATTTCTTAAAACAAATTATCGAAAATAATAATAGTTATAAATAAATCAAAATTTATAAAACAATACAACAACAATGTCTTTGTATTAAAGCAAAAAGTTTATTTAAACAACAACAATAATAGAAATAATATAACAACAATTATAATTAAAGTTAACTAGAAACTAGAAAAGAGACTTAAAAAATTAACTTTAGTTATTACTTATTACAAAGAGTTAAAAAAATAAATTGCAAATATAGAATATTTTGCAAACGTTATAATAACAAATTAAGAGTATTGCGAAAAAATATACAAAATATATAACAACAATTAGATTTTACTAAAAACAATAAAAACTATAAAATTAACAACAAATTAAATACGTCTAAAATATATTTAAGTTATATACAAGAATATTAGATATTAAGAGATTGTATTAAAGCTATATTAAGTAACAAAATATACTAAAATACTTAAAAACAAAACAACAAACAAAACGGCTAATAATGTATATAAAATATTTTTGTTTTTAATAAAGCGCTAACAATACAAAATTGTTGTACAACTTGCGTTTATACAAAAACAAATCTAACAAATCTAAAGAAAAATCTAAAAGAAAAGATTTAACGCAACTTATTTTCGATATTTAATACTAGAAATAATTTATCGATATATACAATTGCACAAAGATTGTACAAAACTTTATAATACGTTGTTAATATAACTACGTACAAGCAAGATTAATTTTGATTAATTTTTTTACAAAAAACAAATATCTAAAGTTGCTACAACAACGTGTTTGTGCAATTGTAATTAAATATTAATAAAGTATATATTGCTAATATATTTTAAACAAAAGAAAGAAAGAAAAGTAATATAACAAAAGAAAAATGTTACAAATTTGAAAAACTTTTTAATATTATTAGCGCAACAACAACAATTATATATATAATATTTTCGATTAATATATTAAGTTAATTTCAAGTTATAAAATTGTTAAAAAAAACGTAAAAAAGAGACAAATAGACAAGAAATAAACTTATAGAGTTTTTGTATTAAAAACTCTTATAGTATAAAATTCAAAAAACAAAGATTTTTATACAAAAAGAGACGCTGCGCTAGCGCAACGTTCGCAACAATATATAGAGTCTTGTATAGACTTATAACAGATATTGAATCAAGTAAGAATTAAAAAAAAAGTCAAAAAGAAGTTTAAAAATCTTAACAATAAATTATAAAAAAACGAAAAACAAACTTTAACAATTAATAACAAATTAATTTAATATAAGAAATATAATATGTTTATTCGAACTTAAAAATATATTTTTATTAATTTTGTTAATTATTGTTATTTTAAACTGTATCTAAATATATTAAAAGCAAAGAATTAATACTAATTGCTCTTTATAGTATTGATAAAGTATTCTAAAGAAATTGACGTTCTTAAATAATTACAACAATTAGAAGATCAATTATTAATAATAATATATTTAGTATAAAGTATTTTAATTTCTATTTTAATTAATATATTTTGCAAATATTTGTTCTTTATTTTGTCAAAATTCTATACAATTTATTAATTGTATAATTTTACAATTATATAAATCTTTAAATTTTTTTGTTAATAATATTATACTGCAAAGAATGTATATTAAATTAAAAATTAAGAATTGTTAAAAATATAAAATCTAATAATATTCGAAATAAAAAAGAGATATATATAAAACGAATTTAAATAAAATATACAATATAATATATGTTAGCAATAATAAAAAAGAAAAGCTAATACAATTGTATACAATAATAGTATATATTAATTTTATAAATTTATTTTTTAACTTAATTATTATAGATAAATATTGATAAAACTTCGAAAAAAATATACTTTAATTGTAACTCTATTTTGCAAAATAGATTTTAAATAGATTTTTAATATATTATTTCAAATTTTACAAATTTTAAGTAATAATTTTATTTAAAATTTGAAAAAGTATATCTTAGTTAAAAGCACAAAAAATAAAAATTCAAATTTTTCTTAAAATATATATGTCGATTATTTTTTAATTTTGTATCTTAATAATAGTTAAAAAATATTATATAAATATTATATATAATATTGCAATTAATAATGATTAAAAAGATTGCTAAAAATAAAGCAAATAATATTTGTTAAATATATTTACTTTAAATAAATTACTTAATATAATATTAACTTTATTATAATTTTTGTCTCTTGCTTTAAAACAAGCAATTCAAGAAAGTTATTATATATGTTATCTAGAGATTTAAATCTTTTTATATAATATTTTGTTGTTTTATACTACAAAACAATTTAAAGATTAACTTTGCTATTAAGTTTAATATATTTAAATATATAATACTAAATTTTAATAACATTGCTATATTACGCTTTTGTTTAATTAAAATAGCGCAACAAGCTTCTTATTATTTTTCTTTGTATCTTAAATTGTTACACATCTAGCTAACAATAACTAGCAGATTGCTTTACTTGACGAGTTTCACTTGACAAGCTACACTAGTTTCTAAGAGAACTAGCTTGGCGAGTAAAGATGAATTTGCGCATAGCTAGATAGATAATTAATTCAACTATCTATTACAACTTGCCTAATGTTCGCTTTGTTTGTTTCTCGCTTTACTTTTATAACAAATAATAGCTTTAAATAGTATATAAAGTACTCTTCTATTGCTGGTTTATTGCATCAATTGATCGACGAATTGTATCAATTATTTTATTTTTCGCTAAATTCGATATACTAGCTTATCAATTATTTTAATTACTTGTTAAGCAAATCTTTGTATTAAAAACAATTTATTTTTGCTCAATATTTGTCGAACTACGCAATTAACTTACAAAACAATTTGTCAAACTACGCAACTAACTCGCAAAACAACTTGTTAACGTCAATTAACTTGTCTATTCTTTAGCTTATTTGCAAATTTTATTCAAATCTCGCATTTGTCAAGTACGCGATATTTATCTTTTATTAATTTTTGTCTTAAGCTAACTTTATATATAAAGAAGAAAATATCTATATTAGTTTATCAATTTCTTGCTTTTCTATCTATTAATTATTAGTACTTAGTTTATTTTTTACTTTTTATTTAACAAGTCGCTATTAAAATTGTTAAACAAGCTTCTTACTTTTTTTTACTCTCTATTTAATTAACTCGCAAACGTAGAACTTATTTAGTAAAAGAGTTTCGCATTTAACTTGCAAAGTAAACTACTAACAAATTTTTTTTTAAGCAAATTGTTAAAAGATTTGAGACAACTACTTAAAATCTTAAATTATCGAAAATCTAATTTGACAAATATATTAATTTTATCGTTCTATTAATTTCTGAAGACTTGTTAACAATCTCGAAATTCTTAAATAAGCACAAAAATTCTAAGTTTGTTGTTCTAGCTTCTTCTATTAAATTAATTAATTTAATCGCTATTATTTTGTCAAACAACTTATATTCGAATAATTTATCTTCTTCTATCGAATCGATCGACTCAATTGCTATTAATTTACTAAGCAATTCGTATTCGTGTAACTAGTCTACTATAAACAATAAGTTTTACAATTAATCTAAAAATCTAAACGACAATTTTCTTAACGAATCGACAAATTATTTTAGATCGAACACTTGTTATCGAGCATTCTTTGTTTTATATAGAAATCGCAATAATTACAATAAAATAACAAATTTATTTAGTAATTTTTCTAGAACTTGTAGACAACAAGAACTTGCGTTTGCTTGCAAAAACAATTTATTATATATAAGAGTATTAAACTCTATTGAAACAATAAAAGAAATTACGTCGACAAAGCAAGTCGACACTTCAAAAATCGCAATTATTGAGCAATCTCTCTCTTCAAAGATACAAAGTTATTTTGCTCTTAATATTTAAAACATATTTATCGCTCAAAACTTACAAAGCTAGCTTGCTTTACTTATTTAAAACTTCTTCACTTAGTCTCTTATCTATTAGATATCGAATAAGTAGTACAACGTTAATTAGACTTTTCCTAGTTATTAAATGTCGAATAAACAATACGACTTTAAGTAGATTGATCTCGCTTAACAAGTATCGAACAATTAATATAACTTTAGCTAGAACGTCTTCGACAATTAGATATTGTTTACGTTTAAACACTTAATTAGTTTTGTTACTTATTTATATATCTATAGCAATATTATCTATAATCAATTGAATCAATCGAGAGATTCAAAAATTTGCCAAAAGAGCAAAGCATTTACGTCTTAAATAATAGAGCAATTGCGTAAATTAATATGTCGAGAAATTCAACAATCTAATTAAATTGACAAGAATTCTTAAAAACGTTTTTATTTAAATAGAAGCAATAATCAAGATAACTTAATTATTTTAATCAATTGCTTTAAGACAACAAATTTAGAATTTTTTTATTTAAACGTCTTAAAAAGCTATAAATTAAATAATATTATCTTCGCAAATAAAGAGACAATCTATTAAGAAATCTTTATATTTGTCGAACGAATAAAGAATTATATTTACATAGTCGACGAAGTCGCAATAAAGAATAATTTGTTGTTGTATTTTTATAACGCTATTATAATTTAATATTTAAAAAAGATTAAGAAATTTAAGCGCAAAGCGTTTAGAAGTCTTTTGCTTATTAACTTTATTAACAAACTAAAAATGCAATTTAAAATAAAAATTAATAAAACTTTTAACAAATTTATTTTAAAAATCTTTATAATTAAGAATGCGCAAAATAATCGCAAGACAAGCAATTTTCTTTAAAATGTTATTTTATACTTTTAATTAATTGACATCTCTAATCTACAAAACTAATTTATATAGATTTAGAATTAACTTAATCTAGAGTTGTGTTTAATAATTATTATATTAACAATTTATACAATTGTTTAAAACTTTATCGAAAAACTAGATACAAAAAAGAGTTATAAAAGACAATAATAAATGTTTGTCAATTATTAACTTAAAATTGCGATCGCATTCAAAAGTTTAAGAAGCGCAATAACAATCTTAGAAATAGCAATTAGCAATAGCAAATTTATCAATTATTTGTATCTTATCAATTACGCTTCTCTTATACTTCGCGTTCTACTTACTTTAACTTATATTAATTGTTTATAAACTATTAGATTTGTCTATCTTTACAAGACGTATCTAATTTTAATAACTAGTATTGCTCTACTATATCGCTATTTTCTTTCTTTAAGTGTTTTGCTATTATTGTTGTCAATATTAAGACGAAATTGAACAACAAAAACAAAAATTTGTTTCTTCTTAAAGCAAATAATTGTTGTATCGAAAATAGAGATTAACAAAATTATAATAGTTATCGATTTTAAAAATACTAGTTGTTCTATTAATTGTCAATATATTAGCAATTATCTTATTAGCAATCTAAATATCAATTTTTTGTCTTATTAACGTATCAATTAGTTGTTGTATTAACTTATTATATAAATTCTTTATTGTATAATAATCTATATTATTCGACTCAATATTACGACGTTCTTGCATACTACTTAGAAATCTCGCAAAACGATGTCTATTACGTTTAAAAAAATTATTAAAAAAAGACTTTATCGAAAGAACAACGCAAGAATTCGTTAATAATTGTTAATATTTTTTACGTCGATTTGAAGATAGAACTTCTATTATTTAAACAACTTATTTGCACAAAATGCTATTGTATTTTCTAATTAACTAACAAGTTTTTTTAATATATTAAGAAAAGATACAATTTTAAGTGTCGAACAAAACAAGCATTTGTCAAAATCTTTTACGTCGACAAAGCAATAGTAAAATTAAATCAAATTATTAATAATTTAAAACTAATTAAGTCAAATGTTAAAGCAATAATTGATATAGACTTAATCTTTCGTTTATATTATTATGTTACTATCTTGCTAGAATTTGTTTAACAAGACTCGTTGTACATTATATGTGTGAATATTGAATATATTATAATTCTTATCGATCGTAAGTTTCTCGAAGATCTTGTATTAAATCTTTTTATTAAGAAAACACAAATATTTATCTTTGTTTGCGATATTAATATCGCGAGACACTTAATCAATAATTATCTTGTATTAAATATATATATTAAAGACTATATATGCGACAAGAAGTTTATCGCGCATATTTGTCAAAAAATATATATTGTTAATTTTAATATTAAACCATTTACTTTAAATAGCTATTAAGAATTGACAATTAGTCTCAACGTTATAATACAAAATATTATTAAAATTTGCCAAATTTTAAAATCAAAACACAAAATAATTGTCGATGCAAACAATATTGTCAAAATGTTTGTTCGAATTAGTTAGTTTTTATTAGATCGTAATTTCTTGTTTAAATTAATTTTTTTAATACTTATATATATGTAATAAATATCTTGTTGTCGACAACTTATGTGCGCAACAAGAGTTCTTTGCTATTTAATTATTGTTTATAAATCGACAAATTTTGATTGTCTAATTAAGTTCGAAGAGCAAAATTGTTATCAAATTAATTTCAAGAAGCATATTTAGATTGTTAAGAGTAACATAAAAGTAAAAATGTTGTCGAACGAATATTAAATAGTTCTATCTAATAATGCACATATTTGTAACTTATTAATTAAGATAATTGAGCTTCGCACTTTTGTCGATAAATTCGCTATTTTTTGAAAGAACAATAATAGAATTGTCAAATTGACAAAAGACAACTAAATAATTATTCTACTAAATAACAATTAAAACTTTACAATAATTCTTAAAACAATACAAAAAGTCTATTTATTAAACAAACAAGACAAGAGGAAATTTAACAAGCTTTATTAACAAAAGAAGATAAAGTAGTCTACGCAATTAATTTCTGTTGATTTTCTAGTCTTTGTTATTTGACGTATAATCAACAACTCTAATAGTTAGTTTGCTAGAAAGTATTAAGTAATTACAAATATTAGAAATCTAAACAAACTAACAATTATTGATAGTTACTCAATATTTATGCAAAACAATATTATAGCGCAATTAAAGAATTGCGATTATATAAATTTAATAAATAATCTTGTCTTCTTTCTTTAATTTGTAATAGTCAAACAAAATTGTTACAAGTTTTCGTTTATTATTTATCGAAATAAGAAACAACTTAACGTTGTTATTATAAAATTCAAAAACTCTTTAACTTATATACAACAAATAATAAATAAACAATTGCGACTTCTACACAAGTTTTACAAAATATATATCGATAATATTGTTATTTTCTCTAAATTCTTTACAAATTATTTTAATTATTTACAAAATTTCTTTATTAAGTTTGTTAAACTTCAAATTACGCTAAGTTTTACAAAGATCTATTTTAATTATTCTAATATTATTTTGCTTAAACAAAAGATCGATATCTTCGATTTATTTATTATTAAAAAACGAATTGTCGCAATCAAAATTATTTAATTTTTTAAAAATCTTAAAGCGTTAAAAATATATTTAGATTTCGTTAATTATTAATGCAACAAAGTTGTTTAATATATATAACGCGTCGATTCGTTGCAACAAAAGAAAACACAATTATTTAAAAATTTGTTTGCGCAAGACAATTAAAGCGTAAAATGTATTTTCGAAACACTTTTATTAAGCAATTACTAAATTTGTTAAGCTCTTTCTATTAGCTTTAGCGTGCTCTTATAATATCGATTTTTTTTATCTATTTCGACGTTAATTGTAATCTATTTGGAAAATTCGACACAACAAAAAAACAAAAAAACAAGATTAAAATCTATTACGTTAAAAACAATTTTATTGATAATAATTTTCGAAAATCTAACATTTAACATATGTTATTTTTGTTCAAAATGTTAAGTATTGTCGAGTCTTATTACTAATCGACAAAATTAAAGATTGTTTACTTAATTTAAACAATCAAAAAAACAAAATATCTAATTAAGATTTTTAAATAATTAATTATTGTCTATACAAATTACTTAACTATACTTAATATTATTAAGCAAACAATTTTGTTATTATTTGTTACAAACAAGTTTAATCTTAGATTTATACGCGCATTGCAATATTTCTCGCAATTTAATTTTAACATTTAACACAAAGCAAGTTGTCTAAATATAATATTTAACACTTTATTTCGACTATTAATATTAATTAACAAAGAAAAAGCAAATAATATTGAAAAGTTCGACAAAATCGACTTTTTCGCATTTAAAATTAAAGTTTTAAAAATAAGCAAACTTGTCAAACAAATCTCTAAAGAAAAGAAAAATTTAATTGTATAAACAATCTTTAATAAAGCAATATTTTTTTATGTTTGCTTAATAAAAATAAACGCTAATTTTAAAAAATAATTGTTTGACGTTTATATTAAATTTGCTAAATAAACAAAAATTATAAATATTGTTTAAAAGTTTGTTATATTGTCAAGCATATAGTTTTTTATAAAAGATAAACTACTATATTATACAAACTACGTTAATCGAAAGAGACTTTATCTATTAAAGAAATTCAAGAAAAAGATTTTTATTCAAACATACAACAAGAATTATTACGTTAATTTTATTTGTTTATATAAGACAATTTTTATCAATTTCTACTTTTGCAAGTTGAGCAATTGTCTATAGCGTTACATAATATATTGTTAAAAATGCAATCTTTATTAAACAAAGCATTATTAATTGTACGACGTTTTAAATTCTATTACTAGTTTTTTAGTATTTTTTTATATAATAAGCTTCGATTTTATATTAATTCTATCAAATAAGCAAAGCATAAACGTCGCACTTATTGCGATATATAAATTTTTCAAAAAAGTAATAATTATAGCTAATAAGAACACGCACATTGCTAAGAACTAAATTAGTATAATAGTAAATAAACTCGCAAACTAGAAAATATCGAAGACTTTTATATACAATTGTAATAGAAAGTTTTTGTTCAAGTTTTGACGCGTTGTATTTAAGAAACTCGACGTTAACTTTTTAATCTTTGTTGCGTATTATTTTTAAATCAATAATTAAAACAAAAGAACTAATTAAACAATAAAGTTTGCTCTTTGCTACGCAATAGCAAACAATTTTAAACTTAACTAAATATTTTTTCATTTAATTCTTCGAATACAATTGAACAATTTATTTAATTTCTCTATTAATCTTTTGTCAAATAAAATAGTTATAAAATTTAAAATTTAAAATTCTTTAACTCTTCTTAAATCTAACAAGCAAAAAGAAAATTAATTTAAAAGAAAATTAATAAATGCGACAAAAACTAAGATCACAATTGTCTAAATTAATATAACAACAAAGAATCTCTACAATAAGTATTATTAATTTCTAACTTTTTAAATAGACAATTAAGCTTTTCTTTGTTTGCACAAGAGTTATAGCTTATCTTTTATAAAATTGACAAAATTAACTATTTAACAAGTTGATTGCTTTACAATTTTTAAACAAAAAAATGATTTAATTTATAAACTTGACTTGTTTGTCGATTAAAAAATTTATTTAATTATTTTTATCGTTAATCTAGAGTTAATCTTTAGAAAAAACAATCTTTACAATTGTTCGCAATCTAATTATTCTAAATTAATTATAAAATTTAATAACAAGTAATACGTCTACAAAATTGAATTTTTTGTTAATTATTAATTTTGTTGTTACAATCGCAAAAAAATTATCTCGAAATAACTAATTCGTTAAAAAGACTATAGATTCAAATTCGATTATTAATATAACAAAAATTTGTTAAACAAAGTTAAAGATCTTGTCAAAAAATACAAAATAAAGTATAGCGTTTTTATTAATAATGTTATGCAACGTTCTAATCAATTTATAGAGTTTATTGCAATAAAAAATTTAATTAAAGAAGTTATATTTATAATATTGCAACACTTTTTAATTAGCAAAATCAAAAAGATTTTACAACAAGATTGTAATTGTTTTCGAAAATTATAAAACAAATATCTTTGTTAAGTTAAGACGTTAAACAAGCAAACTATTATTAATTAAATAACTTTCAATTTTATTAATATAGTTTAAATCAAAACTTATAACAAGTTATTATGTTATAATTTTTAATTTTTTGAGCAATACTAAACAAGCAATTTTTGGAACATTATATTAATAGTAACACAAAGTATAAATATTGATCGACATTTTTGTTAATATATTAGTAAAATTAAGTAACAAAATTCTATTTATTGGACGCGTAATTTCAAATATTATTAATATTTATTCGATAATTTCTTCTTTAAGATTAACAATTTATTTAACTTTACAATTTAGCAAATTGCGAAAATTTATTACTTGTTTGCGCGTTGTTTATTATCTTTATTGATTGTTCAACTTGTCAAGTATTATACTATTATTATAAGACTTCTTAAGTTCGTTAATATATCTATAATTGTTACTTAAAAAGCTATAGCAACTTATTAAGTTAAAAAGCACAAATAACAATTTGTTATTTAAAAGAATATAACAATTAAAAAAATTAAAAAAACAAATTATTTTTATTAACTTCAAATAAAAAGACATTAAACACAAAATTATCGAAGACAAAAACAACAAAAATCAAAATAGTAACAACAATAGAAATTTGCTCAACTATAGTTGTTTAGACGTTTAAGCTCTTTTGATATTTGTTAAGAACAAAATTAAGAATTGCAACAATTTTCTTACTATTAAAATGTACGTTTGTTACGCTTTTATAAAAGAATTGAAATTTTTTATCTTTAAAAGTAAAGTATTTGAAATAGCAATTAAAAATAATTATTTAGTTTTAAATTAATTTAAATTTAACGTTAAATTTACTAAGTTAATTAATAACAATAACAAAACAACTTAATCTTAAGCATTTATTGCGCTAATTGATTTTAATATCGCTCGCGTAATTTTTGCTAAAATTAAAATTAGCAAAAGAGATCGATTATAATTAGCAATCTTTAATATTAATAACAATTTACAAATATCTTGCAAATTATTCAATATTTCTACGATTATAGAATACAAAAAATTGCTTTATACATTAATTTATAAGCAAAAGTATTAATTATACAACGAGAAAATTAACATTACGTCTATTGTATCGAACGCTAGCTATCGCACAATAAAGATTGACAACGTAGCTATAAATCTAGTAAAAAGCGAGATCTACACAACAACGAAATTTATATTAATTTTATTTACAATTAAGAAATTTCTACAAATTTATGCGCAAGATATTGTAAATCAATTAAGTCTAATAAGTTACAATAGTTTCTATATCGTTTTTGTTCGTATTAAGTTTATTGAATCTAAATCTAAAACTATCAAAAGTAAATCTTAATTTAAAAAGATTATCGATTTAATTAAGCAAAAGCTACGAAAAGCATTTGACGCATTTATATTAGTTAAAATATATATAAGAAAGAAGATAGTACGTACTTCTAGTTTCAACTACAAATTGATCAAGCATTACAAACTCGTTAATCTATTTAATAACAAAATCAAGATTAATCGTTCTAATAGATTAACGCGCACGCGTTCGCAAGATAATACGAAGAATAACAAGTTCTTTTCGAAACAAAAAGTAAGTATCTTTTTAATAAATAACGAAGAGAAACTACAAAAGCAAATCTTTGTCTTGCTATTTTTTTTGCGCAATACGTTAACAAACGATGCAAAGACTACAATTTTTACTCGCTTTAATTTTATAAAAATCAAAACTATAAAAATCTTCAAAACTATTAACACTTTAATTAACAAATTATACAACAAATCTCAAGAGATTGACGCAAAATTCAAAACTATTGCAATAAGTGTTTTGACAATATAGAACAATAATATTACAAAAATATACAAAGACGTCGTTCTAAATAAAATTGCTAAATTTGCTTAAGAATTGTTAGATTTGCTAGCTTCAATTTTTAAAAACAAACAAATTATCCAAAGTAATATATATCTTATTAGTTAATATATATACAACACGTACACTAAAGTTTTTAAAAAAACTTATTAAGAACGATCTTTTAAGTTCTACAATTTGCTAACTATTATAAAGCATTAACTTGTCGCGCTTATTAAACACAACAAAAGAAAAATTAAGAAAAATAAAAATGCGAGTAATAATAATAGCACGAGAATAAGTTGTTCGCTATTCAAAAAATCACAATATATAATTAGATAAATAAGTCGATTTTACTTTAATTGTTGTTTGATCGATATATTACTACAAGTCAATTCGATATCAATAAATAATAGATAAATTGATTAATTTATAAATAGATTAAGAGTCAAGAATTTGAAGATTAATTGTTTTTTCTTTTATTTTCGCGATCTACTATAATTGTCTTATAGACGTATTATTACAAATTTGCTCGACAAACGTTTCTATTGATTATTATTAACGAAGAGCGTCGTCTTCTTTTTTCGAGAAAGACATTTGTTACACATCTAGCTAGCAGTAGCTAGTAGATTGCTTTACTCGACAAGTTTTACTCGACGAACTACGCTAGTCTCTAAGGGGATTAGCTCGACAAGTAAAAATAGATTTGCGCATAACTAGATAGATAATTAATTCAACTATCTATCACAACTTGTCTAGTGCTCGCTTTGTCTATTTCTCGCCCTGCTTTCGTAACATAAATATTATAAATATTACATTTTTGTTTAATTAAAATAGCGCAACAAGCTTCTTATTATTTTTCTTTGTATCTTAAATATTACAAATATTGTCTTAAGTATATTGTAAACTCTTGTATTTTATTTTTTAATTAAATAAATTTGTTTAAATATTTAAAATAGCAATACTATTATTTTTTTAAATTCTTGATTATAGTTAACGTAGACTTAGAGCTTTCTTTTTTTGTTATTTCTCTTTGTATCTGAAATATTACAAATATTGTCTTAAGTATATCGCGAAAATTTGTATTTTATTTCTTAATCAAATAAAATAGTTTAAATACTTAAAATAACAATACTATTATTTTTCTAAATTCTTGATTATATTTAATGCAAATCTAAGACTTTTTTTGTTGTCTTTCTTCGTATCTTAAATATTGCAAATATTGTCTTAAATATATTGCAAATTCTTGTATTCTATCTTTTAATTAAATATTTAGAATAACAATATTATTTATTTTCTAGATTCTTAATTATAGTTGACGCAAATCTAGAATTGTCTTTTTCTATTATTATTTTTTGTATCTTAAATATTGCAAATGTTGTCTTAAGTATGTCGCAAATTCTTGCACTTTATCTTTTAGTAAAATAAATTAACTTAAATATTTAGAATAATAATATTATTATCTTTTTGGATTTTTGGATTTTTAATTATAGTTAAGGCAATTCTAGAACTTTCATTCGAATTTTATAGATTTTTCGATAAAATTTTTATTAATCTAATCTAAGTACTTGCATTTATAATAAGAATTTTTTTGTATTTTTTATCTTTGCTTTAATTAATATATAAATAATCGAAAAATCTATTAATACTTTATATTGTAATATTGTAATATACTTTCTATATATTTTGTTTACAATCGACACTTTTTCGCAAAACTAAGAATCAAAATTATATATAATAATAAAATATATTTGAAGTACAATTTTTTTGTATTATATTTCTAGTATAAGAAAGCAATATATAAAATAATTGCTAAAAATAAGAAATAAAGTACAAACTAGTTATACTATAATTTTAAATTTAAAAATTTTATTATATTCTCTCTTTAATATTTGTAATTATAAAATAAGCTTAACAGCTTAACAATTAAAGTGTTGTTAATAAAAAGTTAAAAATATTAATTTTAATGTTAGCTTGATTAAAGATTAAACGTATTATAAATAATATTTTCGAATTTCTTTATTAGTAAAGATTAAGAATTCGAATCTTATTTAAAATGAATCTTTTTTACAATATTGTTTTTATTTTATTTGTTAAAATTAAAACAAAAAACAAAAATTTTAAGCAAACTTCTATTTATTAAGTTTTTAAAATCTAAATAATAAAGCAAAAAATAATTAACAAATAAAGCTATATATAATAAGAAAATACAATTTGAATATAATTTCTCTATCTTGTATTTGTAGTTTAAAAAAATATTAAATAGAAAAATTACTAAAATTAAAGATTAAAACAAATATTAATAGAGTTGTAATTGCAATTTCTATAAAATTATTATACTTTAATTATAATATATTTATTTATATATTAGTTTTAGTAACTTAGTAATTAGAACATTATAATTAATTAATTTCTTGCAATATTAATTTTAGTATTAATTTAATTAGAGATTAAGTGCGTTATAAATAATATTGCGAGATTGTTAATTATTAAAAGTCCAAAATTCGAATTTTTTTAAAACAATTTTTTTAATAGTTTTAAGTGCGTTTAACTTATTTATCAAAACAAAAACAAAAAAAGAAAACAATATTTAAGAGAGTTAAATTATTAATTTTAAAACTTAAAAGTATTAAAATAATTCAAAAGACTAAAACAATTCGAAAATTCGAAAAGATATATAAGTATAAACTTATACGTTTTTTTAAATTAGTAAATCAAAATTTATTAATACTAATTGTATATATATCTTAAAATTATAGAAAAATAATAAACAAAAAGATTGCTAGAAATTTAAATATACTTAACTTGTTTAACTTATTATTTAGAGTTAATTTTTAATTATTAATTGCTTAATTAATATGTTATCGAGTTTAAATACAACTTGTGAATAATTTAAATTAAATTGCGCAAAATTTACTTTAAATTAAGATAGATTCGAAGCAAATCAAATTATTATAATTTAATATTTGCTTTAATATATTTTATTTTGCACAATAAATTTTAATTTGCAAAACAAGATTTTATTATATATTTATTTCTATTAATAACGCAATATTATTATTAAATATTGAAAAAAATAGTAATTATTTCTTTTACAATCTTATTATTTTAACAAATTTAATAAAATACTAGATTATAAAATAATATTTACACGTATTAATATTAGACGCTTTTTAAATATTTTCTATATATTTGCTATACTAATTTGCAAAAAACAAAATTTATTAGAGATAAATTTTAATATGCTTTCTCTTATATATAGATATTAATAGTTGACTAGATTTATTAAATAAATAAGTAAAACTAAGTATGCAAAGTAATGACAACTTTTGTTAATATCTAATATTATTGTTGTTGCGTTGTCGAACTATTATATTGTTTAAAAATTTAATTTTCTATTGTTATAGATATATACTTTTGCGAAGTATACAATTTTCTCTCTAATAATAACAGCAATCTATTTATTGTTATATAGAAGAAAAAGAAGATTTAAAATGCAAAAAAAGTTTCTTTTATAAAAGATTTCTTTTTTTTCTAGATTCTTTTAATAGCTTAGTAATTAAAGTAATTGTAAGAAATATTTAAGACTTGTCTAAAACAAATCTTTTAATAAGTTTGATTGCTTTTAACTTGTTTGTTAAAATTAAAAGTAAAAAAAGTTATATTTTAAATTAGATTCGAACTCGCAAGTCTTTTATAACAAAACAATATTATTTATTATTTATAGCAAATCATCAATTAAAAACTAGCAATTAACGCTAAGACTAGTATAAAAACTTGCTTGTGTTAAAGATTCTTATTACTAAGCTATTGAAATTAAAATTATAAAATATAATTTAATTAATATTATATTTCTTACAATAACAAAATATCTCTAATATATATTTCTTGCATTCTATATTCAAAGTTTAAAAAAAAAACTAAAAAAATTACTACAAAATCTAATAGTTTAAACTCGCTTATATTATTACTAGAAATTAGCAAAAGAATTTTTAGCGCACTATTAAGTTCGAATATAATTTAATAAATGTTTAACTTAATTTAAACAATAATCTAGATTAACTTAAACAATATCTAATTTAAAGCAAGTTAAATTTTAGAACTCGAAATTTAACTTAATCTAACTTGTTTTGCAAAGTACTTTTAATTTTAATCTTTATAACTAAAAAACAATATTTTGTATTTAAGAAGTTTTTAACAAAATTCTTTGTTAAAATTGATATTTTCGTTAAATTTAATATTGTTAAATCGTAATTTATTTATTTTAAAAATAATTTACTAAAATAATTTAGAAACAATAGATTTCTTATTATTAAATTTAAGTTTTACAAAAAATAGTTTTAATTAAAATTAATTTACTAATATATTACTAATATCTAATCTTAGTAGTTATAAATAAAAATTTAAATAAATTAAGTTATTAACTTTATAAGTTAAGCTTATAAATCTAATTATTAACTTTCATAATTTTATAGAGTTTAAAATTCTTATTTTCGAGAAATTAATAAGTTTGTTTCATTTTAAAATTTATCGACAATTTGGGAATTCTTGTTTAGAAAATGCTTGTTGCAAATATTGCTAATTTAACTATTAACTAGTCTAGAATCTATTTAGCAACAAAAGTCTTAATACTTGCTTAATAGAGATTTAATTTTAATATTTAAGATATATACAAACTTTTGCAATGCTTTGCTTACGTCTTTATTTATTACTTATCTATACTGATATAATAGAATCGAAAAATTTGTAAGATTTCTACGCGTAAGTTATGCGTCGACAAGAATATCTTTTTTGCGTAATTGTATTGTACGTATAATAATTATAAATTGCGTTTGTATATTGTATTTGTAGATTATATTTATAAATTGCGTTTATAAAACTTAACAATATACGAAATTAAATCTTAATAAAGCGCATATTAATTATGTGTTTGTAAATTCTATTAATTATAGTTCAATTTTGCGCTTAGTTATATAAAGCAAGCATATTAATATATTAGCTAATTTAATTATTAGTTATTAATAGTACTAGGATTTAAGCTTCTAGAATTGTTGATATTGCGTTTATTAAATATTATTTAATTGCTTTTGCAAAATTTAAGAGTTTAGTAACAATAACAATTAACGTATTCAATTTGCTTAACTTAAACTTATTGCAATTTTATATATAAAAACTTTTTAAAAGTATTAAACTTATTAAGATAATTATTTGCGTTTTCTATTTTTCTACAAATATACGCAATAATAATTAATAAAATAGTCTTAAGTTATTTTAAATCTAATTGTAAATAATAGTCTTTAATAATAAAGAACAACGTAAAACTTATAGAGCTACTTTAGTAATTATTAATTTTAAATTTGATTATAGACAAATAATTAAATTAATTGTTTTAGTTGTAATTAATATAAAATATTAAATATTATTAAAGTATTGTATTAACGTTTTCGATTTATTTATTAATTTTCGAATAATAAAATATTAAAAACTTAGATATAATATCTATGCAATTATATAAATACTATTAGAAAACAAATATAAACTAAGTATCTTTATTTAAAATAATAAAAATTAAATAGTTTTCTTTGCGTTAAATATAATAAATAAAGATTTTTATAACAATTAATACTTTCAAGAAATTTAGTATTGTAAATATTTTTTTCTTTAAGAGTTTATCTATAATAATTAAAATATTTTAATACAAACAACTTATGCTACAATATTTTAATAGAGAGACAATAAAGTTGCAACTAATATTTTACTAATATTAATTAAAAATAGAAAGTAAATTAAGCAATTCTTTCTTAATTTTGCGAGACATCTTAATCTGTTTATATAAATAATATATCTTAATATATTTTTTAATCGATTTGATTATACGTAACTAGTAGTAATATTAATTAAGCAATTTGTAAATATTAATTTAACTTGAATATTTTGTTAATAATATTTTATATAAATATTATATAATAACAATGCGCAATCGCTTGTTATTTAAAACAAAGAAACAATTTTTAAAATAAAAATATTGTTAATAATTTTATATTTATTTAGCTTTATGCAATAATTTTTCTTAATTAATATATACAAAATATAATGTTTGTTATTTGTTTTAGTTTCAACAATTATTTGAAGAGTTGTATTATAAAAATATATTGTACAAATATATTGCATAAAATTGTCTTAAATAATAAAATCTTTAGATTTTGTATTTAAGTTATAATTATTAACAAATATTGTATTAAATAATTTCGATTTATTGTTATTACTTGTAAGTATTGTTTTTAATATATTAATATCTATATTTTTAACAACTAAATTATATATTTAAATTACTATAAATATAAGTAACTTCTTAAGTTTGTTTAATAAGAGAGAAATTAATACAATTGCGTAAATTATTTTAAAATTTAAGTTGTTCTTTTTAAGCGTTATTTATTGCTAAAATTGTAAACAAATATCTTCGATTAAGCTATATATATTTTGCGAACGTTATATAAAAATAATAAAATTATTAGATTTTGTATTTTAAATTTTGAAACAATATATAATACGAAAGTTAAATTTAAACAGAAATTTTATCTAATAAACTTAACAACAATTTAATTGTTTAATAATTATAAAATACTTTAGATTCTTGTAATTACTAATAATTTAAATTAGATTTTAATTAAAGTATTAATATATTTGAAATATTACTTCTTAAAAGTACAAACAACAAGAAGCAATTTTTTGTTGCAGATTTCGTAGTTGTATTTTATTAATAATATTTGCTTTAATATATAAACAATAAAATATAAAATCTTATTTATATCTTATTAAAATAATATTATTATTATAATTAAATTAAAAACGTTAATTTTAATTTATATCTTAGAGTTTAAATTAAAGTAACAAAGAATACATTTAACAATAAAAATCTTCTTAGAAGCTTTAAACGTTTTGTTTTTATATTTGTTAAATTGCTAAAAAAAAATAAGTATTGTTATTATATTTAATTAGCGCACTAAATAATTTAGTTAAAAACAAATAGTTATAGATAAAACAACAATAAAAATTAATAAATTTTAGAAAAACTTAAGTGTCTTTTAGTAATTTAAGAGACTTTTAATCTTATATAGCTTTAACTTTCTTTAGATCTATTTTAATATCTTTAATAATAATAATTAAATTAAGATACTTAATTTAAATAATATTAAATTCGCATTTATTAATATCTAAATATAACTTAGCTTCTTTTAGTTTAATTAAAACTATTTTAATATATTTAGTATATTTTTTCTAAATATTATTATAGATAAAAATGTTATTTAAATAGACAATACAAAATACGTCTAGATATTTGCGAAAATTTTTGTTAATAAAGATTTAAAAGATATAATTATATATATAAATAAATTATAATATATAATAAAACCAATTTTGTATTTATTATTTTTGTGTATGCAAATTTTATTAAAAATTACAATAATATTAAACTTAATATAAAACTCAACAATATATAGCTTAACAAAAGTATCTTAAATTAATAATTAAACAATATAAAAACAACTTGTTTGCAATTTAAGAATTTTATTAATATAGTTATTTGTTGTAATAGATAGTAAAAATATAATTCTAAAGTTATTTTTTAATAAGCAATATTTTCTTTGTTTTAACAAAGAACTTATTGTAATTGTTTGTTGTAATAATAGCAATAGCAATATTACTAATATAAATATTGTTTAAGTAAAAAACGTCTTTTTTTAAGTTAATTTAGTATTATAAAGTGTTTCAATTATATAATTACAATTTAGTTGTTTTCTTTAACTATTATAGAAAAAAAATAGCAATAAATATATTCTTAATATCTTTATAATTAATCGATTTAAAAAGATATTTTTCAAAAGTTTTCTTAACTCTTTTATTATAGATTTTAACTATTTTATTATTATAATTGTAGTCAATTATATAATAGTTGAAGTTAAACTTTAAACTGCGAGTTTTGTAACAAATTTTAAGTTAATAAAGTTTATATTAAGATATATCTTTAATAATATTATAGTTGTTAAGATCAATAATTAGATATTAAGTTTATTTTTTATAAATGTTGAAACTAAAGTTTAGACAAGTTATATGCGTAATATTGAGCGTGAAATTGTTATCTATTTAGCGAAGTTTTATTAATAAGATTAATTCGATCAATAAGAGTTTGTGTTAAATTACAAAGTTTTTATTGATAAAGTTCTTAGTTAACGCTTTAATGTTTATAAGAAATTTAATTTTAACTTTATTATTAAAAATATAAGCTTTAATAATAAAATAAAATTACTAATTAATAACTAAAGAAGCATTTTAATTTATTTGTGTTTTAGTCAAATTAAGCTTTATTGTTTGTTAAGAGCGAGTTTCTTCGAGCTAAGTAATTTATATATAGAGACTAGCTAATATTTGTTTTAGTTACAATTTTTGTTAAAAACTAAATATTTTTTAAATTGTTAAAGTTATTGTCTCTATTTAACTTTTTGTTGTCGAAATTAATTTTAATAAAATTATAACAAAATTTTAGTTTCGATTTAATAAATTTTACTTTAAAGCTTTTAAAAATTACAATAATTGTTTTAAAAATTACAATAATTGTTTTTAAATTATAAGAGTTTTATCTTTGCAAAAACTATTAATATTATTATGCAAATTATTGGTTTAAAATAATCGAAGCAAAGCTTTGAATCTTTGATTTTGATCTTAAGCTTCTTAAGTTAATTACGAAGACAAATTATATAGTTTTTATCATTTCAATAATTAAACTTGTTAAAAGTACAATCGATTATACAATTAATAATACAATTAATAATGCAAGTTTAACTCGAAACATTGCTTCGATTGTTGGGTTAAATATTACGTTAAACACTATATAGTTAATAAAATTCTTTATCTTTATTTAAGTGTCGATTTTCTTAATTAAAGTTTTAAATATTAGATTGTCTTATATAATAATACAAGACTATTGTAATTTATTAAAGATATTTTAAATAAAATAAATCTTTTAAATCTTTTAATTAAAGTTAAGTAATATAATTGTTATAGTAAGTCTAGTTAGAAAGTTATTAAATATCTTGTTAAAATCTTTGTAATTTATTTTGAACTTTATGTTTATAAACTTGTTAAAATTCGTAATAAATCTTGGTATTTATTAAAATAATTGTTAAGATTTTAAATTAATTTGTTAACATATTAATAAAAATTAGTTAATTAAATTTTAATACAATGCTTAATTATATTATATATTATATCTTTGTAAACAATATTAAGGTAATTAATCTTAATAATTTTATCAAAAAATAAAGATAAGCTAGCTCTAATTTTAATATATAAATAATTTTGTTATATTTTTAATTCTTAATAATATCTTTAAATTCTAGAGTATTGCAATATTGTAAATTGTTGCAAGAAGATAGGTAAAATAATTTATAACAACTATATAAATTTGATTGTTAATTAAAATTAAGCTTTAATTAAATAATTTAATAGTAATTATTGTTTATTTGTTATTGCAATTGTTAATCAAGTTAATTAGCATTAAATAATAAATTGTAATTAAATTAATTAATATTAAATTATAATTAATTTTACGCAATAGTTATTTTAACAAACTTATTACTAGTTGTTTTAAACAAGAACTTATAATAACTACAAGATATATAAAGTTTATCTTTATTAAAAGTTATTTTTTTAAACTAGAAATTAAGTTTTGCAATATAAGTTCTTTGTTTATTTCGTTTGTTAATAATACTATTTATAAGAGTTTCAAATTTAATATACTTAATAATCAAGTTCTTAATTTTAGTTTAATAGTATTTAATTCAATTAATAACAAGTTGCTTCGATTAAGTTGCATTAATAAGCGTCTGAAATTAATTATAAATATTTTTATTAATTGTAACTTTTAAAGTTTCGAAATCTACTATTAAGATATTAATTAAATTCTTAATAATATAATTGTAAGAAACAAAACTCTTCTAATTATATTGTATAAGTAACTTTATAATATAATATCTTTTTAAATTTTTCGACAATCTTAATTGTAAAAAGTAAAAAGATAAAAAAGTAAAAAGATAAAAAAGTATTATTTTTGATATCGCTTATTAAATAATCTTAACTTATTAATTAAAGTTTGTTCTTATCTTTGAATTTAAACTTCTTAACTATAAAGTTAATACATAAGTTATAAGAACTAGATATATCTAATTTGTTAAAAGCAAAACAATCAAATATGTTAAAACGTAAAGTTCGAAACAAAGATTTTGTTTAATTTAAATTATATAGTTTCGAATCAAAAGCAGACAAAAAATAGACAAAAAATAAAATAGAATCTATAAATTTAGTTTTGAACAAATTAATTAATTTAGTTATATTTGTTTGTCTTAATTAATTTATAAATACAAAGTTAAATAGATATATAATTGTTTAAGTAATTAAAAAGTTTTAAATAGAAATTTTATAATTAATGTTGTTTGCTTATTATAACATACTAGTAAGATTGTAAATACATTTAATTATAGCAAATAATATTTAAATAAGTATTGCAACAAATAAGTAGTTTGTATTGCATTTTCTTTATTGATTTAAGCGCATTATTACAACGAAAGTATTGTAAAAAATCTATCTTTGTAACATACTTTTTATAGTAGACTTATTAGTATACTCTTTATAATAGATTTACTAGTATATTTTTTTGTAATAAGCTTACTAATATATTCTTTGTAATAAATTTATTGTTAACGCTTTTTTATTAAAAACGCATTAAGTATTTTAATCTATATAGTTTATTTCTTTTAATTAAAGATTGCTTTGTTGTAATATTATTGCAACTTAAATAGATTTTACTCTTTTATTAATATATATTTAAAAAATTGATATTAATAAATATTTTATTGCATTTTATATTTAAACGTCTATTATTATTACTAGACTTAATTTTCTTTTGTATTTAAAAATTAGTATCTAGAATTGCTTAACAACTACAACAAAATTAACAAAATAACAAATAAAGATATTTTTAACAAACAATTTGTTAATTAATTTCGAAGAAATAACTAGTACTATATTAGAAAATAAAGTTAGTAAACTAATATATAGTTAATTAATAAAAATACTAGCTATACAAAACTATTTATGTACAAAAAATAAATAAAAGTACTATAAGTGTTAAGATACTAGATACTACTTGTAATATAATTAAAGTTAAGAGAGTAAAAACTTGAAGAGCTAAGTCTATTTTAGCTAGAATTTGTAACAATAATATAATGCAATTATATATCTATTAAAATCTATATTGTAAAAAATCTATTATATAGACGATTGTTAAGACGCTAGTTTAATCAAGTAAGAGTCTCGCAAGAGATAGTTGCATCTTATTAAGTCTAATACTTTTACTAAATATAGATAAGTCTTAATTTTATAAACAAATCAATTATTGTTAACAAATAATCGCTAGACTTGTTTGTTTGCTCTTCTAGCTTAAATATTATTTATTAAATATATTATTTGTTACTTTAATGTAGCATGTCTAATATATCTAGAAATCTCTAGAATTTTATTGATAACAATATTTTAATAAGATTATTTGCAATTATATTCTTTATAAATATATACTTTAGAACAATTAAAGTAGATCTAATTGTCTCGCAAATTTAATAATATTAAACTTTAATATACTTTGTGTTTTAATAATATTTTAGATTAGATATTAAAGCAATTGCTTCTTAATTATTTCTATATAATAGAATTAAAATTTTAGAAATTGCATACAATTGCATTAGTAAAAAGCGAAATTATATTGCTTCTTTGCGACGTTAATATACTTAATTTCGCAAATAAAATAAATACCAAAATCTTAACATTTAGAGCTTTATAATATACAATTATTAAATAGAAAATAAATTTATTTGTTTATTAAACAACAATTGTTAACTACTTTAACAAAGTTCGCATTTATATAATTTATTAGACTTTTGTTTTCTTTGTAATAAATATTGTAATATAATGTTTCTTTAATATATTTTAGAATAGAAATAATTGTATAAATATATATATAGAATTTATATTAAAACAATAACAAGAAAATATTAATAAAGCAAATTTTAAATTTAATTATATTATTGTTATAGTATATATTAATAATTTTATTATTGTTATATATTAATAGACGATATTAATATTAGCTTTGTAGAACTTATTTGAAGATATAATTACGTTAGGAAATTCTAAATTTATAAAAGTTAATAACGTTTTGCAATCTAATATTCTAAAGCAATTTAATATTATCTACAGATAAGTTTTTTAATTAAGACTAATTCTACTGTTTAAACAAATAATTAATATATCTAGATAATACAAAATAAAGTTTAGATTGTTAATTTTAAAACGTACTTTAAGATAATCTTTTATCGATTTTAAATAAATCTCTTTAGAATTGATTAACAGTATATTATTAACATAAACGCACAAATATATATTCTAATTCTTTAATACAAAAATAGAAGAATTTATAATAATAAATATAAATTCTAAAGTTTTAAGAAAGTTCTAAATAACTTTATACTAGACTGATCGCGTCGGGTCGGGTCACCGAGTTCGGGTCGGGTCGATTCCAAAAGTTGGAACCGAAAAGTCGGTTCGATTTCTAGGATCGGAATCGACGATTCGAATCGATTTCTAGGGTTGGAATCGAAACCCGACTCGAAAAAATCGACCCGAATCGTTAAGACTTTTATTTTAATAAATAAATAGTATCTATAGACTTATAGATGCAAATTATGCATTAATATTTATTTTTTAATATTTAAAAATTTAAATAGCATCTATAGGTCTATAGATGCAAATTATGCATTAATATTGATTTTTGGATATTTAAAAATTTAAATAGTATCTATAGGTCTATAGATACAAATTATGCATTAATATTAATTTTTTAATATTTAAAATTTTAAATAGTATAATTAGTATCTATAGGCCTATAGATGCGAATTATGTATTAATATTAATTTTTTAATATTTTAAATTTTAAATAATATCTATACACTTATAGATATAGATAATGCATTATAGTAATGCATTTGTGTTCTCTACAATAAATTAATAATTAAACAATATCTATAGAGTTTATTTGAAAAATTTAAAAATTAAATCCAAAAATAGAAATTCTTGGCAAAATGACGTAATTTTCGATTTCTTGACGATTCGATTCGATTTCTAATATTGGAATCGAAAACCGACTCGGATTGTGTCGATTCGTGTCCAAAATATTAGGAATTGACTTGGGTTTCGGGTCGATTTCTAGGGTTGAAATTGTTGGGTCGGGTTGGTTTCAAAAGTTGGAACCGAAACCCGACCCGACGATTAGTCTACAGTTTATACTAAACTTGTGATTATTGTTAAAAATTATAAAAAGCTTTTTGTAACTTATATACTATTACACTAGTATTTCTTACAAAGATATTAGAGAGAATTATGCTATCGAAGAGATTTATAGACGTCTTTAGACAATGTAAGTAATTCTTTAATAACAAGGGTTTGCAACTAAATAATCGTAATAATAAGTAAAGACTTAAGATAAATTAAATCCAATTTATAAGAAAGTTGCATTTAAGAGTTATATATATAATAAATTAATTAAATTACTAAGTTAATATCTCTAATCTTAATAATTTATTAATTTACTAGATCGATTGTCTTAATAATTTAATATCTTTGATTTTACTAATTTAGTTACATAACAAAATCTTGGCAAACTATATTCTATATACTATAAAGAACTCTACGTTATAATTTAGTAGAATTAAGTATGTAATTTGTAATATATATTAAAGTAGAATTCTTAATAAAGTTGTCAAGTTAAGTTACGTAAATAACTTTGTTTAAAAAATTATAGAAAAAGATAATAATTATATTTATTGAATAGATATAGAGACTACAAGCTCTTACTAATATAAATAGAATGCTAAAGAATGCTAATTTTATTATATTTGCTTAAGTAAAGATAAAGTTTATTTTAGCAATCTACTTGTAGTTGTAAATTATATATTATATTTTATATTTAAGAATATTATTATCGAAATTATATTTAATTTTAAATACTTATTAATTAATAATTATCTTTTAATTGTGCAATAGCTTTGTAAGCATTTATATGTTGTTTTTAATATATAAGACAATTTTAGTTTTTATAATTTTTTATTATTGCAATTATTTAGATAATTGAAGAGTCTTATTATAGAACTACGATATCGTAATTGATAAATCTAATATTTTTAATATCTTAACACTAGAAAGATCTAGATTATTATTAATAGATAGTACACAAAGAATGTGTATTATGTGCGTATAATCTTTAGATTTGGTACGATAATTTAGATACTTGTAATTAGAACAATTTATTGTTCTAGAACTTCTAGTTGTTCGATCTAAGAGCAACAATAACAATTGTAGCTTTGTTGTAGATACGTTTCGATAACTTTAATTCTAATAATAAGAAAAACTTTGTAATAATATTGTCTAATATTGTAGAGTTACGAGATACTAGCGATAAAGCAGATACTAATATAGAATTTCGTAAAATAAGTTTATTTTGAATTATTTGTATTATATTGATACTATTTTTTTTTAATATTATTGAAGATATCTACAATATTTGTAGTATTTACAAGTATAAGATGTTTATTTTAAAAATATTAAGCAATACTTATTTTGTTGTTATTTTTTTTGTTTAAATGTATTTTGTTTTCTTTTTATTGAAATTATCTTTAGTATATTTCGAAATTGTTGAATTAGACGTATAATAGCTAGTCTTTTTATTAAAAAGTATATTATGTAATAGATAAACTTGCTGAATTTTAAAATGGTAAATCTTTTATTAGTTTAGATCTTTATATTTTACGGGAATATCTTTCTAGAAACAATTATTAAATTTATGTTTTATTATTGTCTTTAATACTTGTATATAGAAACAACATTCTAATGCTTTTAAACTTGAAGAATAATTTTATGTTATTAAGTACCTTAAAGAATATAGTGCTAGATTTGCAAAACAACGTTATAATGATTTTATTTCACGTGTAGACAATTGCTTCGATAGTGTAATCTTAAAAGCTTTATAAATATTTAATATATTTTATAAATTACACGAATCAAATTAACAATTGTAAATATACTTTTTCTAATAATATTGTTCTATTTAGACGTATAAAGGACGAACAACTTTTATTAAATATTTGTCTTCTTAAACTAATTTACAAAGATATTGCTTTTTAGCTTATTGTTTATTTATGTACATTTAATTTAATTACTTGTTTACTTCTTAATTTAAATACAAAACTTTTATAAATATAAAAGAATCTTATTCTTAATTTTTATAACGTAAATAAAGAACATGCTAGAGACGTTATTCTTAATTAATAGAAAATAACAATTGTCACAAAATATTATAAATAGTCAATCTTTAATATTAATATAAATTTGATAAAGAAATGCAATTGTTGGTAACATAAAATGTCTAAAAGACTCTAATTGTTGCTTCGCTTTTAAACAAGATTTGCATACGTTCTCTAAAATAGATTTTATAATTTTTATTTTAGCAACTTTCTTTGCATTAAATAGAACGTTTTAATAATTTAAATAAACAAAGCGACAATATTAAATCTTAATATCGATAGTTTCCTTCAACATTTTAAATATATAATAAGAGTTTTTCTTTTATTAGATCTTTGCTGGCGAAAACTGTTTAATTTCGCGTAAATTTATTGCTCTAAAGATTTTCGATTTGAAAGATTTTTGTTGTTTGACCTTATTTGTAAAGATTGTATGCTAGCTTTTACAATTAAAATACATAGATTATTTAGATAGAAAATTTCATTTAATACTTTTGTTCTTTAAGACAATTATATTAATAAAATTAATTTTAATGTTTAAAACAAACAAAATTTATATAAAAGTTAAATTATTATTTCTAGATAACTAGATTAAACAATCACTTATATTTTTAATAAATAGAATAAAATTATTAATTAATTCGACTTTTGCATAATTATGACGTAGATTCTTGGAGGGAAAAAAATTTCGAAGACATGTATAGTAGCTCTTAAGTAGACTGATCGCGTCGGATCGGGTTATCGAGTTCGAGTCGAGTTGGTTTCTAAAGTTGAAATCGAAAAGTCGATTCGATTTCTAATGTTAGAATCAACAATTCGAGTCGATTCCCAGAGTTAAAATCGAAAGTCGACTCGAAAAAATCGACCCAAATTGCCTAGACTTTTAATTCAATAAATATTAATCAATAAATAGTATCTATAACGCCTATAGATACAAATTACACATTAATATTAATTATTAATTATTCAATATTTAATTGATAAAAAGTATCTATAGATCTATAAGTAGATGCAAATTGTGCATTAATATTGATCTTTAAGTATCTAAAATTTTAAATAGCATCTATAGATCTATAGATGCAAATTATGCATTAATATTAATTTTTGAAAATTTAAAAATCTAAATAGCATCTATAGGTCTATAGATGCAAATTATGCATTAATATTGATTTTTTAAAATTTTGAATTTTAAATAGCATCTATAACACTTATAGATACAACAATGTATTATAGTAATGCATTATTATTTTCTATAATTAATTAATAATTATTTAAAATTTATAGAATTTGTGTAAGAAACTAAAACTGAAAAATTTATTTTAAAAATAGTAATTCTTAATATAATAACGCAATTTTTGATTTCTTAGCGATTCGATTCGATTCCTAATATTGAAATCGAAAATTGACTCGAATTGTATCGATTCGTATTTTAAATATTAGAAATTAATGCGAGTTTCGAATCAATTTCTAGAGTTGAAATCGACAAGTCGAGTCGATTTAAAAGTTGAAATCGAAACTCGATTTAACAATCAATCTACTTTTAAGTCAATAATTTATATAACTTTTGCAATTGTAATAACAAGATAATTAATTTTTGATTTATAATAAAAAGATTGCGAAAAAAAAAGCATTTATTAACGCATTCGTCATTTTTAATTATGTTAACAAAACAATTAGATATCAATTAATTATTGTTCTCTAAGACTCTTAAAACTTATAATAACGTTTGCAATTTTCACATATTTTTTGAAAAATAGATTGTTATTGTTAACAATTATTGTTGTTAGAATCTTTATTTTTATTACAATCTTCGCAATCCCAATTTTTTTTTAAATTCTTTATATTTTTTATTTATTTCCTAATTGTAAGCGTAATTATTTTTATTATAATTGTAATCTTAATAACTTTATTAATTTTTTTGATTTGCGTTTTCGCCAGATTATAGCTTATCCCAAATGCAGATTTCCCACCCAGGACGAGCTCACTCTAGATAGGAATTTTCATCTAAAGTAAGCTCTATTTATGCTTAGCTTATACTTAGCATAATTATATCGAATTACAAAAATTAATAGCAATTTTCGTTCGCAATCGAGATGCAAGCTTAATATATATATAAAATATATAAAATATAAACTTTTTTATTCAATATTGACTAAAAATTAACTTTTAAAGTTCTACTTTTTTCTAGTATATGCTAGATATAAATTTAATTCTCTATATTTATAGTATTTTTAGAATTGTATAAGATTTGTAACGCGCAATCAATTAATTCAAAAACAAGATTTATATATTGCAAAATTAAATTTTGTTATAGCATAAATTACTTTTAGACGTAGCATAAGCTTAATATAGTTTTATACTTGCGCAATTTAATTATTGGTTTTGCACATATATTATATTTAAACTTAGTTTATATTTAATTCAAATCTTAATAACAATATATTTTTTAATAGTGTTATTAATTTCTTTGTCTTCGAAGTCTCTATATTTTTTGACAAAAAAAATTCTTTTATATTTAAAAATTTTGCAAATCAAAATTAACAAACAATTTCGCAATAGATAAATAAAATTGAGATTTACTTTATATTTACTATATATTAGATATTTGCTAAATATATAAATTAACTTCGAATCTTAATAACATTAACACTATTAAATTGAATACAACACTAAATAATTGAAATATTAACAAGAATATTTCTATAAATAATTAAGAAAATTAAAATATATTAAACAATTAAGATCTTAATAGTTTTGACAAACTATTGCTTATAAAACTTAAAAAAATAGATTCTTTTTTACGTTTTATATTTATTGTATATTGAACTAATATTTATTATATATAGAGCTTTATTAACATTTATAGAATTGCGATTATTTTTGAAGATTGCAATCAAATAATTGTATTAAAAGTGCAAAATTATTACAATATTCTAGCATATTTATATACGTATTCAAAAAGAATTCTTTATTTTATATACAAAAAAAACAAAATATTAGTCGAGATCTTAATTAACGTATCTATTAGAGTATTGATTAACAAATATATATTTAATATATATTTAACTTAAATAAGATATAATTTTGATTTATATTAAAACTAGATTTAATTCTTTGTTGTCGCAATTAACTTCAAAATTACTTAGATTGCTTTTTTACTTTTAAAAAATAAAATAAAAAACAAAGCAAACAAGATTTAACGTCAAAGTTTCAAATGTTTCGAAATCAAATGTTGCGAACATGCGCATTTAAATGTACTACGTATATATTTAGCGTACAATAGAGTTAAGCTTAAGAATATTAACAATTTTTGACAATACTTTATTTAATTAATATATATAATAAATATCAACGCGCAATTAAAGCGTCGCACAAAGATCTAGTATTATAGATTTCTTAAAAAATAGCAAAATCAATATATACGCTATATATATTTCGAATTTATAACTCGCATATGCGAGAATTAAGAGTCTATTATATAAAAAATTTATAAAATAAACTCTTACTTTATCTATATTGTTTGTAAACTAATTTTATAGATTTATCGAATTAAATACTCTTTATTTTTCGACACAAAACTATAGCACACAAATTAAATTCTTAACGCAAATTTAATATATATCGATCTTAACTATTTTCGCATTTTGATAGATTACAAATTATAACAATATATAAAAAATTGTATCTTTATTAAATATCTAGCTTTTAGAAACTTTATTTGCAATCAATTTTATTTTAGTACAAATTTAATATATGCTAAATATATACGAAATTTAATTATTTTTAAAAAAATAATAAAATCAAAATTAGTATATACGATACGCAATGAAATATTTATATTTTTGTCAATTAAATACAATTTCTATTCTTTATATTAATTGCACGCAAAAATTATACTTATTATTTATTATATTTTATCAAAATATTTTGAGAAATTGTTAACAATATAATTGCGACAATTAAACAACAAAATTTATTGTTTTTAACAATGCGTAAACTAAGTTTATATCTAATATATGCGTTGTTTGTGCTAAATATTTTGCAAAACGTTTTATTATCTCTTCTATTATATTTAATTTATATACAAAATATAGCAAAACTACTTTGCGCTATATATATAATAGTTTTAATGTAAAAAATCGCATAATAACATTAATTTGCAAACAAAAATTTAAGAAGTTTTTTGTCGAAACAATTTTAAAAGATTAGTTTATATTTAGTTTAAGTATTGTATAAATCTAACTTATAATTTATAAAAATTAAGCGAGAATTTGTTTTTAATCAATTGCGTTCTTCAAAAAAGCAATAAATTAAAAGCATTATTTATTTTAACAAAAATTCTTAACAATATATTGTTGTATACTATATTTATATTTAGACTAAAATCTTTATAAATCAATTATATTTCGAAATAAATTTTGTATTTAGATAAGTTTAAGACAAAACAAATCTATACAATATTTTAAGTTAAAACAAGAATTATTATTGTAAATTTAATGTATACACAATATATATTAAGTATACGCTTAAATTGCAATAAAAATTAATATTTACTATTACGCATAAATTAATGTAAAGATTATTAAAAATTATTATATAATATTTATTAAAATATTTGAAGCCTTAAAAGAAGTTGTTTGTCAAATTATTTAAATTTTTTATATTAATTATAAAAACAAAGAATTGCGAACTTTTATAATAAATATATACAAAAAACAAGCTTAAAATATACTTAATATATACTAGAATTATATAGATATTACTAATATTTTATTTAAAATTTAAAAAATATTTTTACAATCTTAACAACTCTTAAAAGTAATTCGAATATTTCGAATATATATTAGTTTTTTGTCGAATATATTTTAAACGTAATTTTTGAAAACATTATTTTAATTATTTGACAATTTATTTTATTAATTAACTTTAAAAGATTAAAACTATTAACAAATTATTACAACGCATAAACTATATAAACATATTATATTTTAAGCTTAAGATATAAATTAAATATTAAAAGACAAAATAAATTTTTGCCAAACTATATAAAGAGAAATTAAAGATTTCTTCGCATTAATAAACGCTAATTCGCAATTGTGTTAATATAAAAGAAAGCAATTATTTTTAAAACAATAAGTTCGCAAAACAAAAACTATTATTACTTATTTTTATATTTAGATAGAACTTATATTTTTTCTAAATTGTATTTATGCTAATTATATAACAAAATAAGAAAATACGCTATTAAGATATTTGAAAAGAACAATTTGAAAACAAAAAAAGACGTTTTATTTACTTGACGCAATCGCAATAGATTTAATTGTATTATTGCTCAACTAGTTAAAAAAGATATACACAGTTAGTTTATATTTAATTTAACTTAATAATTAATCAAATTATAGATAAAAAAGATTAAAGAGTTGCAAAACGTTGTTAACAACATCTATATCTTTCTTTCAATTTAAAAAATTCTTATATAACACTTTTTTTTAATAGACTTGATTTTAAGCATAAATCTAACATAAATATAGTATTTAAATTTGATAATAAAGTTTTTTATATATTTTAAAGTTGCAATTCAAGAACTACTTATTTGATAAAAAATTGATATCAAGTATTAATTCGATATATGTTAGATAAAGATTCTAAAACGTCTTTTTTAATACAATAATATACAAAACCATCATTTAGAAAAAATAAACGCCAAACATCTACTTAATATATGTTAGATAAAAATCTTAAAACATCTTTCTTAATACAACAATATGCAAAAACATTATTTAAAAAAAAACGTCAAACATTTGTTTAATATATATTAGATAAAGATTCTAAAATGTCTTTCTTAATACAACAATATGCAAAGATACTATTTAGAAAAAACAAACGTTAAATATCTGCTCAATATATATTAAATAAAGATTCTAAAACGTCTTTCTTAATATAACAATATGCAAAGACACTATTTAGAAGAGACAAACGTCAAGCATTTACTCAATATATATTAAATAAAGATTCTAAAACGTTCTTTTTAATACAACAATATGCAAAAATATCATTTAAAAAAGATAGATGTTAAACATTAACTTAACGTATATTGTTGTTTAACTTAAATAAGTATAAATTAGACTTAAGCTTTATAAATAATATATCAAAATTAAGCAAAGAACACAAAGCAATATTATTAAAATATTAAATTAAAAATTAAGTGCAAAAATAACGTATGCAACGTATGCGTCAAAAACGTGACAAACTTTTATAAAAAAAAAGAAAAAATTAACGAAAAAAGTTGTTAAGTTAAAGCAATTCGACATTATTAGCAACACAAAGTGTATTTTAAACGTAATTTTATTATAAGCAAATCAACAATATTTATTAAACAATTAAGACAACAACGAAGATAAACTAGTTTATAAATTTATATCTTTGTTTTACAAATATTGCATAATATTGATAATTTAAGAGCTTTTGTTTAAATTCAAAAAATTATATATAAATTTAGCATATATCGAGTTTATATCAAGCATTAATTTAAAAAAAGATTTATTACTTTATTGAAAGATTCAAAACTAAAAAGAAACAATCGAAAACGAAATTATATATAAAATATTTATATTATTTGTAAAATTAACAAATATAACAATGCAACAAACTATTATAATTGCTTGTTTAACTTTATTTTATAAAAAATAATATCTAGAATAAAAGAAGTAAATACAAAATTAAAATAGTAAATAAAATAAGTATATAGCAAATATAGACAAAATATAGACTTAATATATATTTAAACATAATTAAAAAAAAATTTAATTCAAGATTAAACAATATATACAAAAATTTTATGTTAAACATAAATTGTACTTTATTTCAAATTAGTTTGCAAAAGAATTTTTTTTATTAAAATATAGTTGTTGTAGCAATTATACAAAAGCAAAACATATAATAGATATTAATTTATTTGCGTTAAGTTAAAGTCGAAAAGACAAATACTTAATTGTTTATGTTGCATATATTAGATATAACAAAAAGCACACAACTAATTAAGACAAATCAAATTATTAAGTACAACATATATTGAGTCTAATATTTAATAAAACAATCTTAAAAACTTTTTGTTGCTAATTCGCTCTAATTCATATTTAGTATATATCTAATATATATAATAAAAAACAATCTAATCTTTGCCTTTTTTAGTCGTCGTCGTAGACGTAACAATAGTTTTTGCAATAATTGTATTAACTAAATATAAACTTAGCATAATTTTAATATAAAGAAAAAAAAAGTCGCACTAATTTTTGTTATTAACAAAAATAAATCTATCTAAAAAAGAATTAACTACGCATAAATTTAATATAGACGTAATATAGATATAATATAAAATTGCAAACAATATTTTATTTATTTTTGTTACAAAAACATCAATTAAAACGCAAGCATCTATTAAGTATAAAATTAATATAGTTTTAATATAGTAAATTAGCGAACAAGACTTGTTTTTATTCGAATTAAGAAAAGTATTATAATCTTTTTCTAAATATATAGTAAATATAAGTATAATATATACAACTTTTAAACTTTTTTATTAGAATCGATTATTACATTTGACTTCTTATTATTACAAGCAATTTTTTTTAATCAACTACGCATATGTTAAATATAAATAAAATATAAATTTTTAAAGATTTTCGAAATCTTAGACGCATTATTATTATAAGATTTTTTTTTCTTTACGTTTTTTTAGTGCTAGTATATATTTAATATAAATTAAACTTAAAATATAAATAAATATTCTATTCGATAATTTGATGTCTATAATAGACACATTAATTTGCGCATAAATTAAATATATGTTAAGTACAAATTAATATAATAAAACATACAAGAACAAGCTTTTTCGTCAAAGTACTAGTATAGCACTAAGAGTAAATTAATGTAAACTTAATATATTTTAAAACTAAGCTAAAAGCATATTTCTTGCAAACATTCTTTAAATCGAAAGACAAATGTTTAAGAGAAAACAACAAACAATAATTAATTAATAACTCTAATAGTTATGCTAGTGCAAGTTTGACATTAATTAAGTTTATGCGTAATTAATGCGTTGTTAAAGTCTTAAATAACAAGATAAGCATTTGTATATATAGTATAAAAACAAGAGAAATAAAAGATAAATCAAATATATAACAAGTATAAAATAAGTTTATTTTGCGATAAAAGTGTGTGTCGAAAACAATCGTAAATCTTTAATTATAACAACTATTCTATATAAGCTTAATATATACTTGTTATTAATCTAGTTTACGCAATATACTTTATATCGTTTGCATATTAATAAATAATTATATTAACAATATTTTTGTATCTATACAAAATATAAGTTTAGCTTAAGCAAAATATATAAAAGTTATATTTCGATTTTGTAAAGTAGTTTGCATCTTATTATTCTTCAAATTTAATTCAAAACTTCAAAGTATTAAATTAGCATAAATTAAACATATATTAAGTATAAAAGAGACATAAATTTCTCTTCAAAATAACGCATATTTGTAGAAATATTTTTTGTGTTTAGATTTGCAACTATATATATTTAACGTATATATTATATATAATTAATCAAGATATTTATTTATTTGTTTCGACATAATATATTCTTTAATAGCGACGTAACTTGATTTTAATTTTGACTCAATATATATTAAATATAAATAAAACTACAACTATATATACGAATAATTAACAATTAAAAACAATAAAAGTTATTTTACACATTTAATTAATCGACGTTATTGTACAATTATATTTGTTAATACTTAATATATATAAAGTTGCAATTAGATTTATGCAACTTACACGTTTAAGTTAAAGAAAACAATTCGAGTTTCAAGATTTGACGCAATTAATAATATTTAATATATACTAAGTTTAAATTAAATCTATATGTAGATTGTCTATTATTTTTTGAGATTTTAATAGTAAATATTACTAATACTTAGTATAAGCTAAATTGCGACAAAAAATGTCTTTTTATTAGATTTGTTATCTATTTAGTTAAATCTTATATGCGCTAAATATAAACTTAATATATATCTAATATAGAATTGTGCTATAGCTAGACACTTATGTTTAATTACAAAATCGAAATTTAAATTAAAAAAACATTCTTAAGTATGTAATCGATATATGCTAGACGAAAGTGTCGCATATACTATATTTATTGTAATAGTACTTTAAAGAAGACAAGTTTTGTGCGTTTGTTATATTAGAATTGTTGTAACATACTCTAAAATTAGCGAACTAAATTGCGACAACACTTATATTAAATATATGCTAAAATAATAGAAGCAATAAAATTAAAAAATATATTAAACTTATATTATAAATTTATTAATAAAATTAAAAGTATATGTTGCAATAATACAAATGTTTAGAAAAGATAAAAATAGAAGACGCGACAATTGTACTTTAGTTTTACAAAACACACTAAAAACTTAGCGCGCAACTTGCGCGATCGCACTTATTTTTAACATATATTACAACAATACTAAATCTATATTTGAATCGTATTTCGCATAAGCGCGTCGAAATTGCGCGTTTAAAATCAAGATAATAAAACATATATTTAACTTATTTTAAGTTTTAAAAATTGAACAAAATTATAATTACTTAATATAATAAAATAATTATTTTATATGCTTAGTATATGTTAGATGTATTCAACTTGTCTTTAATATGTCTTTTTAAACTTTTAATTTTTTTGCTTAATTTAGCACAATATATGTAAAATATAAACGCGATATAAATAAAACTTATTTTAATTGCAAATTTCTTACTCGAAATAAGCTCTAAAATAATTAAATTATAGACTTAGCATATATTTAGTGTATACAACTTGCAATAAGAGCGTCTTTTTAAACTTATAATCTTTTTGTTTTATTTAATATAATTTATGTTAAATATAAGCTAAGCATAGACAAAACTTATTCTAAGTGGGAATTCCCACCCAAGATAAGCTCGTCCCGAGTGGAAAATCTGCACTCGAGATAAGCTATATGCCCATAGATATAGCAACTACTTAATTGCAAGTTGTCTAAATAACTAAATCTAGTATCTATATTTATATTACAAATAATTTGATTATTAAATTAGTTTAAAAGCTTGTCAAAACACTTCAAATATATTACAAAAAAAATGAATTAGTTTATTAACTATTTGCTTTTTAATAAAAATATTTTTTGATTTAATTTAGTTATTTGTAATCTTTTTGCAAACAAATTAAGTTTAACTACTTATATACTTTGTTTAAATATATTGCGCAAGATTTTTAGCAAATATTATTATTTTTTAATTATTATAATAGATAACAATAGCAACTAGATATAGTATCAAATTTTATTTATTTTTTATTTTAATAACAACAAGAACTCTAGATGTAAACAATAACAATAAAGATAAATAAAATAATTGCAATTGCTTTAATAGTACTTAAAACTAAATAGTTTTCTTAACAATTTATATCTACTTAATATATTCGACTTTGCAAATAAAAAGAACAATAGTTAATTAATATTTAGATAATTAATTAATAGCAATACTCTTTAAATTAAAGATATTTCTAAAGATAAAATAACAAATGTTTTGATTTTTGTTTTAATTAATATCGATATAATCTAATAGAGAACAAATACTTATATAGAAAATAAAACAAAAATTAAAAATATCTCGAAAATAACAAAATATTTGTTTAACAATCTTCTAGTAAGTATCAATAAAATCAAAAATATATTTGCTTAATATTAAAACAACAAAAATAATATTTAATTAAATATCTAGTATTACGTATATAAAAGAATTAATTGTCGATTAATAAATATAATAATAATTTGATTTTGCAATATAGTTTAAATCGACAATATATATTTTAAATATATTTATAAAAATAGCAACTAATTTATACTTTTATATTTTATAGTTTTTTAGTAATTTTCTTAGATATATTTTTTAACTTAAATAAAAAATTTAAATTGCAAAATTGTACTTAATTTCGATTTCTAGATATTATTAAATAAAACTTAAGTTAGTTATTTGAAATTAATTGACAAAAGTTCTTTTAATAACGTCGATAAACTTTCTATTAATATTAACAATTAAAAGATTGTCTATATAGATAGCAATAATAATAAAATTATTAATAAAGATATTTAAATTAAAGTTTAACAAACAAAAGTAATACTTTTTAAAAAATATTGCAAAAGTATTATATTATATTTAATATAACTACTTAAATTTATAAAGAATTTTTTTAAATTATTAAATTTTTTTGCTCTATTTAAAGTTGTAGAGCAATTTTATATAGATTTCTTTGTTAATATTTTTGTAAAAAAAGATAATAACAATATCTATTTACTCTAGATTTTAATTGTTAATAACAACAAAAACAAAAATAATTTTGTAATTTATAAATTTAATTACAATTATAAAAATCTTAATATAATTTAAATTTTTGCGTTGTTTAAAGTCTTTAACAACTTAACAAACTTTATAGCAAAGAATCTTGTTATTAACTTTTTGTTTAATTTTGTAGATTTATCTTTTATAAAATATATAATATTTGTTAGATATTAAGCAAACAATATAGATATTGTTCTTTTTTAAAAACTTAATTTTGTTTTGTTTAATTAGTTGTTAATTTATTTTATAATAAGTATTTGTTATAACTTTAGTATAAGTCTTCGACTTATATAGTTCTGATAATATAATCTTAAATAATAGATTAAAAGAATTTGCGAATTTATTTTAATACAATTGAAACTTCAAATATCTTTGCAACACTAAATCGAAATTTGAAAACAATAGATTTTGAAACATATCTAATAATTTAGTTGCTTTAAAGAACTTATTAAAATTAGTAAAATTAAAGAGAATACTATTTTTGAAGTCGAAAAATAATTGAAGAGAAATAGTATTTCTAGAGTCTAAAAAGAATAGAGTTTTAAATAAAATAAATAATTATAATTTACAGTTCTTGATATAATTTAAAAGCAAAATAACTCTTTATTGTTGTTGTAATATTGTTACAAAAAGTTTGTTTAATTTAGCTCTTATATAATTTAGAAATTTATTAATAGTATTTGCAATATTAGATTGCGTAAATAAAATTATAGACAATTGTATATTGTTGTTTTAACAACTAATCTTATTGTAATTAATATTAAAGCTAAATAATGTTTATTTATTATTTAGTTAATAAATTTCTAATATTTGTTAAATCTTGTCTTTGTTATTTATTATACAATAGATATACTCTCTCTTGTATTCTACTAAAACTAAAGATTGAATACAATCTTAAAACTTTTGTTAATTAGTATTTGATTAAGTTTTTAACGCTTTTTTTGGCTAGTTAATACGCTAAATATATTTGTAGTTATAGAGATATTTAGTACTTGCTTCGAAAAAATAATAAAGTATTTGAAAATAAAAAAGATATTGCAATATAAATTTATTGTTTAAATAATCTTTAATTAAAGATTTACAATTAAGCTAGCATTTTTAATTATAGTATTAATTTTTTGTATTAAAATTTAATTAAAATATTTAATATATTTGTTTATTTTAAAAAAAAACAATTGTTAATTTAATATATATCTTGCGTTTTTTGCAATAAATTCGAAAGACTTTATTTATATATTTATTGTTATTATTAACGCAAATACAAGTATATTTGTTGTTTTTATACTTAAATTTGTCGATATAGTATTTAAAGAAAGTTAACAAACTAATTTTATTCTTGTTTTTAAAATATTTTATTTGCAAATGTTTGATTTTATTATCTAGTTAAATGCAAATATAATAAGTATTATCGAAATTGTTTAAAGATATAAGTTTTATAATATCGATATAAATAAGATTGTTTTCTTAATGATTAAATCTAATAGAAGCTTAATAAGTTGTTGCTTTGTTTTTTACATATATGCAAAAGATACAAGTATTATTTAAAGATAACTTAATGAAATTAAAAGCGTCTTTGCATATTAGTTAATAGATATTTTATTTGTTTAAATAATCGAGTTGTTTGTATTATATAATTATTGTATTTTTGTTAATTTTTAATAGAGCAATAGCAACAACAAAAAGTGCAATTGATATTTTTAAATTTAAAAGGTAGAAATCGAAGTCTTTAATTACTTAAACTTGTTAAATATTAATAAAAAAACTATAATTAGTAATTTTTCGAACAATATTAATATTTTTTAACTAGCTATAGAAGATTCAATTGTAAAAAGAATTAAATATATATTATATATTATAAATTGTAATATAATAAGCTTTTTTGTTTTTGTATTTAACAAATAGACAAATAATTTTAATATCTATAGCAAATAAATTGTTCTCTATATTTTTAATTAATTGTTAAGATATTTTTAAATAAAATATAAAGATATTAGAGTTCTCAAATATATATTGCGAGTATTTTGTATCGAAAATTTATTTGCGCAAGAAACCATTAATAACAAAAATTAATATTATAGTTATAGAGACAAACAATTTAAAAATTGCAAACAAAATTGTTACAATAACAAAAACAAAATAATATTTATAAACTATTGTTTTAATAGTCTTTTGTTTTTGTTATTGTTGTTTTTTATTCTTGTTTTTATTAAACTTAAACTTAAATTTGTTTTTATTTTTTTTAGATTTGAACTTTTTTTGATTATTCTTTTAATTATTGTAATCTTAACAATATTTGTTTTTGCTATTATTTTAATTGTTTTCGAAACTATTGCTCTTTAAAATAAAATATAATTCTAAATATATATTTTAGCAATTTAGTTCTTAATAATTTATTTTGTTGCAACTTGTGTATTTCTTTTGTTTAGTATATACAAAACTAAGATTTTCGACAACAAGAAAAGTATTTCTTGTAGTAGTAATTAATCTAGTAGTTGTTGTTAAAATTAAAATAATATTAATAGTCGAGATATTAATTAAATTAATATATTAAATTTTGTAATTGTAAATAATAGCAAACAACTTTTGCTTTTAAATATTATTTTTGTAAAAAAGTTTATATTTCGATATTTATTAATTAATAAAGAAGCAAACAATATTGTTAAAATCGACTAAATGTTTAAAGATAAATTAGTTCTTATTTATAATTAAATTATTCGAATAAATAAATAGTTTATTAATAATATTGCAAAACTTAATTTTGTATTTGTTAATATTTTAGTAGTTAAAAGTCTTAAAAAACTCGAATTTAACAAAAATTCTTATTAGTATATTTGATTTTTTAGATTTGTATATTTTAACAATCTTTTAATAAGTTTTTTTAACTAGATCGATTTTCTTTATATTATAATACAAATTTTTATTAACAATATTTTAAAATATATTTACATACTTTTTGTTGCTAGCATTTTATTTAACTTGTTCTTCAATAATTATATTAAGTAAATTGACAAACTTAATTTTTAATTTAATATATTTTTAGAGTTTAATCTATTTAAGAATTTTTAATAAGTTTTATTTTTAAATAAGAAAGTCTTGTTACGCTAGTACTTTCTACGAAGATATTAGAGTAGATTGTGTTGTTAAAGAGATTTGTAGACGTCTTTAGACAATGCAAGCAATTATTTGATAACAAGAGTTTGCAATTATAGGCAATTTCTATGTTTAATAAATCTTAAAAAAGGTTCGATAAACTAGAGTAACAATAAGTAAGAATCTATAATGAGTTAAACACGATTTATAAGAAAGTCGTATTCGAAGATCTATATACTAAGAAAGATTTCTTTTGTTTGTTTTGTTTGTTGTCGAACATGTCAAGCTTTGTTCGTTTTATTTGTTGTCAAACTTGTCGAACTCGCTTACTAGTGCGTCGAACAATACTTATCTATTAAGTTGTCGAACATGTAAGTAATCGTATTTTATGCTACAAATTGCTTTGTAGATTATATACTAGCTATAACGAGTTAGAGTCGTAACACTATTCTCTTTTTCAAATTCTTTTTGTTTCAAAAAGCGAATACTTATCTTTGTTATGTTTTTTTATCAAAATCGTATTTGTCTTGTCTTCAAAATAGATTGTTACGAAATATTTGTTAGTTTTGTTTGTAAACGCTATTGTTGTTCTAATAAATTTTGTATCATTATAAAAGATTCGTTCTTTTGTTTAAAGTGTTCGAAATGTGTTCGCGTGAACAAGTCGTGCGTAAATATATTATAAATTTTCTTAAATCGTATTAGAGAAAATTTGTTCTTAAAGATTGCTAAAAATAAAGCGATATTAGCAATCGTAATTACGCAATTGTTTCAAAATAAAAAATTGTTAAAGAAAGTTGACGCAAAGACGAAGCAAAAAATATAGTGTCTTTTGTCTAGAATAAAGAAGTCGAATGCTATAGAGTCTTCGAATTGTTTTGTCGCAAACGCTCTAATTGGAACATCTTTTATTATTTAATTTTTTTTGCTATGCTAGACGATTTTTCGAACGTTGATAGAATCTTCAAATAGTGGTATTGCAATTGTCGAGATTATTGATTGGTTTTTACGTGTTTTTTGTTGTAGAGTATTCTTTTTACTTAACAAGATATTGTCAATTTTGTTGTTTCAAAATCTTCTTAATCTCGAATCAATTTTCTTTCTATAAGTGATAATAAAATGTGTTCTATATAGACGTACTTGAATCAACTAATTTCAACAATAATATATAAAATACTAGAAATACTTTAACGTCTTTGGGTAAGTCGAGTTCGTAGTTAATTAATTTTTTAATCTTCTTAACGAGAAACGATTCAACTTTAATATAATTTAATTTCTTGCTTGGCTTTCTTGTTTTAAGATTTTTTGTAAAAAGATATATTTTATTTTTCTTTTTTAGCTAAGATGTTATTTTTTCGTTTCTTGTTTTAATACTTGATTAATTTTTTTTGCATTTTTAAGATGTTGTTGTGTATCTTCTTTAATGTCGCTATTCTTTTGATAACTAATTACGCAAATAGATGCGTGCGCTTTTTTTGAAAGAGATTTGATTTCTTGTTATAGTTAACGAAGAATAAAGTTATTTTAGTAATATTTAAAATCTTTGCATTGAGTGCTAGTTGTATTATAGATAAAAGTGATACTCAATTATTGTAAGTATTGTTGATATAGTGTCTTAAATATTGTTTAAGACTTTAATTCGTTTTTTTGTCTAATTATTTGTAACTAAGTAATAGATAATAGATATTCGAAGTCTCGTATCTAACATTGAAAGAAGCGTTTTTTAATAGTTAGACGTAAAGAGCTTGTCTTTGTCACTAGTTAATCTCTTAAATATATCGTGATATTATATAAGTCGATTTAATATAATATATTTTAGTTGTTTTGCGATAAACTTTTCTTTGCATGCAATAATATGTAAGTACTTGATAAGCTTATTAATTATTATTAGTATCGAATTCTATTTGTTTTCAATTGCTAAATTCGTCGACTTCGACAACTTAATAATAAAGTTTATTGTAACTTTATTTTATAACGATTTAAATAATTTCTAATATTGAATTTCGTCATAGTTCGCATGCGTATTATGTTTGTTTTGCTAACAATTAAGATATCGTTTAATGTATGCTTTAACAACTTGTTTTATCTATAGAAACTAACAATGTTAGCGTAAAAGTTAAAGAGTTTTCGTTACTTTTAAATGTTTTTGCAATAATTTGTTATAATGTTTTTTTATATATTTGTCGATCTTGTTAATAGATATCTAAAGTTTTCCTTTCTTTATTAGAAACTCTTTTGTATTATTTTGAAGTATTCGTAATGTAGCATTTAGTTCGTGTTTGTTTGCTAATAGTAATTCGTTCTTGTTAATTTTAAGTATGCTATAATTGAACGATTTCTTCGTTTTTATATAATTACTTCTTTTGTTAAGTGCATCTACTCTATTATTATTTTTGTCTAAAATATATTGTATTTTGAACTTGTATTGTTTAAGTCTTTCTAATTATCGCATTTGTTTTCTATTTAGCTATTTAATAATAATAAAGTGCACAAGATTCTTGTAATCTATAAAAATTGTAAATTTTGACAATTCTTCGATGTATACTCTTTATAATTTTAAGGAGACTACTATAGCGAGTAGTTTTTTATTGTAAACATTATAGTTTTATTCGATTAACAAGAGTTTTTTCGAAAAATATGTTATTAAGTGTTATATGTCTTTATGTCTCTAATTAAAGCATGCATTGATAACTAAATCTAATGTGTCAATTTCAATTTTGTTTGACAATTGCGAATCGTATATCTTTAGTATTAACTTCTTTAAACATTTTAGCTTAAGATTCTAGAATAATTTCTTCTTTGCGAGTTTCTATATTTATAGCGTGTTTTTTTTCGTAAAATTCGTCAATAATATTGCGTTTATCAAGTAGTTTTTAATAAATTTCTTGTTGTAATTTATAAAACTTAAAAAGAATTATACTTTCTTAATATTTGTTAATAATTTTTATTTTTTAATTGCTCGTAATTTTTTGAAATTTATGTATACTTTATGTTGTTTAATAACAAATTTAAAAAAGTTAACTTCTTTTTGATAAAATTCGCATTTCTTTGACTTAAAATATAAGTTTTTTATGTTTAGACATTCTAATACTTTAAAGATATAACTAACATGTTTTTTTAAGATTTTTGAGTAAATTATAATGTCGTTCAAGTATATTATAACAAATTAATTCAAATGTTGTTGTAATGCATTATTAATTATTTCTTGACACATTGTTAAAACGTTTGTGAGTTCGAACGACATTATTGTGTATTTGTATAATTTATATTGTGTGCAAAAAGCTATCTTTTACTCTTTTTCTATCTTTATTCTAATTTGATTGTACGCTTCTCGTAAATTCAATTTAGTAAAGTATTTTGCTTCAAATAGTCGATTCTAAAGTTCGCTAATATTAGATAGTAAGTATTAATTCTTAATTGTAATATTATTTAGCTTCTAGTAATCGACATATAAACGAAGAATTTTATCTTTCTTTAATACAAAGAGAATCGAGTATCTTGTCTATAATTAAGATTTTTTAATAAATTTTTTTTTTTCGTTTTTTGCTAAATATTCGCGAAGTACTTCGAACTTTTTTTCGAATAAAGTATATATAAATTCAAACGTAAATTGCTTGTCTAATTCAAGTTTAATTTCGTAATTTCACGATTAATGTTTAAAGAGAATCTTTGTTGTTTTCTTTTCTTAAAATAGATGCTTTTAATTGTTGTATATTTGTAATACGTACTTTAGCGATTTCTTCGCTATACTAGATAGTTTAAGATTTTTAGAAGATTCGTAATTTTTTTTTTTTACTTTAATCTTGTAGCTCAATTAATCTTTGCTAGTGTCTATTAAGTTAAACTTTGTTAAATCGTTCTTTTGCGAAAATGCAAATTCGCTACTTGCGATTATTTTTCAATTTAATCTTTTATCTATTATCGAACGTTATTGATGCGTAGATTAAATATAAATTACGTAATTACATTGCGCAAATCTAAGTACTTGTGTATTTTAGTTAACTTTTAAATTGTGTTGTTTTAATTAAGACATTTCTAAAACGATATTATAAATAATTATTTTTATTATATTAAAGATTAGTTTCTCGTGATGTTGCTAAATAGCTATCGATAGTAATTTTGTTTCTTTATTTACTCTTTTATTTTTGTCGAATAATAGATTTTTATCTACAATTATTAAATTATATGCGTTAAACTTTTTTTGAGTAAAATACTTTTCCCTTTTAGCAAGAGTTCTAGTTATAAAATTACTTGTTGTATCAAAATCGATTATTGCAATAAATTGTCGTTTATTGACTTTAATTGATATAATAAAACATCGTGCGTATGCTATTAAGTTTAGTTGCTATTGTTGGGCTAATATATTGCATTTCTCTAGTATGCTCTTTATTAAAAAAATTAGACTTTTTTTTGTTTTGATGTTATAATTTTTGCTTCAAACGTTTGTTTGCGTTGAGCTTTCTTTCTATGCTAAGTTAATAATTTTGGTTTTCTAGAAAATCAATTGATTTTTTCTTTGTTTTTCAAATAAGTTTAACATAAGTTGTTATAACATTTTGTCCAACTAAGTGTTGTATATTTCTTTGCTTTCTCTATCTTTTCTTAGAATAGATTTATATTGTTTAGTTGTTGTTCGATTTTATTAAAAATTTCTTTTTCTATAGTGGCGTTGCTTTCTAGCGCTTTTTCGCATTTATTTACGATTTAATTTGTCTTTCTTTCTCTTAATAAACTAGTTAAAGCGTCAAGATGTTTCGTGATGTCGTTTAGATATTCGTGAAAGTCCTTTTAGTTGTATTTGTTGTCTAAGTTTATTGCTAAATAAGAATATAACGTTCTTGATCTTATAGTCTTATTAAATATTTGGTTAACTTTTTGCGTAGATGCGAGTATCTTGTCTAATAATGTTTTATCTAGAACTTTCTATAACTAATTTAGGTTTTCTACTAGATAATAGTTGTTGTTCGATCTAATTTTAAGAGTGTTCGTCTTTGTGTCAATTTACTTTTTGATGTTGTTCTAGCTATTAAATATCTCTCTTAACATAGCATTGATTTGTTGACGATTTATTAAGTTTTGTAATTAATAATCTCTTGCAAAGTGACTCGATTTGCTATATAAATAGCACGTTTTTTAAGATTTGTTATTTTGCTTTTTTCTAAAGTTCTTCTCTTTACGTTGTTGAGTAAAATTTAGTTTTATAGATGCAAACTTACGATAATCGAAATTATTGTACTTCTAGTTAGAACGAAATTCTCTCTACTAATATTCGATTGTTGATTTAAAGAAGATTTCTACTCTTTTTTAGAGTTGATTGTATTCTTTTTTTATAGCTCTTTTATATAGTTTGTTGTCGAAATCGATAACTACTT